>ERZ779890.5194-NODE-5194-length-10368-cov-5.374770_pt1 | contig 10368 bp, 9 predicted proteins | sample MGYA00511553_ERZ779890 | MGnify/ENA primary metagenome ERZ779890 (study PRJEB29588, sample SAMEA2152064) | human gut metagenome | biome: human gut; feature: human-associated habitat; material: faeces | place: Denmark | collected 2008/2010 ...
TGCCGTCCTCGACCTTCTTGGCAGCTTCCTTCAGCTTCATGGCGCGCAGCTCGGCGACCACGGTCTTTGCCTTCTCGCGGGACGCATGAAGCATACGCATTTCTTCCTCGGCGCGAACAGCGCGGAGGGTTTTTGCGGGCTGTATGAACAGCTCCTTGATGCAAAGCTCTACGACCTGATCATTCTCAAGGGCGGCCCCGGCTGCGGCAAATCGACCTTTATGCGCCGCACGGCCGCGGCGATGGAGGAGCGCGGGCTGGAGAGCGTATACATCCACTACTTGGGCGACCCGGATTCACTCGACGGGGTAATTTTTCCCGCCATCGGCACCGCTATTGTGGACGGCACCGCGCCCCACGGTATGGATACCTTAGGACACCGGTGTGCTTATTTATCCTGCTCCGCCTGCTCCAGCTGCATGAGCGCATAGCATAGCCGGAGCTGCCGCACCCGATGGATGTTCGTCTTTCCGTAGACCCTTTTGCGGTATGTGTCTATGGTGCTGAGTGCGTTGCCCGTCTGCTCGGCGCACTGGCGGGCGCTGAGCCCCTTGGCCAGGGCGGCGCATATCTCAAGCTCCTTGGAGCTCAGCTTGGCATAGCCCTCAAGGAATTTTTGATAGTCGGCCGGATCGAGATCCTTTTTGCCGAGATAGGCCAACCGGCGGATCTCTGCCAGAGAATCGTCCAGCTGCTCCTGCGTGTCCACCACTTGGCTCTGCATGTGCTCCACCTGCCCTTGCAGGTCGAGCTTTTCCGTTTCCAGCACGGTGATCGTCTGCTCGTGAGAGCGCAGCCTTGCGGAGACGGGCTGCAGCTCGTCGAAGGTCATCTGCGTGCCGCCGCTCTCGTCCTTGAGCCGCTCAATGTCCCGCAGGATGGGCCGCAGATAGCGGCGGGTGTAAAAGAGACAGCAGCTCACGGCGAAAAACAACAGCAGCATCAGCACGCCGGCGGCCTCTAGCCTGCTTTTGAGCAGGGCGCGGTCATAGTCGCTCTTGGGGATCAGCACCGTCAGATCGGGAGATGCCTCATCCCCGGCAGCCACCGTGAACGGCTCCGAAATGCCGACAAAGGAAAGCTCCGTCCCTACGAAAGCACTCAGTCCACCGCGCAGGCTCCTTTTCTCCAGCAGCTCATCCGGCACAAAACAGAAGTCGCCTGTGGGATAGGTCAGAAGCCCTCTTTGAACATCCAGCCCTTCCGCAGAATCCGACAGAACACAGGCAAGGCTGCCAATGCCGGTCGGCTGCGCGTGGTGCGCCAAGAAGTAGGTCTGATTGACGGAAAAGCCGCACAGACCGTATACCGTGCCATCCGCGCCGATCATGGGGACGGTCAGAAGGATCGCCTGCTCTGTGGTACCGGGCAGGGTCAGAAGCTCTGTGGTGCGGCAGGCGCGCTCTATGGGCGCGGACGCTGCTTCAAGCTGGTCGGCAAGGCCGGGGAAATCGGCCGGACAAAATTCCTGCGCCCACTTCCGATGAGGCATCACCCGATGCTGACGACCGATGTCCGCCATGCCCCGGTAGAGCAGCAGATCGCTGGTGGTATGCTCGGCGTTGCTGCGCTGCACATAAAGTCCGCTGAGGGAATCCGCCGCAGCATCGGGGTTGAGCGAGACGCTCAGCAGCACGAAGCCGCCGGAGCAATCCGTCTGCCGCACATACTGGCACAGCGGCTCCAGCATGGCCTCCTGCAAGTCACCCACGGCGGCTACATCTCCGTTGAGGGAGGAAAAGTCCGAGGTCTGCTCCTCAATGATGGCGGTCATATCCTGCGAGAGATGGATGCCCATGACAGAGACATTCCGCCACAGGGAGGCCATATCCGAGCGAAAAGCTCCCATCTGGAAGGTCAGAGCCTTCTCCGTTTCAGCCCGTGGGCTTTTGAGCTGCCCAAGCAGAAGCAGGGCGACCAACAGCACCGCCAGCAGCAGAGCCGCCAATGCGCCCATGTATAGAAACAGCCGACGGCGCATGGAGGGCTGCGCTTGCTTCAGTTTTGAGAGCAAAAAGCTGGGCATGGGCCTTCACCCCCCCCCTTCCGATGTAGTCGATTTTTTCAGCGAATGGAGCAGAACAACGCCCAAGTTTCCTCCGCCAGCGCGTCGATGTCCTCACCGGCTGCGGCACGCGCGGGCAGCTCCTGCTGGAGCCGGCGCAGGCCGTCATAGAGGACGCTGACCTTGCCGTAGTAGCCCTCAAAGCGCGGCTCGGACACGGGGACATAGTCCTCGCGCATGGTCTTGAGCGCGGCATAGAGCTGCCGATAGCTCTCTTCCGGCGCAGGGAAATTGTCGTAATCCGCGATGGCATCGAAGGCGCCGCTGCGCACCGGCATATAGCCGGTCTGCGCCACGAAGTCGAGGTTGCGATCCGCCTCCGTCAGCCAGCGGACGAAGAGCGCCGCCGCCTCCGCCTTCTGCTCGGTGGTCTTGTAGGCGCAAAGCCCCACGCCTGCCTGTGTCATCAGAGCGTCCGCGCCTGCCGTTTTCGGCATGGGCAGCACATGGAGGTTCATGGGCTCCTGCGTGTTGTCCGGGTAGGTGACGGTATCATTGTAATAAAGGATCGCCGCGGAGGAGCCGAGGCCGCACACCACATCGCCGGTCATCACCTGGGTGTTGGAGTAGAGGTCAGAGACCACCACATGGCCCTGCGCGAGGGATCGGGCGAACTGCATCCAGCTCTCCTTAAATACGGCGTTGTCGGTATCGTACCAGCCGTTTTCCGTGTAGAAATCCCCACTGCCGCGCTCCATGGCGCAGAGCTCCACGGCGCGGATGGGATAATCCAGCGCACAGAAGGGCTTGCCCGACCAGTCATAGAACTTGCCGGCAGCGTCGTAAAAGCCCTCCCATGTGGCGAGGTCATCATAGCGGACACCGGTGGCAGCGGAAAAGCGGGCGAAGCCGCTGCCGTTGCACATCAGAAGCTGGGCGGATTTGGAAATAGGGAAGAGCAGCAGGGTTCCGTCCTCCGTCATGCCGTCGGCCAGAAAGCCGGGGACAAAGTTAGAGAGCTCCTCTGCTGTAAACCGGGCGTTCCAATCTACCAGATTGTCCGAGCCCAGCGCCGTGGCGTCGCTGATGTGGCAGGTGAACAGATCGGGCATTTCCGGTGCGTCTCTGCCGCCCTTCTGGGCTTCCTTGAGGAAGCCGCCGATCTTGGAGGCACTGCTGAGATTGGTCACCTGTACCCGGACGCCCTTCTCCTGCCCCACGGTACGGTTGAATTCCTGCACCAGCAGATCCATAGGCGAGCCGGACTGCTCGCCGTAAACGTGCCAGAAGTTCAGCGTCACCGGGTCGCTCTCCCGGAGCAGGGACTTCTCTCCGCAGCCGGAGAGGGTAAACACAAGGGCGGATACCAGCAGCAGGGAAAACAGACGCTTTTTCATGGGAAACCCTCCAAAATCGAGAAGCTGTTCATAAATCAGCAGTATTTTTGAAGCTTTTCGGTAAAATTTAGCCTTCAGGACCCTAATTCGGAGAAATTAGGGTTAACAAAATAAGAGATCCATGCTATACAAAAAGTGAGGTAAATTTGTCAAAGCGGGGCGGCAGCCGCTGCCCGGCTTCAAATTCATACACTTTATTGTGGCACACCCCACGGCGTTTTTACAAGGCGAAAAGCGGGAAAGAAGGGGGAAATACGGATGGTTCAGGCGAAGAAAACGGCCGCCTACCGGGTCATCGCCGGTCCCGGCGGTAAGCGGGTCTTTCGGTTCTACTGCGACATTTCCGGTGAGCTGTGCTGCGTGACCAAGTCCATTCGGGCGGATACGGAGGACGAGGCACTGGAGATCGCGTGGGAGACGGAGGGGCGGTGGGCCTTTGACCGATGCCCCCAATGCGGCCGGTATGTGTCCTCCGCCATGTTCAACATCAACGCGGAGCGGTGTCTGGACTGCGCCCCCTGGGAGAACGAATACCCTGTGTTCTGCCACCACTGCGGCATCAGGCTGAAAGACCCGGATGCCTTCTTCTGCCCCGCCTGCGGGGCGCGGCTGCTGGTGGGCGGCACAGAGGAAGAGGAGGGAAGGACCGAATGACGGAGTATGACCTGGAAACCAAAAAGGCCTTGCGCCGGGTGTCCCTTCTGGAATATGGCTTCGGGCCGGAGACTCTGCGGGGACGCAAGATCTGCCCGGCCTGCGGCAGGGGCAACGGCGCTTACCGGACAGACTGCATCTCCTGCGGCGCGGCGCTGCCAAAGGAGACCCTCTATGACTTCTACCGCGCCCGCCATCGCTGCTGTCCCGGCTGCGGTGTGGTGGTCACGGACGTTGCGGTGTACTGTCCCGAATGTGGGACGCGGCTGTCTAAAGAGACGGGAGCAAAGGGGGCGTCTGGATGAGCATTTTCCAAAAGCGGGAGCTGTCCACCGGCGGCGGAACGGAGCCGACGCCGCCCAGAGCGGCGGTATGCTTTACCACATCTGCTATGACCCGTCGGGCGGCAGACTGGCTTGCGCGGCTGGGGGGATGCAGACCCCTGGGCATCCTCTCCGACCACGGCGAGGATGTGATCTGGCAGTGTGAGGCGGAGAACGTGGATCTTTTGCTGCTGGAAACCGATTTTTCCCCGGCGGCGGAGGACACCAAGGACGTTTCCGCCCGCTGCGACATCGCCATCGAGGTGCGGCGCAGGCTGCCGGAGTGCAAGGTGTATTTGGCCTGCGAGGACGGCTGCCCGGAAAAGCTGCCCGCGCTGGACAAGGCGGTGGAGCTGGCTCTGATCGACGGCTACTGTGTTGGCAGTATCACTCCGCAGCAGATGCGCACATGGCTGAACGAAGCGGTAGAGGCCATGCACCGACGGGAGAGCCGCCGTGACTGGACGTGCCGGCAGGATGTCCTCTCCGACGAGTAATCTTAAAACGAAACAACAGGCCAGGCATCCAAAATGAATGCCTGGCCTGTTGCTTGGCGGAATCAGATCAAAAGCGATCCTGCAGTTGAAAACGGGGCAAGCCGTGTCAGAGCAGGTGGATCAGCCCCAGCGTCATCAGGGTCACGAGACTTCCGGCAATGAGCAGTCCCAGCGTGATGGCAGGCAGAGCGTGGCGCAGGCGGATGTTCAGAAAGGCCGCAATCAGAGCCCCGGTCCAGGCTCCGGTCCCCGGCAGGGGGATGGCCACGAACAGCATCAGCCCCAGCAGACGGTATTTCCGCACCAGACGCCCCTTCAGGTGGGCACGGCGCTCCAAGGCATCGATCTTCGGAGCGAAGAAGGCGTGCTTCCGCAGCCGGTCAAAGACCTGACGCACCAGCAGGATGATAAAGGGCACTGGCAGCAGGTTGCCGAAGATGGCAGCGCCGCAGGCCAGCCACGGGTCCAGCCCGGCGGCGATCCCGGCGGGGATGGCGCCCCGCAGCTCCACCACCGGAACGGCGGCGATCGCCATGGTCATAATGTACTTTCCCAGAACGGTTTCCCAAAAGGCCATGAGGTCCCCCTTGCATAAAAATTGCCCCGGCGTGTGACCGCCGGGGCATCGGCTATCATAGTTTACTCCAGATTCAGGTGTTTTTGCAAGAAGTAAACTGTTAAGAAATAGAAAACGGCACAGTAAATAAGTTCCAGAACAATCAGGAACCACATACCCAGGTGCATACCGGCCACAACGGAAACGTTGGGCTCCCAGCCCAGCAGAAGCCGGTGGAACCAGGAATCGTTCACCAGTGCCATGCCGAGGCCGCCCAAAATCTGGAGAGAAATGCCCGTTGCGATATAAAATGCCACGCTCAGAAGCCCCTTGTGATTGGGAAAACTGAAGCCGATGGACATGGCCGAATAAAAGCGCAGACACAGGCCGAAGGAGCCCAGTACGCACAAAAGCAGCAGTTCCACGGCGAAGGCCGCGCCGTTGGCCACCAGATCCAGGTGGTTTATCCGGACTGCGTAGTCCAGCAGATTCAGGAAGCCGTGCCACAGATCACCCACAAAACGGATGTCAAAGGCCATGATGCAGCAGGAGAGACCGATCACCACAACAGTGGCGGCGAACCAGACGGTAGAGACGATGAGCTTGCTCCAGATCTGTTGGTGGACGCACACCGGAAGGGTCATCATTACGTAGCCCTCGTCCTGCAGGAGATTTTTGTAAAACCGGTTGATCATCAACACAAAAGAGATGATTCCCACGGCGAAGATCCCCACGATGAACAGCATGATGAAGATGGTACCCAGCGTGCGCAGGAGGGAGCTGTCAGAATTCAGCATACCCCGGCTGGAGAAATTGGCACCCACAGACACCAGCAGCAGGATGCCGAACAGGGGCAGCATGATCCGGCCGGTGGCCCGGAACTCATGCTTCAACAACTTTCTCAGCATTTGAACACCTCCCGGAACAGCGCGTCCACGCTCATGCCCTTTTCCTCTCGAATCTGATCCACGGAGGACTGCAGCACCAGATGCCCCCGGTCGATGAACACCACCTCATCCAGTACCTTTTCCACGTCGGCAATGAGGTGGGTGGAAATGACCACGGCGGCGTCGGGATTATAATTGGAAATAATGGTGGAGAGAATATAATCCCGTGTGGCGGGGTCCACGCCGCCGATGGGCTCATCCAGCAGATACAGCCGGGCGGCCCGGCTCATGACCATAATGAGCTGAACCTTTTCCCGGGTGCCCTTGCTCATCTGCTTGATCCGCTGCTTGGGCTGGATGTTCAGATGGTGAAGCATCTCCTCCGCGGCCTGACGGCGGAAGTCCGGGTAGAAATCCTCGTAAAAATCCATGAGCTGACCGGCGCTCATCCAGGTGGGGATGGCGGTGCGCTCCGGCAGATAGCTGACCATGGCGTGGGTCTCCCGGCCGGGGGTCCTGCCGTCGATCAAAATTTCCCCGCTGCTGGGGGTCAGCAGGCCATTGGCCAGCTTGATGAGGGTGGTCTTGCCGCTGCCGTTGGGACCTAAAAGGCCCACGATCCGGCCCGGCTCAATGGCAAAGCTGACGCCATCCAGCGCCGGAACCTTGCCGTAGCTCTTGGAGAGCTGGTTACATTCTAAAATCGGCATATGTTCACTCCTTTTCCGACTCCTGCCGCAGCAGCGACAGCAAGTCTTCCTTTTCAAATCCCAGACGCTCCATATCGGTCAGAAAGGACCGCACCCGGTCCGCCGCCAGTGCATGGCGGGCCTCCGTAATGGCCGTCTGATCCTCCGTTACATAGCGGCCGGAGGTCCGCTGGCTGTATACCAGTCCGTCCCGCTCCAGCTCCGTCAAGGCCCGCTGCATGGTGTTGGGGTTGACGCCCGCCTCCATAGCCAGATCTCGCACGGAGGGCAGCCGCTCTCCCGGCGAGAACGCACCGGAGACGATGCCGGCCCGGATCTGCCCGATGAGCTGGGCGTAGATCGGGGCATCATTGGAAAACTGCCAGTTCATGAGCCACCTCCTTGTGTTATTGTGTTAAGCAACTAATACAATAACACAAAATGGGAAATTGTCAAGAGGACAGACTTAAATTTTTGAAATTTTTGCGGAAAACCATGTTTCTGATGACACAGGTTCCGCTTGTCCCACAGGCGGATGCGTGGTATAATATTCTGTCACAATGTGGAATTTCGCCGAAAACCGGCGTGATACAACAATAAGGAGGCTTTCATGAGCTGGAAAGAAAAACGATTGATCACGATTCTGAGCATCATTCTGGCGGTGCTGTGCGCTGCGGTGCTCGTCGTGTTGAGCATCCGCTACCGGGCGGCCCAGGCTGCCAAGGATCAGAACACCGTTTCCCCGTCGGACATCGCGGAGGCAGCCCAGAGTGAATATGTGGCCCTGTCTTACAGCAATGGCTCCACAACGCTGTCCTTCTCCCTGAATGAGGACGGCGTCTGGACCTGGGACAGTGAGCCGGGCTTCCCGCTGGACGATACCCACGTCAAGTCCATTCTGACGATTTTGGAGACCCTCAAGCCCCAGCAGACGCTGGATATGCCGGAGGACCTGTCGGTGTACGGATTGGATGCCCCGGATGTGAGCCTGACGGCCACAGCTCCGGATGACGCGGTGCTGACCGTTACCTTGGGGAATGCCACCACCGATGGAACCAGCTATTACGCGACTATCAACAGCGACCCGGACCACGTTTTTATTCTGGCGGGAACGCTGCGTCAGGCCATGCAGACGCCCATCTACCAGATGTGCCGCCTGCCGGAGCTGCCGGAATTGACGGAGAGCACCATCACGTCCATCCAGCTGCAGGGACCGCTGGTGGAGCAGGTGGATCTGGAAGGGAACAGTACTCAGGTCCGGAATTCCACTGTGCTCACTGCCACCCATGCGGAGGATGACAGCACTGCCGTTTCCTGGCGTTCCGGCGGGGCCAATATTACCGATGCCCCGTCCCTGCGGGCGCTGCTGGAGGATCTGGCGGCTCTGAAAGTGACGGAATGTGTGGACTTCCGTCCCTCTGATGACGCGGTGACCTTCTGCGGTTTTCAGGACCCTGTGACGCTGACGGTGCATTATCAGACCGCCACCGGCATTGAGGGCGTTTTTGAAATGAACGTCGGAACTCAGAATATGGGCGGCACCGGCCGCTACGTCCGCTTCGGGGACGAGCCGGCCATCTACCTCATGGAGCTGGAGCTGCTGGACCCCATGATGCGGCTGGCCTATCAGGGAATGGAGGAAGCGTCCTGACGGGAGGGAAGAACGATGCGTGTTCTCATAGTGGAGGATGAGGTCCGTCTGGCGGAGACCCTCCGGGACCTGCTGGAGCTGGAGCGCTATACCGCGGACATCTGTCATGACGGGGAAAGCGGTTTGGATAACGCTTTGTCCGACATCTATGATCTGGTGATTTTAGATGTGATGCTGCCGAAGAAGGACGGATTTTCCGTCCTGCGGGCGCTGCGGCAGGCGGGGAAAACCGTCCCGGTGCTGATGCTCTCGGCCCGTTCGGAGCTTGCGGACCGGGTGGAGGGGCTGGACTGCGGTGCGGACTACTACCTCACCAAGCCCTTTGAACCCAAGGAACTGCTGGCCTGCGTCCGGATGCTGACCCGGCGTCAGCCGGAGCAGCGGGCCTCTCAGAATCTGGAATACGGCGATCTGCGGCTGGAAACGGATACCTTTCAGCTTAGCTGCGGAGAGCGGTCCGTCCGGCTCAGCCGGAAGGAATTTGATATGCTGGAGCTGCTGATGCGGAGCCGGGAAATGGTCCTCACCAAGGAGAATCTGATCCTCAAGCTGTGGGGGTATGAATCCGATGCCGAGGACAACAATGTGGAGGTCTACATTTCCTTTTTGAGGAAAAAGCTGGACTACCTCCACTCGAAGGTAAAGATCCGTACCATCCGCATGGTGGGCTACCGGTTGGAGCAGGAAACCTGACTATTCGACTTTTCCACAGCTTTTTCAACATTTTCCACAGACTTTTCGACAAGGGGAGGCACTTGTCATGATCCGGAAACTGCGCTGGAAATTCGTGGCGGTGTGCATGGGGCTGGTGGCCCTGGTGCTCTCGGCGGTGTTCGGCGCCGCCTATCACGCCGTCCGGCAGAATATTGAGGACCTCAGCCGCCAAATGCTGTATCAGGTCTTGCGGGAGGACAGCGGCCGGGGCGCTGTGCCCAACCCCACCATTGAGATCGGCGGGGACCGGGTGCTGCTGCCTTATTTCACAGTGAATATCTGGGGGGATACCGCCTATATCACCGGCGGTACCTATGCCGATTTGGAGAATACCGATACCCTGCGGGACATTCTCAGCCAATGCCTGGAGCAGGAAGCGGCGGAGGGGACGGTCAACGAGTACCATCTCCGCTACCTCTCCATGGACAACGGCCTTTACCGGAAACTGGCCTTTGTGGATATGTCCATGGAGCAGGCGGTGCTGCGGCGGCTGGTCCGTTCCTACCTGCTGATCGCACTGGGAGCTATGCTGGTGCTGCTGGGCATTGCGGCAGCGGCATCCCGCTGGGTCACCCGGCCGGTGGAGAAGGCATGGAAGCAGCAGCGGCAGTTTTTGTCGGATGCCTCCCATGAACTGAAGACGCCGCTGACGGTAATCCTCTCCAACGCGGAGCTGTTGGAGGGGGCAGGTCTTGCGGAAAAGCCTGCCCGGTGGAGCGGCAACATCCATACCGAGGCGGAGCAGATGCGCACTCTGGTGGAGCAGATGCTGACCTTGGCCCGGGCGGACAACGGCGTCCGGCCTGCCGCCATGGAGCCGCTGAACCTCTCCGATGTGGCCACGGACTGCGTGCTGGCCTTTGAGCCGGTGGCCTTTGAGGCGGGAAAACCTTTGGAGGAGCGGATCGCGGCGGACATTACCGTGGTGGGGGACGCTGACCGCCTGCGGCGGCTGATCTCCATTCTGCTGGACAATGCCGTGAAATACGGCGCGGA
>ERZ779890.5196-NODE-5196-length-10367-cov-33.893619_pt1 | contig 10367 bp, 9 predicted proteins | sample MGYA00511553_ERZ779890 | MGnify/ENA primary metagenome ERZ779890 (study PRJEB29588, sample SAMEA2152064) | human gut metagenome | biome: human gut; feature: human-associated habitat; material: faeces | place: Denmark | collected 2008/2010 ...
ACAGCGTCGAATATAACGGCATAAAGCTGTTCTCATCGACAGGCTTCAAGCTCCCTGATGAAGTCGAAAATGAGATAGAGGCACTGATACTCGACACACCGGAAAAAATGACGCTTGTTGACGGCTCGGATGTCGGCAGAGTAAGAACCATGTACGGCGCTGTAAGCGAGTACAACGAGCATATCCAGTCGACCGTCGGCGGAAAGTTTCAGGGACTTCTTGTTGCGATAGACTGTGCAAACGGCAGTGCAAGCGCAACCGCAGAATCGCTTTTCTATAAGTTCGGTGCGGAATTTGTATATATCAATAACGAGCCTGACGGTCTTAATATCAACGATAAATGCGGCTCTACACATATGGAACAGCTTGTCGAGCTTGTTAAAAAGCGTGGCTGTGACGTGGGCTTTGCGTTTGACGGCGACGCTGACAGATGCCTTGCTGTCGATGAAAAGGGCAATATAATAGACGGCGACAAACTCATTGCTATCATTTCACGTTATATGAAGGAAATGGGTACGCTGAAAAACAACACGGCTGTAGTAACCGTTATGAGCAACCTCGGCTTCCATCGCTTTATGAACGAAAACAAGATAGAAACAGTATGCACGAAGGTCGGCGACCGTTATGTTCTTGAAGAAATGCTGAACAGCGGTTATAATATAGGCGGCGAACAGTCCGGACACATTATTTTCCTCGATCACGCAACCACAGGCGACGGACAGCTGACAGCGGTGCAGACCCTTGAACTGCTGTCGAAATGCAAGCGTCCGCTGTCACAGCTTGTAAAGGATATACCCGACTTCCCACAGCTTCTTGTAAACGTAAAGATTACCGAGGACAAAAAGGGACTGTGGGACAAGACGCAGAAGATAACCGATATTATCGCACAGGCTGAACAGGCTATGGGCGAAAACGGCAGAATACTCGTCAGAGAAAGCGGAACAGAACCGCTTGTAAGAGTAATGATAGAGGGCAAAGACGAAAAGGAAGTGCATCACTGGACAAATCTCATCGCAGACACGATAAAAGAGTGCCTGTGCTGATGAAATGTTAAAGGAGTTTTTATGGCAAAGATAGAAGCTGAACTGTACGGAAATTTTGATATTATCCTGGCAGACCTTCATAGTACGGTAATGGGCGGCAGTAAGAGCGCCACACTTGAGGAAAGCTCGGATATTATAAGCGGCAGTACACGTTGTTCGATCCGTGCGTATGAGCGTTACAGCTATCTCGGCAATGGCAGGGTAAGTATGAATTTTACCTTGTTCCAGACCGATGGCAGGATATTTTTATCGGTAATGTCAACGGGCGGCAGTCAGGCAGTATTCTTTAAAATAAACACGATAGGCGAAAATTCGTTTCTTGACACGATACGACCGATTGTCGACAGATACAGGATAAGGTGAATTAACTTGAGAAAATCAGAGGATTGGCAGGACTACAGACTTATAGATGCGTCTGACGGTCAACGCCTTGAAAAATGGGGCAATATAACGCTTGTACGTCCCGACCCGCAGATAATATGGAAAAATCCCGACCCCTCGCCGCTGTGGAATAAGGCGGACGCAGTGTATCACCGCTCATCAAGCGGCGGCGGTAAATGGGAGTATAAAAAGCAGCTTCCGGAAAGCTGGAACATAAGCTACAAGGGACTTACCTTTATGGTAAAGCCTACAGGCTTCAAGCACACGGGAATATTTCCCGAGCAGGCGGTAAACTGGGACTTATGTTCAGAGCTTATAAAGAACGCAGGCAGAGAGATAAACGTACTCAATATGTTTGCGTATACGGGCGGTGCAACGCTCGCCTGCGCAAAGGCAGGCGCAAAGGTATGTCACCTTGACGCAGTAAAAGGCATGGTGGACTGGGGCAGAACAAACGCAAAGCTCAGCGGTCTTTCCGACAAGCCGATAAGGTGGATAGTAGACGATGCGGTGAAGTTTCTCGGCAGAGAGATAAGACGAGGAAACCGCTATGACGGTATCATACTCGACCCCCCAAGCTACGGCAGAGGAACAAACGGCGAGATGTGGAAGCTTGAGGACAGCATATGCGACCTTATGAATATGTGCACCGAGGTGCTTACCGAAAAGCCGCTGTTCATAGTACTCAACAGCTACACGACAGGTCTTTCCTCATCGGTAATGACATACCTTTTACAGATGACGGTAGGCAGAAAATATAAGATAAGAGTAGACTCGCAGGAGATAGGACTTCCCGTTGAACAGACAGGGCTTGCAGTGCCTGCGGGAAACACCGCTGTAGTATATTTCGATTAAACGGTGGTAAAGGAGAACGGATTGAAAGATAAAGAGATAATTAAAACCGAAGACCTTATATTCGATTATACCGTATTTGACGAAAACGGCGACGAAACGGGCAAGAACCGTATACTTACCGATATTAACCTCTCGATTGAGGAGGGAAGCTTTGTAGCGGTCCTCGGTCATAACGGAAGCGGTAAGTCGACCCTTGCAAAGCACTTCAACGGTATACTGCTCCCGACATCGGGCAAGGTGCTTGTTGACGGTATAGATACGACCGATGAGAGCAGGATATACGATATACGTCAGACTGTCGGAATGGTTTTCCAGAATCCCGACAACCAGATAGTAGCGACTATAGTTGAAGAAGACGTTGCGTTCGCACTCGAAAATCTCGGCGTACCGCCCGATGAAATACGCAAAAGGGTAGATGACGCACTGAAAACGGTCGATATGTATGAGTACCGCAACCACGCTCCGCATCAGCTTTCAGGCGGTCAGAAGCAGAGAGTTGCAATAGCAGGCATAATCGCAATGCGGCCACGCTGTATAGTAATGGACGAGCCGACCGCAATGCTTGACCCAAAGGGCAGAAAAGAGATAATGTCAACAATAAAAATGCTCAACAAGGAGCACGGTATAACCGTTGTGCTGATAACCCATTATATGGAGGAAGCTGCAAAGGCTGACCGTGTTATAGTTATAGACAAGGGCAATATACTGCTTGATGATGTGCCGAAAAGGATATTCTCGCAGGTTGAGCTGTTAAAGTCGGTCGGACTTGACGTTCCGCAGGCGACCGAGCTTATGTATGAGCTTAAGAAAAGCGGGATAGACGTTCCCGATGATATTATAGATGAAGATGAATGCGCACAGGTGCTGTACGACATTCTTAAAAATAAGGAATAAAAAATGAATGTGATAGAACTGAAAGGGCTTACCTATAAGTACAGCGTCGGCACTCCGTTTGAGTCGACAGCTGTGGATAACGTAGACCTTACTATAGAAAAGGGCGAATTCTGCGGAATAATCGGTCACACCGGAAGCGGAAAATCAACGCTTATCCAGCACCTCAACGGTCTTGTAAAGCCGACATCGGGCGAGGTGTTCATAGACGGACAGAATATATGGGATAAGGGTGTTGATATACGCTCGATAAGATTCAAGGTAGGACTTGTATTCCAGTATTCCGAGTATCAGCTGTTTGAAGAAACAGTATACAAGGATATAGCGTACGGTCCCAAGAATATGGGATGCGATGAAGCCGAGGTCGACCGCAGAGTGCGTGAGGCGGCAGAAAATATGGGTATCCGTGAGGAACTTCTTGAACGCTCGCCGTTCGACCTTTCGGGCGGACAGAAACGCCGTGTCGCACTTGCAGGCGTTATCGCAATGGATCCCGAGATTCTTATCCTTGACGAGCCTGCGGCAGGACTTGACCCTATAGGCAGGGAAAAGGTACTCGGCAAGATAAGCGATTACCACAAGAAATACGGCAAGACGATACTTCTTGTTTCTCACTCTATGGAGGACATAGTAAAGTATGCCGATAAGGTGCTTGTTATGAACAAGGGTAAGCTGTTCTGCCACGAGGATACAGACAGCGTATTCGCAAGACAGGACGAAATTATAAAGATAGGTCTTGATGTTCCGCAGATCACAAAGATCATGATGAAGCTGAGAGATAAAGGTGTAGACTTAGGAAAAGATATATATACTGTAGAACGTGCAAAAGAGAGAATAATACAGTATATGGATAAAGGAACGATATGCTGAAGGATATTACAATAGGACAGTTTTTCCCGGGCAATTCAATAATCCACAGGCTCGACAGCCGTTTCAAGATAGTGCTGGATATCGCCTATGTTGTAATGCTGTTTATGGCGGGAAATTATTGCTCGCTTATATCGGCGGGACTGTTTATGCTGATTATTTATATGTTGTCGGGGATCAGCTTCAAGCTGATTTTCAAGAGCTTGAAGCCAATTATGCCGATAATACTGTTTACCTGTATACTGAATCTGTTCTTTATACACGGCGAGGGAGATCCGCTTGTAAAGCTGGGATTTATCACGATTTACGCAGAGGGTATAAATACATCGGTGTTTATGACGGTGAGGATAGTGTTCCTTATTGTCGGAATGTCGCTTCTCACCTATACAACCTCGCCCATAGCGCTGACAGACGCAATAGAGCGTCTGCTGTCACCGCTCAAGAAGCTTCACTTTCCCGTTCACGAGCTTGCTATGATGATGACTATAGCGCTGAGATTTATCCCTACTCTTATCGAGGAAACCGATAAGATAATGTCGGCTCAGAAGGCGAGAGGCGCAAGCCTTGATACAGGAGGACTGGTAAAGAAAGCCAAGGCACTTATACCGGTGCTCATACCATTGTTTGTATCGGCTTTCAAGCGTGCCAACGAGCTTGCTCTTGCTATGGAGTGCCGTTGCTACAGAGGCGGCGAGGGCAGGACACGCATGAAACAGCTTAAATTCGGAGCAAGGGATATTGTCGCAACGTTTGTAATGGCTGTAATGTTCACATTAACCATTCTTATGAACATTTATGTAGCCGTACCAGGAATTTAAGGTGAACTATGCGCAATCTTAAAGTAACAATGGCGTATAACGGCACTGCCTATCACGGCTACCAGCGCCAGAACAACGCAAACAGCATACAGCAGACAGTCGAGGAAGTGCTTTCAAAACTGCTCTGCGAGGATATTACGATAAACGGCTGTTCACGGACAGACACGGGTGTGCACGCAAGAGCGTTTGTGTTCAATGTAAAAACGAACTGCCCCATTCCCTGCGAGGGCTTTATTAAAGGCGGAAACGCACTTTTACCGCAGGATATAGCCTTTCTTTCCTGCGAAGATATGCCCGACAGCTTTCACGCAAGGTTTGACAGCAAGGGTAAAGAGTACGTTTACAGGATCTACACAGGTGATGTGCGTGATGTTTTCTCGGCGGATACGGCGCTTCATTATCCTTATAAGCCCGATATTGAGAAAATGCGGAAAGCGGCGCAGCTTATGGTTGGCGAGCACGATTTTGCGTCCTTTTGTAAGGCGGAAGCAAAAGAGCACCTGCTTACAACGGTAAGAACAGTATATTCTATAGATGTTACTCAGAATGGGGACTTTGTGGATATCAGAGTCTGCGGAAACGGATTTCTCCATAATATGGTAAGAATAATAGTAGGCACACTTATATATATCAGCGAGGGCAAGCGCACCGAGCAGGATATAATAAACGCCCTTAAAAATCCCGACAGGGAGTTTGCGGGCAAAACGGTTGCTCCCTGCGGATTGTATCTCAACAAGGTGTTCTACGAAAACGATGTATAAATGAAAGAGGGGTAAATATGAAAGTACCCGATAAAAATCCTCTTGAACAGCAAAACAATGATATAAACGATGTTACGCTGTATCGAAAAAAGAAGAAGAAAGCAAAGCTGATAAGAAATTTTATTATATGGCTTGTCATTGTTGCGGCGGCAGTGCCGGTATGGATATACCGTGACACGATATTTGAACCTCTGCGAGGCATTGCGTCAAGGATACAGACTACAACAACCGAAACGGAAGGATATCCGATAAGTCTTACCGGCAGGTCGGACTACAGCTTCTGTGCTATGAACGACAGCTTTGCACTGCTCAGTGATACTTACCTTTATTCCTATAATGAGAACGGCGGACAGAACTTTGCTTTACAGCACGGATATGTTCATCCGATGGCGGTATCAAATTCAAAGCGTGTGGTCATCTATGATAAGGGCGGTCATGATTTTTCATTGTTCAACAGAACAAGCGAGATATATAAGGGCAATATAGAGGACGAGGTTATAGTTTCTGTATTTCTGAGTAATTCTGAACATACGGCGGTAGTCACATCAGGCGGACGCTATTCTAACGTCATATACGTCTATGACGGAAGCGGAAAGTGGCTTTACACACAGCGTTTTATTGATGATAATGTAATGCAGGCAGTATTCTCTGATGACAACAGATACCTGTATGTGACCAGAGTGACCTCTGATAACGGCGATATTGTGACAAAACTATCAAAGTATGACCTTTCGGGTGATGGCACTGAGCTTTGGTCGCAATCGCTGAGCGACTGCGTTTCTCTGGCACTGGGTATTGACGGGAATACACTCACGGTGACAGGTGACAATATAATGGCAACGTATAACTCTGACACCGGTGAGATTATCGGCAGCTACAGTTATCAGGAAAAAATAGAGAACATTGACACATCATCATCTCTCAAGGTCTTTGTTTTTGACGACTACACTGATGATGGTAAGAAAATCGTACTGCTTAATGACAAGTGCGAAATGACGGCAAGCGTTGCGGTTTCAGCTGATGTAAAGCAGATAAAGGTGAATGGTAACAGTATTTTTGTTATGACCGAATCGGACATAACTCAGTATGATTCAACGCTCAAATCAGTAAAAAAGACATTGCTTACAGACAGCTATTCCGACTTTATAACGGTCGGAGGTTCTGTACTGCTTATGGGCTATGATGTTGTCGACAGCATCAGCCTGTAACAGTAAAGCGGAAAGGAAGGTATTTAATGGGAACGGATTTTTTTTGGTTTTATGATGTAATACTTGCGGCAATACTTATAGGTATGCTGTTTGTCGGTGTAAAAAGGGGCTTTGTGCGTATGGTGCTGAACCTTGCAGCTTTTGTGGCGTCTTTTGTGGTTGCACTGCTTATAAGCGACGGTGTGTCAACATGGGTATACGACAGCTTTATAAGCAAGCCGCTCGAACAGAGCATATCAACATCTATCAACGATGCGCTCGGCGACAATGTTGTGACACAGCTCGGAAAGATAGATATGGATAAGGCAAAGATAAACGGCAAGAGCCCGGACAGCCTTGAGCTTAAAGCCGATAAGGCGGGAAAGGTGACTGTAAACCTCACAAATGTAAACCTCAGTAATACAGGTATCAGCAAGGTCGACCTTACGGCATTCGGTATTGACAAGTCGGTCGATTACTCAAACATTAATCTCGGTTCTGTGCAACTGTACGAGAGTGATATCGACAAGTATGGTCTTGAGAATATGCTCCTGACGGAAGTGCTGTCGCAGAATATAAAGAACAGCGATGTAGCTGAAAGCGTGAACGATATAATCGCACAGGTAAGCGAGGCTGTACCGGCGCTCGGACTTGATGGAAAGACAATAGACGATATCGACGGCGGACTTGTGAACAGTGTCGTTGTAAGCGTTGTAGAATCATCCGGAAATCCCGGTAAGGCGATACTTGACAATGTGGCAAAGCCTGTAATACTTGTGCCGCTGAGAACCGTGGTATTTGTAATACTGTTCTTCCTTGCGCTGATAATACTCTCGATAATCATAAGAGCTACATCGGTAGTAAACAAGCTTCCCGTAATAGGCAAGCTGAACTCACTGCTCGGCGGTGTGCTCGGACTTGTACAGGGTCTTATAATCGTGTTTATCGTTGTAATAATCGCACATATGGCGGTTGCACTCAGCAATAATACGCTTATATTCCTGAATGAAATGACAATAAACAAGTCATACGCATTCAGCTGGGTATACAATTTCTCATTCCTCGATTTCCTTAATTAAATACTCAGTTAACAAAAGAGAACTATAATAACAGTCGATCTGTTAAGATTACTACAGAAAAACAGACAGAACCTAAAGAAAGGTTGGATATAAATGCTTTGTTCAAGATGTAAAAAAAGACAGGCGGTCGTATTTATCTCAACAATACAGGGCACTGAAAAGCGTGATGAAGGTCTTTGTCTTATCTGCGCAAAGGAACTCGGTGTTCCGCAGGTAAACGACTACCTCGAAAAGATGGGAATCAGTGATGATGACCTTGAAGAAACATACAAGATGCTTTTCGGAGAGGGCGACCCCGACGCTGACACCGACGAAGGCGAAGACAATGACGATGAATTTTCACCGGGAGGAGCAGGCACTGTATTGCCGTTCTTTCAGCGTTTCGCCGCCGCAAACAACGCCGTATCAAATTCCGACGGCAAGACAGACGGTGAAAAGCAGGATGTAAAGGACGACAAAAAGCGCAGCAAGAAGAAAGAAGAGAAAAAAAGAAAATTTCTCGATACCTATTGCACAAACCTTACAGCCAAGGCGAAAAAAGGCGAGATCGACCGCATAATCGGCAGAGAAAAGGAAATCTACCGTGTAATGCAGATTTTATCCCGCCGTACCAAGAACAACCCCTGTATCATCGGCGAGCCCGGTGTAGGTAAGACCGCTATAGCAGAGGGCATCGCACAGAAGCTCGCTGACGGCGATGTTCCTTTCAGACTTCAGGGCAAGGAGCTTTATATGCTTGACCTTACCGCACTTGTAGCAGGTACGCAGTTCAGAGGTCAGTTCGAGAGCCGTGTAAAGGCGCTTATCGAAGAGATAAAGAATGCCGGTAACATAATTCTCTTTATCGACGAGGTTCATAACCTTGTAGGAACAGGCGATTCAGAGGGCACGATGAATGCCGCAAATATCCTGAAGCCTGCGCTTTCAAGAGGCGAGGTACAGGTAATCGGCGCCACCACCTTCAACGAGTACAGAAAGTACATTGAAAAGGATTCCGCACTTGAAAGACGTTTCCAGCCTGTGACTGCAAATGAGCCGTCGATCGAGGACACTATTGAACTGCTCAAGGGTATCAAGGAATACTATGAAGAATACCACAAACTTTATGTGAGCGATGATATATTGAGAAGCTGTGCAGTGCTCAGCGAGCGTTACATTACCGACAGATATCTGCCGGACAAGGCGATAGACCTGCTTGATGAAGCCGCCGCCTGTGCAAGCATAAACAGCAAGGAGCTTACCGAATACGAGCAGCTCAAGAAGAAAAACAAGGCTCTTGAGGTGGAAGAAAACAATCTTTCTGCCGAAACCGAGAACAAAGACTATCAGCGTATAGCCGAGATAAAGACCGAGCTTGCAAAGAATACAGCCCGTATTGACGAGCTTGAGCCTATGATAAAGGAAGTACACGTTACCGAGAACGATGTCTGCAAGGTTATCGAGCTGTGGACGGGAATCCCTGCAAGCAAGCTCCTTGAAACAGAGTTCAAGCGTATCGCAAACCTTGAAAGCGTACTCAAGTCAAAGGTAGTCGGACAAGACGAAGCCTGCGAGCTTGTTGCCGCCGCCATAAAGAGAACAAGAGTTCAGCTTTCTGCACGCCGCAGACCTGCGTCATTCATATTCGTAGGACCTACAGGTGTCGGTAAGACCGAGCTTGTAAAGGTGCTTGCAAACGAGCTTTTCAACACAGTTGACCCGCTCATAAGACTTGATATGTCCGAGTTTATGGAAAAGCACAGCGTGTCGAGAATTATCGGCTCGCCTCCCGGATATGTAGGATACGATGAGGCAGGACAGCTCACCGAAAAGGTACGCAGAAAGCCCTATTCCGTAATTCTCTTTGACGAGATTGAAAAGGCTCATCCCGATGTAATGAACATTCTCTTACAGATTCTTGACGAGGGTAAGGTAAACGACGCCCACGGCAGAACGGTAAGCTTTGAGAATACCGTTATCGCAATGACTTCAAACGCAGGCTCTTCGTTCAACACAAGCGGACTTGGCTTTGCAAAGAGTGAGGAGGATATTTCTAAGGATAAGGCGATGAAGGCTCTTGGCGAGTTCTTACGTCCGGAATTCTTAAGCCGTGTAGATGAAGTAGTTGTGTTCAAGCCATTGTCGCTTGAAGCGTACAACGGTATCGCTCACCTTATGATAGGCGAGATGAAAGAGCCTCTCGGTGAGAAGAATATCACTCTGAATGTAACCGATGCGGCGTACGACCTTGTTGCAAAGAAAGCGTCCGGCGGCAAGTTCGGCGGCAGAGATGTCCGCAGGATAGTCCGCAAGGATATTGAGGATAAGGTAGCCAATATCATAGTTGAAGCCGACGGAAACGTTTCTGAAATTAATGTTGACGCAGACGGCGATGAGATAAAGGTAACAGGCAAGTAAATAAGCAGGGCATTGCATTAACGTCAGCAGGTAATGCAATGCCTGTTTTATAATCGAAAGGATTACTATGGCAGTAATTATTACAGGC
>ERZ779890.5201-NODE-5201-length-10357-cov-7.222287_pt1 | contig 10357 bp, 10 predicted proteins | sample MGYA00511553_ERZ779890 | MGnify/ENA primary metagenome ERZ779890 (study PRJEB29588, sample SAMEA2152064) | human gut metagenome | biome: human gut; feature: human-associated habitat; material: faeces | place: Denmark | collected 2008/2010 ...
TTATACAGCGCATCCTCGCCGCAGGCGGTGATCTCGGCCTTCATCCGGGCAAACAGGTCGGCCAGCCGTCCGGCGTCCGGGTAATCGGTGCAGGTAAAGGCGGCAGCGGCCTTGTAGGCGGGAATCAGTTCGCTGATCTGATATTTGGAGGCAGAGGCGTCCAGCAGATAGGCGGCCAGCTTGCCGTCCCAGACGATGCTGCTGCCCCAGCCGCCGGCGGCCATGGCTTTGGCGTAGAGGGGCGCGGAGTTGAACACATCCAGCGTCACATCGGCGTTGTCCAGCAGCCGCACTAGGTCGGCGTCCTCCAGCGGGTAGACGGTAGTATCCTGCACGGCGTACCAGCTTTCCGGCTGCAATACCACGTTGCGGGTGCCCTGCTTGCCGGTAACGGCGGGGCGGGCAGCCACCAGATAATGCCCGGCGGGGGTCAGGGGCAGGGGAGTGAGCTCTGCTTCCGGCAGCTCCACAGCCTCTTCCTCAGCAGCGGCTTCCGGTGCTACGCCGTCCAGCCCAAACCGAGGGATCAGGGAGTGAATCTCCAGCTCCTGCAAAAGCCGCACGGCGGCGGGTTTGTTGCCCTCGCCCACGGTGTAGGAACCCTCGGCGGTGTCGATGGGGGCATCGGTGCGGATGGTGCCCAGCGTGTGGCTCAACTCGGCCATGGGCTTGTCTTCCAACAAGTGCTCCCGCTGCTTGGGTTTGATGCGCTTGTCGTCAATGTTCTGGTACACGCCCTCCAGCGAGCCGAAGGTCTGCACCAGAGAAAGCGCGGTCTTTTCGCCGATGCCCTTCACGCCGGGGATGTTATCTGAGGTATCGCCCATCAGGCTCTTCACCTCAATGAGCTGCTTAGGTGCAAGGCCGTATTTTTCCTGAATGGCGTCCTCGTCCATCACCACGGTCTTGCTGCGCCCCATCACGGTGGCAGCCAGCAGCACGGTGGTGCTCTCGCTTACCAGCTGCAGGCTGTCCCGGTCTCCGGTGGCAAGGAAGCAGTCGTCCTTGCGGGCGGCGCAGGCAGCGGCCAGCGTGCCCAGAATATCGTCCGCTTCCCAGCCTTCGGCGGTAACGGTGCGGTAGCCAAGGTCTGCCAGCAGCTGCTTGAGCACCGGCATCTGCTGCGCCAGCTCCTCAGGCATGGCGTGGCGGGTGGCTTTGTAGCCATCGTACATTTTATGCCGGAAGGTGGGGGCTTTCAGGTCAAAAGCCACGGCCACCTCGTCCGGCTGGCACTCCTTGAGCAGGGAGAGCAGAATGTTTAAAAAACCATAGATGGCGTTGGTATAACGTCCGTCCTTGGTGGTCAGCAGCTTGATGCCATAAAAAGCGCGGTTGGCAATGCTGTTGCCGTCAATGACCAGTAAACGCATAATGCAGTTCCTCCATTGCGTAATCTCACATCTTATAGTATAGCACAAAACTGTACCGCGCGGGAACTTTTTGCGTAAAAAAGAGAAGTGGTTGTTTTTCGTGATGCCATCTCTCGTAAAAATGTGATTGTCACGGCTCGTAAGCCGTGACAATCGTATCATTTATAATGTTCTTCCGCTGCTTATGCCCGGAGCAGCGCGGAGGGCATTTCAAATCGTCCTGCGGCAAAAAAAGCTGCCGCACAAGCTGTGCAGCAGCCTTACCGATGCCGGGCTTATTCCTCGATGCGGATGGCGCTTACCGGGCAGCTCTGGGCTGCGGTGACGGCCTGCGGCACCTCCTCCGGCGGGATGGGGCCGGGCTCTGCCACAGCCAGAACTCCCTCCATGCGGAACACTGCGGGGCACAGCCCGGCGCACTGGGTACAGCCGATGCACAGTTCAGGGTCTACGAATGCGTTCATGCAAACACCTCCTTGCGGAAAGCATTGCCCGTTTTGCCGCAAATTATGCCTATGCAAGCGGTTTACGGTGTGGTACAATAAGACCGCCGGGAACCGGCAGGAGGAGATAAGATGAATATCCAGATCTTTGGCACGAGCAAGTGCTTTGATACCAAAAAGGCGCAGCGCTATTTCAAGGAGCGCGGCATTAAATTCCAGATGATCGACCTGAAGGAAAAGGGCATGAGCCGGGGCGAGTTTGATAACGTGGCGCGCGCCTTGGGCGGCTGGGAAGCGCTGGTAAATCCGGCAGCAAAGGACAAGCAGACCCTTGCGCTGCTGGATGCACTGGTGGACTGGCAGAAAGAAGATAAGCTGTTTGAAAATCAGCAGCTGTTCAAGACCCCCATCGTGCGCAACGGACGCAAGGCCACTGTGGGCTATCAGCCCGAAATATGGAAGGACTGGGAATAAAAAACCTGCTTTCACAAAAAAACCACCGGTACAGGTTTTGCACTCTGCGGCCGGATGTGGTATACTGTTGGGTAGACAAAAAACTTTGGGAGACTCAGACCAATGAAAAATACGATCACCCCGGAAGAACACGCCCGGATCAAGCGCCGCCGCTGGCGGCAGACCTTGGGTCTGCTGATCACGGTGCTGGTGCTCATCGGGTTTATCACGGTGCTGCGGGCCGGTGTGGGCCTTGTGGCAAACCTGTTTGACGATACCGCACAAAAGCAGGAATACGAGGACAAGCTGGAAGGCCTGGTACTGTTCGACCCCATGCCCTTTGACGGCATTGAGAACATCGACGACCTGACCCTGCGGGAAGCAGCCGTGTGGGGCTGTGTGTACAGTATTCAGGAGACGCAGGGCGGCTTTGAAAACTACAATACTGACCCCGAGACCGAGCAGCTGCTGCTGCCCTCGGTGGAGGTGGACGCCTATCTGGCAAAGCTGCTGGGCCCCGGCTTCAAGCTGACCCACCGCAGCTTTGACATGGAGGATATGACCGTCGAGTTTGACGAGACCACCCAGTGCTACAAAATCCCCATCACCGGTACGGTGGGCTACTACCGCGCCACCGTGGTCAAGCTGTTCAAGCGCAGCGGCAAGCTGCACGTCACCGTGGGCTACATCCCCACCGCCAGCGCAGATGACAGCATCATCAACCCCTCCTCGGACACCCCCACCAAGTATATGGATTACCTGTTCGAGCGCCAGAGCGGCAGCTGGTATCTGACCGGCCTGACCGAGAGTGAGACGAAACCCGAAAGCGCAGCAAGCTCCGCTGCCGCGCAGCCGGAGCCTATGGCAGAAAGCGATGTGCAGGACGCCATTCTGGCAACTGCCGGAGACTCTGCTGCGGCAGATTCGGCTGTCCAGCCGGAAGCGCAGGCAGAAACGGGCGCTGACAGCGCCGTGGCAGAAGCCCCCGCCGCTGAGGATGCCGCCAGTACCGCAGCGTAAAATGTAAATGAAAACACCCGACTGTGCGTTTGTTTTCACAGTCGGGTGTTTTTTGTACGTTTTATTTCAAATCAAACCGTACCACCACCAGCCGATACCACAGGTAGGGCACCATGTTCCAGATCATCCACAGTTCCATCAGGATGTAGTTGGGCAGATCGCGCCAGCGGAAGGGACGCTTGTCCAGTTTGCCCGCTTTGAGCAGGGCAAAGGCCTCGTGCATGCCCTTATCCCAAGCCTCGCCAAAGCCCTGCTTGTGGAACTTGTAGCACTTGAGCAGATAGCCCAGCGCCAGCGGGATAAAGTTGAGTACCAGCATCAGCAGCGGCTCGTTTTTGAGTGGCAGCAGAATGCTGTTGCGGCCGCTCTGCTGGCTTTTAAAGGCGTTGTAGCGCACAGCACCGGTGCTGGCACCGCAGATGTGGTAGCACTTGGCGGCGGGGCAGAGCACATTTTTGTAGCCGGCATTGTTGGCGCGCCAGCTCAGGTCTACGTCCTCAAAGTAGGCAAAAAAGTGCTCGTCAAAACCGCCGATCTCGTCCAGAATGCTTTTGCGGTACAGCGCTGCGCCGCCGCAGGCCGAAAAGATACGCTTTTGCTTGGTGTAGCGGCTGACGCGGCGGCCATCGCCGGTCTTGCAGGCAAAGCCCATCCATGTTACATAGTCCCCGGCATCATCGGCCAGTTCCCGCTCAAAGTGCCGGATCATCAAACTCTGCACCGCAAAGATCTTGGGGTCCGCATCGGCGGTGCGCAAAAGCTCGGCCAGCCACTGCGGCTCGGCAAAGGCATCGTTGTTGAACAGCACCACATACTTGCTCTGCGCCCGGGCAATGCCCTGATTCACTGCGTAGGAAAAGCCGGTGTTGCGCCCGTTTTCGATCAGGGTAAAATTGGGGCGGGTGCAGTAGCTGCGGGCTTGTTCCAGACTTTCATCGGTGGAACCGTTGTCCACCACGATCAGGTCAAAATCCTGCTCAGTCTGGGCGTAGATGGACTCGATGGAATCCTTCAGCCAGCCCTTGCCGTTGATGTTTGGGATAATGATGGTCGCTTTTATCATAAAAGTTACTCCTGTTTTCGTCAATTACAGAGAGAGTATATCATATTATCGCAAAAATGCAAACCTCTCGGATAACGCCTGCCCTCGTTTGCAAGGCAATGCCCGGGGAGCTGTGACAGAATTGGCTAAAAAAAAATTGTATGAACCCCTTGACACAATCTGAAAAATGAGTATTATTGTATTAGGCACTTAACACAGAAACACAAAATGCAGGGAGGGCTACGATGAGTGAACAATTTGATTCCAGCCGTCCGATCTATGCGCAGCTGGTAGAGCGGTTGAAGGCGAAGATCCTTGCGGGGACATACCCGCCCGGAGGACATCTTGACTCGGTGCGGGATATGGCCGCAGCCGCAGGGGTGAACCCGAATACCATGCAGCGTGCGCTGGCACAGCTGGAAACGGAGGGGCTTGTCCGGACCGAACGGACGGCGGGCCGCTATGTGACGGAGGATACCATGTTGATCGAACAATTGCGTGCCGCGACCGCGGAAAAGTTCGCGGAAGAATTTCTGGAAAAGATGCGGGGCATCGGGTACAGCCCGGCGCAGGTCGCCGAATTGCTGGCCCGTCAGACGAAAGGAGAACCGAATCATGAGTGAACTTCTGACCTGTGAAGGGCTGACAAAACACTACGGCGCAAAAACCGCGCTGGACGGTGTGGATCTGCACATCGGCTTTGGGAAGATCGTTGGCCTGCTGGGGCCGAACGGCAGCGGCAAGACCACCCTGATCAAACTGACAAACGGTCTGCTGCAGCCTGACAGCGGCAGCATCCGGATCGCCGGGATGAAGCCCGGCGTGGAGAGCAAGGCGATCGTATCCTACCTGCCCGATGCCGACTGGCTTCCCGGCTGGATGCGGGTAGAGCAGCTGGTGAAGATGTTTGGGGACTTCTATAAGGACTTCGATCGGGCCCGGGCGAATGAGATGCTGGCAAATCTGGAACTTTCCCCCAAAGACGTCCTCAAGACCCTTTCCAAGGGCAACCGGGAAAAGGTGCAGCTCATCCTTGCCATGAGCCGGAATGCCCGGCTCTATCTGCTGGATGAACCCATCGGCGGCGTGGACCCGGCGGCACGGGATTATATCCTGCACACCATCCTGTCCAATTACAGCAAGGACGCGACCGTCCTCATCTCGACCCACCTGATCGAGGATATCGAGCCGGTGCTGGATGAGGCCATCTTCCTGAAAGAGGGAACGGTCTTTGCTCACCGCAGTGTGGATGAGATCCGTGAGAATGAGGGAATGAGCGTGGACGCATATTTCCGGGAGGTATTCAAATGCTGAAAAATCTGTTGAAGTATGAATTCCGGGCGACCGGACGGACCTATGGCGGCCTGTATCTGGTCTGGCTGCTGGTTGCGCTGGCAATGGGGATCTCGATGCGGGACGAAGTCTGGGACAATGGCAGCAGCCAGATCTGGGCATACCTGATGTTTGCCTACTTTGCCATCGGGGTTGCCATCGGAGTGGTCTGTATTGTGACGATCATCCAGCGGTTCACCAAAAATCTGTTGGGGCGGGAGGGCTATCTCATGCACACCCTTCCGGTCCATCCAGAGCAGCTGGTTGCGTCCAAACTCATTTCCAGCATGGTCTGGGTGATCTGCAGCGGAGTGGTCGGGATCCTGTCCGTCCTTCTGATGCTGGTCGGCCTGGGCGCCTTCGAGGATCCCAAAACGGTCATCAATGGGGAGACGATCACGACGGGCTGGGGCGATGTCCTGAAATTCAGCTGGAAGGCGATCCAGAGCATCGGCGGTGAATTCTGGAGCGAGCTGGCGTGGATCATCGTCCTTGGTCTGGCGGGCGTTGCAGTCCTCATCCTCTGTATCTACGCCGCCTGCATGATCGGGCATCAGTTCAGGAACCATTCCACGATTGCCAGCATTCTGGCCTTCTTCCTGTTGCAGCTGATTCAGGGCAAACTGGATGCAGGCGGCGGGATCCGGGTAATCGTTGGCTCTGTGGCAGCGATGCCGATGGCTTATTCCGCCAGCGGCAATCTCTGGCTCGTCCTTCTTGTAACGATTCTGATCGGCGCAGTCTATTTTGTCCTTACCAGCTGGCTGATGAAAAATAAGCTGGATCTGGAATAAGCATAAAAACCAAACCCCGGCCGTTGCAGATGAAACATACTGCAAAGGCCGGGGTTTATGCGGGAAAATTATTTTGCGAGAGCGGCTTTGATGTTGGCCAGAATAGTGTCGTGATCCTCGGCGCAAACCAGAACCACCTCGCCGGTGGGGGCTACGGTGACGGTAGCGGCCTTGGCAACAAGGTACTGATCCTCCAGATAGTGCTCCATGGACTGCTGCTCACTGGCAACATAAGCCTCCAGTGCGGCCTTTACCTCATCGGTCTTGCCCTCGGCAGGCTTCACGATGGCAACGGCGTAGCTGCGCACCATCATGCTGGAAATGCTGGCGGCAAAGGCGGTGTACTGGCCGTCCTCCAGGTTCAGCAAGGGCATCAGGATGTCCCGGATCTCCTCGTCCAGCTGGTCGGCCTCGTACTCGGCACTGTAACCGTCAATGGCGGTAAACTTGCCGTCCTCGCCCTTGGTAAAGATCATATCGTACTCGTTGTCCTCGTCGCTGCGGGCATCGTGGATGATCTGGGAGTAGTCCTTGGGGGTGGAGCTGTCGGCCTTGCTGCCGCCGGAGCAGCCCACCAGAGTAAACAGGGTCAGCCCTGCCAGCAGGGCGGCGATGAATTTTTTCATAGTATTGCATTTCCTTTCATAGTGCTGTGTGTGGAAGGCGCAGCCGGGCGCACACGTTACAGGTAGTGTGTGCCGGTTTTGGGCTGCTATTCTGGATACGAACCACCGCACCGCAAAATTGCAGGGAAAAAGTAACAGTTTTATGAACAACACTCGCTTACAGCATCAAAGCGTCCAGATCGCCGTGGTTCACCGGGGTGGACAGGATGATCTGGGTGCTGGTGGTGCCCAGCTTCTGGAACTGTAAGATCAGGTGTTCCAGCTGTGCCATGCTGCCGCAGCTGACCTTGACCAGAAAGGTGTACGCACCGGTAACGTGGTAGCACTGCAGCACCTCGCGGCTGTTCTGCAGCAGTTCCAGAAAAGCATCCTGCTTGGAGGGGGCCACCGAAAGGCTGATGAGCGCATCCACATACATCCGGTCTGCCGGACGGTTCAGCGTGACGGTATAGCCGCTGATGATGCCGTCCGTTTCCAGCTTATGGATACGGCTGGAGACTGCCGGGCTGGTAAGCGACACCTGCTCCGCAATTTCTTTGACGGGCATCCGTGCGTTTTTTGCCAGAAGGGTGAGGATTTTGCGGTCAAGATCGTCCATGAGAAGAGCCTCCTTCAAAAATATGTTGGATTGTATAAAATTTTCTGAAAGTAAAGTTTTTATGTTGTGCAAACCCACGGAAATGGAATAAAATTTCGTTTCTGAAATTCTATGTTAATTATATAAAGTTTTTGCAAAAAAGTAAAGTATTATTTTAAAGTAAAATCCGAAAATCCTGTTTGACAAGAAAAGAAAAACGGGTATAATACATCATGCAAGGCAGCGCAACACACAAAAACCTGCCAATGATATTGAGATTCACCACTTTATATACTTTCCCACCCCTCTATACACAAAAACCCGCTGCCAGGCGGGTTTTTGTGTTTGTTGGGGCTTTTTATTTATGAAAAAAGCAGTGGTAGACAACGTACTTGGCTCATAGAGCAGCTGTTTCCGGTCACGACCCCACCCGTGAAAATGCAAACCCGGAAAGTCCGCAGACTTTCCGGGTTTGTTCTATATCAAAATATTATTCTGCGGAGGCTATTTAAATCGTATGCGCCTATCAGACCAGATAGCCCTCAAAGCAGTGCAGGTCCTCGGTCTTGACGATGCCCTCCAGATACAGCCCATCCTCCCGGTATTCCTCCACCTGTACGCTGCCGCGCTCCCGCATGGGGGCGGCAAGCCCCAGCTTGTCGTAGGGCAGCAGCACCCGGATGGTGTGCACACGGTCGCTGAGCACCTCGTCCAGCTTTTGCAGCAGCTTGTCCAGCCCGTAGCCGGTTTTGGCGCTGGTCAGCAGAATGTCGGGGTCAAAGCTCAGGGTGTTGGGCTTATCGCACTTGTTGTAGACGGTCAGGCGGGGGATATCGGCGCAGTCCAGCCCATCCAGAACCTCGTCGGTGACGGCAAGCTGTTCCTCGCGCTGTTCATCCCCGGCGTCTGCAACCCGGATGATCACATCCGACCATGCGGCTTCCTCCAAGGTGGACTTGAAGGCCTCCACCAGATTGTGGGGCAGGCGGGACACAAAGCCTACTGTGTCCACCAGCAGCACTGCCATGCCGCTGGGCAGCACCAGCTTGCGGCTGGTGGGGTCCAGTGTGGCAAACAACATATCGGCCTCGGCTACGCTGGGGCCGCACAGGGCGTTCATCAGGCTGGATTTGCCCACGTTGGTGTAGCCAACAAGGCTTACCACAGGCATCCCGGTCTTGGCGCGGGCCTTGCGGCTCTCGCCCCGGCGCTTTTCCATCTCGGCCAGCTTCTCGGCCAGCGCGTCGATGCGCTGCTGCAGATCCTGAACGAACCGTCCGATGTGCAGTACGTCGATGAGCCGGTGGTTTACCTCGAGCGCGAGGCCGAGCACGTCCCGCTCGCCCTCGCAATGATATTTGCCCCAGGCAATGCGCGGGATGGCGTCGTCAGCGTCAAAATCGCGCTCATTGGTCAGCGCCGTGAGCGAGACCCACGGCAGACAGCTGAAATAGATCAGCGCGTCGCTCTCGGCTGCAGCGCAGAGAAACTCCGTCTGCGCCCGGCTCTTGGCGCGTGCCGCGCGGCAGAAGTCATCCAGCGCGTCACCGGCTGGCATCGTCACGATGTGGAATTGTTCCGCACCGGGGTGCAGGTCGGTGAAGCTCGGTTCACGGCGTGCGAGCAGGACCGGCTGGCCGTTTCGGATGGCATATCGGAATGCGGTCGTGTGATTGATCGACTGCGTGCACAGCCAGACCAGAGCGTAATAAAAGGACAGGCCGCGCCGTTTCGTGTAAGTATGCAGTGCCGTGACGTCCGCGGTGACGGTCACGCTGTAAGACGGATCCGACAGGCCGGAGAAGAACGTGTATGCCTCGCGCCGCGGCCAGGTATCGAGCGCGACGGGGACTGCATCCGGAGTGTTCATGGGGGCTACCTCCTCGTTTTTTCAGCAGTATACCACGCGCGGGCGGAAAAACGCAATTTTTTCGCGGAAAGGTGCGGTGTTTACAGTTCTTTGATATATTTCTCATAGACGTGTGATAAAATACAAGAATCAAATTCAGCAGCCTGGAAAGGTGATCGGTCATGAGACAACGGCTTGCAAAATGGATGATGGGCAGAAACGGGATGGACGCACTCAATCGCCTTCTGTCCGTGCTGACACTGATCTTGCTGATCGTCAGCATGTTCGTGCACGGTTATGCGGCGCGCATCCTGTGGTCGCTGGCGGTCGTTGGCCTGATCGTCATTTATTTTCGTATGCTCTCGCGCAATGTCTACCGCCGTCAGCAGGAAAACGGTGCGTATCTGCGCCAGAAGTATAAAATAACCAGCGCGTGGCGCGGCGCTGTGGATCGCTGGCATCAGCGGCATGACTACCGCTTTTTCAAGTGCCCGTCCTGCCGGACACGCCTGCGTGTGCCGCGCGGCAAGGGCAAGATCAATATCGTCTGCCGCAAATGCGGCACGTCCTTCCAGCGGAAAACCTGAGGCGCAGCCGTATGTTCGGATATGTGATCGCAAATCTGGAGGGGCTGACGCAGGCGCAGAAGGATCGCTATAAGGGCTGCTACTGCGGCCTGTGCCGGGTGCTCAAGCAGCGGCACGGCTTTTCCGGCCGCCTGACGCTGACGTATGACATGACGTTCCTGGTGCTGCTGCTCTCGGCGCTGTACGAAGCGGACGAGGAGCGCGGCATGGAGGTTTGCCCTGCGCACCCGTTGCGCAAACATTTTTACTGGCAGACACGCT
>ERZ779890.5202-NODE-5202-length-10356-cov-2.576158_pt1 | contig 10356 bp, 8 predicted proteins | sample MGYA00511553_ERZ779890 | MGnify/ENA primary metagenome ERZ779890 (study PRJEB29588, sample SAMEA2152064) | human gut metagenome | biome: human gut; feature: human-associated habitat; material: faeces | place: Denmark | collected 2008/2010 ...
TAATTATTATATATATTATAATTATATATATCCGCTTGCGGAAACTTTTCCAGTAATTCTTCCGGTAATGTTTCCGGTAAACTTTCCGCAGCATCTTTTGCTTTCCAAAGATAAGAGTAGAAAGATTTCATTCCATACACATTGCCGTCCGGAACGATGCCGAACGAACGGCTTTGCCTGACCGCCTCCACCAGGCAGCGTGCATTCTTGAACTTCAACGACAGGCCGAGGTCGTAGAAATTCTCTACGGGGTAAACCGCTTCATCGTTCATGTAGGCGGTGACTCCCAAATAGAGGTCCAGCAGTTTCGAAATGGTAGAATCTGTTATTTTACGGCTTTTCCACAGCCCTATGGTCTTTCGCAGTTCGTATATGGAAAGAGTAGTCATGTTTGCTTTCATTATCTGTTATTTTTAAAATCTCGGCGAAGTTAACGCTTTGCCCCCGGAAAAACTGTACCCGACAGTTGGGTACAGATATACAGTTTATTATATTTATTAACATTTAAAAACGAAATCAGTATGATTTTAAAAGCAAAAAAAGCCGCCGACCACATGGAGTTCGGCGCATTCATCAGTCGTGAAATCCGTCTTCTAAAAATTGATCGCGCAATGTTCCGCGAAGAGTGTCACATGAGTCAGTCCTATCTTGAGGACATAAAAAAGGGCTCCATAATTATGAGATAGACTATTATGAGCACATTCTGAGCGCGTTCAGCAAATTTACCACTCCCGAAAACGCCCGGCGCATCTATCTGGAAGGGGTAAAAATCCTGTTTCCGAAGCTGAAAGAGTGATTTTTTTCCACTGCTCATTGCGAGGGAAAAAACATTTCCTGTCAAAATACTTGGTGTTCTGACGAGTTATCCGTAATTTTGCCTCGCATTTATCAATTACTATGGCTTTCGTCTTTCCTGCAAAATGTGGGAGAGGCGAAAGCGTAGCGTACTTGTCAGGAAGAAAAACTTCATAATTATCCCAAGCTGATTCCCATTTTCAGTCAAAAGCCAAGCTTGATCTTATAATTAAGCAACCTACATCATATGAGCACTACCAAACTATTTGCATCTATCCCTGCATTACGGTCTTCAATTCAAAAAGACATTGAAACTTATGAACTGCCAATTGAAAAGAATGACGTTAACAAGGCTTTCTTTGAGCCGAATAATGACACATTTGAAGCTGTTTGCATACAAGAAGGCAATCCACAAAAAATACTTATTCCGGCTGCCAATATGTATCCTTTCTTGTTTAGGGGGCAGACAAAGGATTTTGGCAAATGCCTTCCTTCCCTATATCGGGAGGAAGATAAACAAACGGCTCCCTATCTCTTCCTTGAAAGATTGCGAGAGGTTGAATTTACAGAACTGATAAAAAAACATCCTGTCGTCAAAGGATTTTTCGACCGGCACCATTTTACCGTAGACTTTATAGGCTTAGCTCAACACTATGGCCTGAAAACGGATGTCCTTGATCTGACCAACGATCTTGATGTTGCCCTCTTTTTTGCCATGTGCCCATACGACAGTCTCAATGACCAATACACTTATCATGACGATGGCAAACAGCATACAGCTATACTCTACGTAGTACCTCCGACTATCTACGCCCCCAGTCTACCCGACTCTTTTCTCAAAAGCAAAATCACTGCAATCGGACTCCAGCCTTTCAAACGTCCCGGTGCACAACGAGGCTTTGCTCTACATCTGCCTGATGGTGAGCAGCTACGAGCCTACAAATACGAGTTTCAATTCACTTGCGAAGATTCGAAAAAATATTTTGACCAATTTAAACAAGGAGAAGCATTATGGATAAAAGACGAGTTAATTGCAAAAGCCAAAGTTATTAGTCAAATGAAAACATTCTCGTATGACACCTTCAAAAAGGCATTTGCCCAATATCCCCCCAAGGGATATAGCAAAACCAGCATAAAGAAAGAGTTGAAAGCTATTGGCGTGGAAATTCTGACAAAAGGAGAAAGTACACACTTCACTGAAGAAGAAATAACATCTATAAAAAACGATTGGAACATCACAAACAAACAACAAATGCAAGAACAGATTACACGCATCAATTGGTTTGCTGATGATGATTGCACAATAGATCCTATCACGAAACAAAAGACTGTGAATCTTGACAAAAGACATCTCTACAGAAATCTAAAGATGCTCGGAGAACTGGAAATGATCCGGCTTGTACAGGCTGCGCAATTCTGTACCGGTGGAGAATATGTAGATTACAACCCCAAAAAGAAAGAAGAGAAGAAAACTCATCGTGAAACGGATTGGGAACGTATGGGAGGATATAGTGCAGATGCCAAAGGTAAGAGTTATTTGGAGGATACAGATATGATGTTAAAGTAGAACCAATCGGTAAACACTCTTATTTTGGTAATAATATCTATAATCAGTACGTGGCATGCGCACGACTGGAGGTGCATAGTTTTTTAGGAAGGATAAAACTCTAAATTATCAACACATTACTGTTATTACAAATTATATATAGACCAGGGATTGGTTCTAATATGCGCATGAATATTAGTAGCTGTAACTATTTTATATGGTTAATTACAGCATATTTGAGTCGCATATCTATAATTATAGTCATAAATAAATTCTTGTCGAGATTCAATATTCTAGCATATATCGATAAAAAGTCAATGTTATTTTTTGTTGTTCATTGGATACCATTAAGAATCGCAAGAAACATAATTAATTGGAAAATTCCCAATCGGTTCATTATTGAAATTTCGTCATTCTACATCATATTTGTCACTCTAACTCTTTTATCAGTGCTACTCCTTCAACAATATCTTCCTAAATGGGCATTGGGAGAACATTAAATTATTAGTAATTAAATGAGTAATCTGAAAAAAAATATATTCTTTGCCTTTGGTTCGCAGGGATTACAACTACTAAGAAGTATACTTGTATCTCTCTTAATTCCCAAGACTTTAGGTATTGAAGAATTTGGCTTTTGGCAACTCTTCATTTTCTATACCCAATATAGTGGATTTTTGCATTTAGGATTATTGGATGGCATATATCTACGAGAAGGTGGCAAGCATTATAAAGAATTAGACTTTAGATCTTTAGGAGCTCAATTCAGAATATTTCTAATATGGCAGTTTATTATTATAATTCCATTTATAATATTAGGATTAAATAGTTCTGACATCAATAGAACTATTATCATAATTTCAAGTTGTATCTATGCTATAATTAATAATACATTTACTTTCTTTCAGTATATATTACAAGCCGTAAACGAAATAAAAAAGACATCAGAGAAAAAAGGTTTAGTTTCTATACTATTCACTTTATCAGTATTTGCATTACTTCTATTTCGAACTACATACTTTATGCCATATGTATTATGTTACATAATGTGTCATCTAATAGGAATGTTATTTCTTATATTAAATGCAAAAGAGATTTTAACAAACATCTGCTATAAAATAACTCCCACTATAAAATCCGAACTTCTCTACAACTTTCAACATGGATTTATATTGATGACATCAACTATTACGGGCATGCTCATTCTTGGTTTTGGAAGATTCTTAGTCGACCTTAAATGGGGCATAAAAGAATTTGCAATGATTTCTTTTGCCTTTATGTTTGTAAACTTTTTCTTGATGTTCGTGAATCAGGTAAGTATAGTCTTATTTCCAGAACTTAAGAGATGGGAAAGAAATAAAATTGAAGATTTTTTCTCGGTAAATAGACAAAGACTTTCATTTATCCTTCCTCTACTTCTTTGGGGCTATTACGCTATAGAGGTTCTGATAAATATATGGCTCCCTAAATATCATGAATCAATACAATATTTAGTATTCTTATTGCCATTGTGTGTCTTCGATATAAAAATGAACTTATTATGTAATACGTTATTTAAAGTAACCAATAAGATAAGACATCTGATGGTATGCAATATTTTTGCATTACTTGTAAGTATCTTGTTTATTACAATATCAGTATATGTATGTAACAGTATGATAATGGTTGTCACATCTATGCTTTCTGCAATAATTATTAGAAGTATAGTTGCCGAATTTATCTTGACAAAGATACTAGATACGCCGTTAAACATAAAAGAGATGGTTACTGAATTAGCATTAGTGGCTATTTTCATTGTATGTAACACATGTTTCAATACGCTCACTTCTGCCATACTTTATGGACTCTGTAACATAATCCGCTTTGTTCCCAAACTGACTACTGCCAATATACTTCGATAAAACAGATTACAAAAATCCACTTTGTTTGTGTTTTATATTCTATGGGATAGGCTACTTTTCATTATCCTTCCTTGAAGTAGAAAACAAGTCATTACATATAGTAAGTTTGGGATTATTTATATACACAAGGTAATATAAAAAATAAACTAAAGAGAGAACAATATAAGCATTATACTATGAAAGTAAGTGTTGTCATTATCTGTATGAATAATTTAGGGAATCTTTATCCATGCTTAGACAGTATTATCAAGCACACGCATGTATCATACGAAATATTCGTTGTTGCATTCATGTTTTCTGACGAGAATTTACAAATATTAAAGAGAGATTATCCATCAGTAAAGATAGTTGAAAGTAATGAACTTAGAGGATTTTCTGAAAACAATAATTTAGCCCTAAGAAAGACGATTGGAGAATATTGCTATATAGTAAATGACGACACTTTGACTGACGACAACGTCATAGACAAATTATGTAAGACATTTGATTCAGGGAAAGAGGATAATATAGCAATTGTTAGTCCTCTTATTCTAAACAAAGATGGTAGTGTTCAACGTAATGGTAAATGTCCATATAACATTTATACTTACTGTCTACAAATATTCAAGTTAAAAAAAGTGTATGATAAAATGTCGAAATATACAGGCGGAAGTGGAATTTATCAAACCTACAATATCTCAGGTTCTTGTTTTATGATAAAACGAGATATATTTGAAAAAGTGGGGTGGCTGGATGAAAGGTATTATTTCTGCCCAGAAGACATCGCTCTTTCTACTAAAATAAATAAGATAGGATTTAAATGTATAGTAAATACAAATGCAGTGATAACACATATTCATGGAGGCACATGGTCTAAAATTCTCCCCGCTACAATGCCGACGGCAGCCAAGGGCAATTTAATTTTCTACACAGAAAACAACGCTTGGTTTAAACCTTTTTTCATACTAACATCATGGCTTTACTATGGCATTGGCGGTATCAAGTGGTGGGTTAAGTATAAAATTATTCATTCAGAAGAAGCCCAAGCTAAATATACAGCAAACATCAATTGTGTAAAGACTATTGCTAATAAAGAAACGCCCAAGCAGCTATTCGTACGCTTATATAATGAACTAAAAAGAAAAAAATAATGAAGGCTATAGGATGTGTAATAGCATATTTTAAAAATCACAACAATTATGGGACATCACTGCAAGGATTTGCTACAATCAAAGCAATCGAGCATGAAGGCTATAAATGTAGGCTAATTCAGTATCAAAAATCTGACAGTTTATTTAAAAAGATTCGTTTAGCTCCACTAATGTTTATCAGTGGAGGTTGGCAAGCATATAAAAAGAAAATCAAAAAGAAAAAAATAACTGAATCTACAAGTTCATATGCCAAGGATATTAATATCCGAACAAGCGTTAATAATCAATGGAAATCCCAATATATGGATTCTTATTGCGATCTATATATAGGCTATAATAATTTGAAGTCAGGCTCTAAGAACTATGGACTTATAATAGTGGGCAGTGACCAAGTTTGGACACCATTAGGACTTTATTCTAAATTTTTCAATCTACTCTTTGTAGATGACAGTATTCCTCGCATGTCTTATGCATCAAGTTTTGGGGTTTCAAAGATACCAAGCTGGCAAATAAAGACTACCTGCAAATACCTTGATAAGATAAATAAGTTAAGTGTAAGAGAAATTCGAGGGAAAGAGATTATCGAAGAAATTTCTCATAACAAAGCACAAGTTGTGCTTGACCCTACTTTACTTCTTTCTCAAAGCCAATGGAGGGAAGAAATAGGCGATAAAAAGCCAAAAGCTGAAGGAAAATATATATTTTGCTATCTACTAGGTAAAGACGAGAAGGTTCGTAAAGAAATAAATCATTTTAAAAAGATTACAGGCTTAAAAATCGTAGCAATGCGCCATATAGACGAATTTATAGCTTGTGATGAGGGTTTTGGAGACGAGGCACCGTATAATATAGACCCTTTAGATTTTGTACAATTGATCGCTAATGCAGAGTTTGTTTGCACAGACTCATTTCATTGTACTGTGTTTTCTACTATTTTCCATAAACAGTTTGTAACATTCTACCGATTCTTAAATACAAATAGTGATTCAAGAAATTCTCGTATAGATTCAATTCTTAATTTGTTAGGACTTGAAGACAGGCTGTATAATGGGAATCTTACAAGCCAGATGTTTAGCAAAATAGATTACAACACTGTAGAACAGAAAAAAAATCCACTTTTAAAATCATCATTAGAATTTTTAAAATCAGGATTAGCTTTATCGAAGAAATAATATGGAGAAAAAAAACATATCCTATACGGTAGAAAATGATTTATGTTTAGGATGCGGCATTTGTCAAGACGCCTGTCCTTTGCATGCTATAGAAGTGAAAGCGATTAAGGGAACTTTCAGCCCCATCGTAAATGAGGAAATTTGTGCTAACGGTAAAGGCTGCCATAGATGTTTTGACATATGTCCTGGCGTTGGTATAAATTTAAAACAAATCGCAAAAAATAATTTTAATCAAGATAATATCAATTATGATACTTATATAGGGCATTATCGGAGTTTTTATGTTGGACATTCTACAGACAAAGAAATTAGGTATCACTGTACATCTGGGGGCATGACATCACAATTTATTATATATCTTTTAGAGAAGAAAATAATTGAAGGGGCAATTGTAACAAAATTCAACAATAAAAATCCGCTTATGGTAAATACATTTATTGCCAGAAACAAAGAAGAGGTTCTTTCCGCAAAGGGCAGTAAATATGCCCCTGTTACAATGGCAGGTATCGTTGATTCCATAAAAAATAAAGACGGAAAATTTGTAATAGTAGGCTTACCATGTCACATACATGGATTTCGTAAACTCGAACTAATAGACAAAAAATTTAAACAAAAGATTTTTGCTTATTTCGGCTTATACTGCTCATGCGGACGTACTTTCTACCTAACAGATTATACATTAAAAAACAATTGCATAAGTCGTGACCAACTAACATATTTTGCGTATCGTGACAATGGATGCATGGGAAATCTACACATCCAGTACGTAGAGAAGAATTCTTTATCAAGAATTCATAATATTTCCGAAAACAAATTTGTAACGTCTTTACAAATACCTTATCAAAAATATTATCTTACACTCAGATCTTTCTTTAATGTACATCGCTGTCTCTATTGTATTGACCATTTCGCAGAACTATCAGACATTTCATTCGGGGACATCCATTTCGGTGTATTTTTTCAAAATGATGCGGTCGTCAGCGACACCGCGCTGTTTAAGCTCTTCGCGGATCATCTCAAAAATCGTGGATTTCCCGCTGCGGCGCACCCCAGCAAGGATTTTCACAAGCGGCTGATCGATAAAAGGTCTTACCGCTTCCACATAATCGGGTCTGAATATCATAAAATCGCCCCCTTTCTTTTATAGTATACCATAAAAAATGAAAATAATCAAGTGGTTTTTCGGTTTTGACCTTAAAAACTTATAAACATAAAGCACTTTATAACATTCCCGAATTTTTTGCGGTTTGCCGCAAAAATTTCAGATACACACTGACAGCCTTCGTTTTTATGCTATAATTAGTACACGAATTTTTGCGGCACGCCGCATTTATATCTCGCAGGAAGTGCTTTGACCATGAAAATCATGCGATCCCAGTACTTGAATCAGCTTATCAAAATAATACACAACGGTCGTGTAAAAATCATCACGGGAATCCGCAGGTATGAAAAGTACCACTTATAAACTTATAAAACAAATTTCTTTTGAAATATGGGTGTAAAAACCTCAAAATGAGTTTTTACACCCAATTTTATTATGCCATATCTTCAACGGAAATAAGATGAACCAAGGGATCGTTCAGCGCAAGGACATGGTCATATCCTTTGCTGTCGATGAGTTTGATATGGCGATAAATTCACATCATTTTCCTTGCGATTTCAAAGCAAAAATGGTATAATAAAAAATAATAATCACGAGATCGTCCGAGAGCGAAAACCTCTCGTGCTCTTTCTGATAGAAAAAGTCATTAAATTGATGACTTTTTTTGTTTTATAAAAACTTTTTGGCTCGATTTTAAGCAAAGGCATCTTGCTTTTTGCCCAATAATATGATATACTATTATTAATTCACATAACGAGGTGTAGCGATGGCTGTTTGTTATAATAAACTTTGGAAGCTTTTGATCGACCGGAAAATGAAGAAAAAAGAATTATTGGAGCTTTCGGGGATCAGTAAAGCCGCACTGTATAAGCTCACAAAAGACGAAAATGTCAATACAGAAATCCTTGTTAAGATCTGCACGGCTCTCGATGTTGACCTTTCAGATATTGTTGAGTTGAAAAAGGAAACGGAAACAAACTAAAATACGGAGAATAAAAATGATAACAGGTGAACTGAAAAATAAAGTTGACTCTATCTGGGACACAATTTGGACCGGTGGCATTACAAGTCCGATCACTGTTCTGGAGCAGATTACATACCTGATGTTTATGAAGCTGCTGGATGACAATCAGCTAAAAGCAGAGGCAGGTGCAAACGCGCTCGGTATTCAACTGAAAAAGAAGGTATTCGGAGAGGGGATCTGTGTCATCAGTGAGAACCCTCATGTGGAAACCGAATACAGAAATCTTCGTTGGAATGTCTTTCACAATTTTGAGCCGGGAGCAATGTTCACGAATGTTCAGAACTATGTGTTCCCGTTTATAAAACAAATCGGGGACGGCAAAGATACGGCTTTCAGCCGCTATATGAAGGACACGGTTTTTCTGATCCCCACGCCGAAGGTGCTTGCCAAGGTTGTTGATGGTATCGACGCCATGGACATGAACAACAAAGACATCATGGGCGATGTTTATGAATATCTGCTTGGGAAAATAGCCGCCGCCGGTGAAAATGGGCAATTTCGGACGCCGCGCCATATCATAAAGATGATTGTAGAGCTGATGCAGCCAAAACTATCCGACTTTATTCTAGATCCTGCCATGGGTAGCGCCGGGTTCTTGGTTGAAAGTGCGCAATATATTTCTGAAAAATACCCAAAAGAGTTAATGCGCAAAGATAACGCAAGCCATTACAAGAGAGAAATGTTCACTGGCTATGATACTGATCAATCTATGTTGCGTATTGGTGCCATGAACATGATGCTGCATGGGGTTGACGAGCCTAAGATTTCTTATTTAGATTCTCTTAGTGCTAAGAATGAAGAACGCAATAAATATACGCTTATAATGGCAAATCCACCGTTTACCGGCAGCGTTTTTGAAAATTCCATCAGCCCGGATTTGACCGTACTTTGCAAGACAAAGAAAACAGAACTATTGTTTTTAACTTTATTTACAAAAATGCTTACCACGGGAGGGCGCTGCGCTTCTATTGTTCCCGACGGTGTACTTTTCGGAAGCTCAAAGGCGCACAAGGCGATTCGCAAGGAACTTGTTGAAAATCAAAAATTAGAGGCGATTATTTCAATGCCATCAGGCGTATTTAAGCCCTACGCCGGTGTTTCTACAGCAATCTTGATTTTTACTAAAACCAATGCGGGCGGGACCGACGAAGTTTGGTTTTACGACATGAAAGCCGACGGGTTTAGTCTTGATGATAAACGCTCTCCGTTGGGGCAAAGCGATATTCCCGACATCATAAAACGTTTCCACGACTTCGCTGGCGAAGAAAAGCGCGAGCGGACGGAACAATCTTTCTTTATTCCCAAGGACGAAATAGTTTCAAACGACTACGATCTTTCTATAAATAAATATAAGAAGATAGAGTACGTCCGCGAAGAGTACCCGCCTACATCTCAAATTCTCGCCGAAATAAAGGCGCTTGAAGCCGAGATTCAACAGGGCATTTTAGAATTGGAGGACTTGCTAAAATGATCAAGTATCCAATGGTAAGACTCGAAGATGTATGCGATAAGGCTACTTCTTCTATTGCACAAAAAGATTTAAAAAATCTCGAAGGGATTTATCCTATATACGGAGCAAGCGGATTTATAAAAAATATAAATTTTTATAAACAAGACAGAGAATATATCGCTATTGTAAAAGACGGCGCGGGAATTGGCAGGGCAATGATTCTTCCGGCATTTTCATCC
>ERZ779890.5205-NODE-5205-length-10345-cov-5.289796_pt1 | contig 10345 bp, 5 predicted proteins | sample MGYA00511553_ERZ779890 | MGnify/ENA primary metagenome ERZ779890 (study PRJEB29588, sample SAMEA2152064) | human gut metagenome | biome: human gut; feature: human-associated habitat; material: faeces | place: Denmark | collected 2008/2010 ...
CTCCTTTTGTATGTTTAAACACATTATATCACATTTGACAATATATTTAGTTACTTATATTTTCCTCCTTTTGCTGTTTTTCGGAGTCCATTTTACCATACCCCGGCATGATTTTCAACGCGCCGAAATAATCCCTTTTACCCCAAAAATCCCCTTTTCCCAACAACTTTTCTGTCGTCAGAAAAAGAGGATCGTTTTTTCACTCACGGATAACCTGAAACGTTTTCCACTTGCCCTGTTTGAATCTCCACCAGAAGATGATGCCGCGCACGGACCAGTCGAGGCACATCGCAAGAGCGATTCCCATAACGCCCATGTTCATCCAGATTGCAAAAATCACAGAGAAAATCAGGCGGACGCCGATGGTCGTGAAGAGGGAAATTCCCATTGTGAATTTTACATCTCCTGTCGCACGAAGGCCGCTTCCAAGCGGTCCGGCGTAGCAGAGTGCAATACCGTTGAAAATATTATGCAGCAGTACCAGCCAGAGTGTCAGCCGCTTCGTCTCCTCGGACACCGCATAGAAGGAAAGGACAAACGGTGTGACTGCAAAGACAAGCGCATTCCATGCCACTCCAATGATCAGTGTGATTTTTATCAGCTTGCGGAAATAATACTCCGCCTGATCAGTATCTCCCGCGCCCATGCACTGTCCGATGACGGTGATGAATACTGGGGAAAGTGCACTGCTTGTGAGTGCCGCCATGGACCATATACTCTGGGCAATGCCGTTTGCGGCAATCTGGTAGGTACCAAACAGTGCTACCACACTGGAAAGTGCTACTTTGACGAGCTGGAAAATACCGCTCTCGATACCGTTCGGAACTGCGATACTGAGGATCGTTTTCTGGAAGCTCAAGTCTACTTTAAAAATCCACTCTTTCAGATACTGCACCGGATTTCGCTTTGAGAAGCAGAGAACCGTGATAACAGCTGCGGAAAAGATACGCGCAATCAGCGACGGAACCGCAACGCCAGGCACACCTGTATGCAAAGCAAAGACGCCGATACAGTTTCCGACTACGTTGATCACATTCGATGCAATCGAAAGGTACATCGTCGTGCTGGTTTTTCCAAAACTGCGGTACAAAGCCGCTCCCGCATTGTAAATCGCCATTGCCGGATAGGAATATGCCGAGATACGCAGATACGTCACGCATGCCGCCATGACATCATCCTCAACCTTGCCGAACATCAAACGCATCAGCTGTTCGTTGGCAACCAGTACCACTACAGAAATAACAACCGACAGCAATACCGATGCCGTCAGAAGCTGGGAAGCTGCCGCTCCCGCCTGCTCCTTGTCCTTCTTTCCGATATACTGGCTGATGACCACCGCACCGCCGGATGCCAGCGCTGTGAACAGATTGATAAAGATCATATTAAACGCATTGACCAGTGACACACCGGAAACCGCCGCCTCTCCGACAAATCCGATAACAAACACGTCCGCAATTCCGACCAGAGCCACCAGAAGCTGCTCTAGGAAAAGCGGAATAATCAGCTTTTTCAAATCCTGATTTGTAAACATAAAACCCCTCCTGCCATTTTTCTTTCTGTCTCTATTTTAGACATCTAACAGCTCATTTGTCTAATGCTTATTCTAAATGGCAGTTCATACGCGGATTGCATATTACACTTCACAGAAATCTCTTTTCACTTTCTCACACAGCTTGCCATACACACGCTCCACAAACCATGGCTCTGTCGATTTTTCTGCGATCTGCTCCACCGGAATCCAGCCGACTGCGCTGTTTTCATCCGGCTTGCAGCGGATTTCCTGTACCGGGTCTGCTTCCATGAGATATGTCACATTCAGATGGAGATGTGTCGTCACGTACTTTCCGCGCTTCACATGGCCGTCCACCGACAGGATTTCGAGCGAGAATGGCTGATCCGATAAGAGCTTCACCTCTTCAATCCCGGATTCCTCCTTCACTTCTCTTACCGCCACGCTGCAAAGATCCGCATCTCCGTCCGCGTGGCCGCCGAGCCATGCCCAGGAATGGTAAATATTGTGATACGCCATCAGCACCTGCTTCCGATCCGGGCTTACGACCCAGGCGGAGGCAGTCAGATGTGCGGTCTCATTTTCCCGCGTCAAAATATCGCATCCGCTCTCCATCCATTTCAGCAGAATCGCCCGATCCCGCTCTTCCTGCTCATTGTACGGACGGTATTCCCGGATCTGCCGCAGCAGGTTTTCTTTGGCTGTTTCATTCTGCATCCGTTTTCCCTCCCACTTTGATTTTAAACGATTGATAAAAAAGACCCCGGCGCCTGTATTTCTACAGACCGCCGGGGTCTCCTTACGTTTGAACACAAATCATGCTACTGCATGAATATCCTGATTCGGACAAATTCTGCTTAAATTAAGCGTTCTTCTGAGCGATAGCTGCCTGAGCTGCTGCCAGACGAGCGATCGGTACACGGAACGGTGAGCAGGAAACATATTCCAGACCCAGTTTGTTGCAGAACTCTACGGAGCTCGGATCTCCACCGTGCTCACCGCAGATACCTACGTGCAGAGAAGAGTTAACCGGTCTTCCAAGATCGATAGCCATCTTCATCAGCTTGCCAACGCCGTCCTGATCGAGTTTTGCGAATGGATCGTTCTCGAAGATCTTAGCGTCATAGTAAGCGTTCAGGAATTTACCAGCATCGTCACGGGAGAATCCGTAAGTCATCTGAGTAAGGTCGTTGGTACCGAAGCAGAAGAAGTCTGCCTCTTTTGCGATCTCATCTGCAGTCAGAGCTGCTCTCGGGATCTCGATCATGGTACCAACTTCGTATTCAAGGTCGCTGCCTGCAGCTGCGATTTCAGCGTCAGCGGTCTCTACTACGAATTTCTTAACGTATTTCAGCTCTTTGATATCGCCAACAAGCGGGATCATGATTTCCGGTTTTACATTCCAATCCGGATGAGCTTTCTTCACGTTGATGGCTGCGCGGATTACTGCGCTTGTCTGCATCTTAGCGATTTCCGGATAAGTTACAGCAAGACGGCATCCACGATGACCCATCATCGGGTTGAACTCATGCAGACCAGCGATGATTGCTTTGATCTGCTCAACAGTTTTGCCCTGAGCATCAGCCAGTTTCTTGATGTCCTCTTCCTCAGTCGGAACGAACTCATGAAGCGGCGGATCCAGGAAACGGATGGTAACCGGGTTGCCTTCCAGAGCTTCATACAGCTTCTCGAAGTCTCCCTGCTGCTCCGGAAGGATCTTAGCAAGTGCTGCTTCTCTCTCTTCTACGGTTTCAGCGCAGATCATCTCACGGAATGCATCGATTCTGTTGCCTTCGAAGAACATATGCTCTGTACGGCAAAGACCAATACCTTCTGCGCCAAGCTCACGAGCTTTTTTAGCGTCTGCCGGAGTATCAGCGTTTGTACGAACTTTCATGGTTCTGTATTTGTCTGCCCAGCCCATGATTCTTCCGAACTCACCAGCGATGGTAGCGTCTACGGTCGGGATCAGTCCGTCATAGATGCATCCTGTAGAACCATCCAGAGAGATGCAGTCTCCCTCGTGGAACTCTTTGCCAGCCAGTGTGAATTTCTTGTTTGCCTCGTCCATTACGATATCACCGCAACCGGATACACAGCAGGTTCCCATACCACGGGCAACTACGGCTGCGTGAGAAGTCATACCACCACGAACAGTCAGGATACCCTGTGCAGATTTCATACCTGTGATATCTTCTGGGGATGTCTCAAGACGAACCAGAACAACTTTTTCTCCTCTTTCAGCCCATGCAACAGCGTCATCAGCTGTGAAGACGATTTTACCGCAAGCAGCTCCCGGAGATGCTCCCAGTGCTTTTGCCATTGGAGTAGCCTCTTTCAGTGCTTTTGCATCGAACTGCGGATGAAGCAGAGAGTCAAGGTTACGAGGATCGATCATTGCAACTGCCTCTTCCTCTGTTCTCATTCCCTCATCTACAAGGTCGCAAGCGATTTTCAGAGCAGCTTTTGCTGTTCTCTTACCATTACGTGTCTGCAGCATGTACAGTTTACCGTGCTCTACAGTGAACTCCATGTCCTGCATATCTCTGTAGTGTGTTTCCAGAGTTTTGCAAACTTCTTTGAACTGTTTGAAAGCTTCCGGGAATTTCTCTTCCATCTCGGAAATGTGCATAGGTGTACGAACACCGGCAACTACGTCCTCGCCCTGTGCGTTGGTAAGGAACTCACCGAACAGTCCGTTCTCTCCTGTAGCAGGGTCACGGGTGAAGGCAACACCTGTACCACAGTCATCTCCCATGTTTCCGAATGCCATCATCTGTACGTTAACAGCGGTACCCCAGGAATACGGGATGTCGTTGTCACGACGATAAACGTTTGCTCTCGGGTTGTCCCAGGAACGGAATACGGCTTTTACAGCCTCCATCAGCTGTACCTTAGGATCGGTCGGGAAATCCTCACCGATTTTAGCTTTGTACTCAGCTTTGAACTGCTCAGCCAGTTTTTTGAGGTCATCTGCGTCAAGATCTACGTCCTGTTTTACGCCTTTCTCCTCTTTCATCTTGTCGATCAGCTCTTCGAAGTATTTTTTACCAACTTCCATAACTACGTCAGAGAACATCTGAATGAATCTTCTGTAGCAGTCCCAAGCCCAACGTGGGTTGCCGGAAGCCTGTGACAGAGTTTCAACAACCTCTTCGTTCAGACCAAGGTTCAGGATGGTATCCATCATACCTGGCATGGAAGCTCTTGCTCCGGAACGTACAGAAACGAGCAGCGGATTCTTAGCGTCTCCGAATTTCTTTCCTGTGATTCCTTCCATTTTATCGATTGCTTCCATGATCTGACCCATGATCTCGTCGTTGATCTGTCTGCCATCCTCATAGTACTGTGTACAAGCCTCGGTTGTTACCGTGAATCCCTGTGGTACAGGAAGTCCCAGGTTTGTCATCTCAGCCAGGTTTGCGCCTTTTCCACCGAGAAGGTTACGCATGTCTGCATTACCTTCAGTGAACATGTAAACCCATTTTGCCATTGTTACTTTTCCTCCTACTTGTAATTTTGATAGGTTATAGTAAAGTATTTCCAGATTGCCCTGGATGATACGTTCACCCTATACTGATTGCACCGAAAATAAAGATATCCTCGGGGCGCACACATTTATTTTACCATAAGAATATCTTTAGTCAATAAAAATATGGCAAATTTTCGGTATTTTTTTTAATTTCTGGTTCTGCGTCTCTCTTGTGTCCTATTATATCAGCTTTTGGTTACTTTTTACAGGGTTTTTTGTAATTTTCGCGTAAAAAAAGAAGTATCGCACAATTTTTTTCATTTTACGATACTTCTTCTTCTATTTTTCCTGGTAAATTTTCGGAATTGTTCGATTTTATGCTTTCAAAATTACGGTTTTGATTACGAAATACAGCAGCACAATCACACCGAGTACGATACGGTACCAGCCGAAGGCTTTGAAATCGTGCTTCTTGATGTACTGCATCAGGAATTTGATGGCAAAAATCGATACCGCAAATGCCACCAGCATGCCGACGATCATGATCGCCATCTCAACACCGGTAAAGGCAAAGCCGTGTTTTACCAGTTTTAAAAGGCTCGCGCCGAACATAACCGGAACGGCAAGGAAAAACGTGTACTCCGATGCCAGCTCTCTCGAGCATCCCAGCAGGATACCGCCGATGATGGTTGCTCCCGAACGGGAAGTTCCCGGTACGATGGAAAGGAGCTGGAAAACACCGATATACAGCGCATTTTTCCAGGTAATCTCTTTGATTTTTGTTGCAGACAGTGTTCTCGTCTTGTTGTAATTCTCAATGATGATGAAGAGGACACCATAGATGATCAGCATCAGTGCTACGATCACGTAATTCATCAGATGGGCCTCGATCCAGTCGTTGAATGCCAGTCCGATCACGGCTGCCGGCAGACACGATACGACGATCTTGAACCACATGATAATTTTGTCCAGATAACAGTAATTGTCTACAAAGTTCTGAATACCTGCAAAGACCTTGTTGTCGCTTGGATTGGCAAAATAGCTCTTGCTTTTCGCTTTGCTTTTGCCATGAAACGGCCAGAGATCCCAGAAATAGATGACGACAACCGCAAGGATTGCACCGAGCTGGATGACAACTTCAAAAACATTCTTGAAATCAGCTGTCACATTCAGCTTAATAAACTCATCTACCAGAATCATGTGGCCGGTGCTGCTGATCGGAAGCCACTCGGTAATGCCCTCTACGATACCCAGCAGGATAACCTTTAACCACTCAATGATGTTCATACGATATGTACCTTTCTCTTTTTGAATTGGATGCCCTTTTCTGGCATTCTATTAAAAATCTATCATACTTATGCTAAAAACACAAGCGCGTCACGTTTTCTTTTTTGTAAAATCCATAACCCACATTCGGCCAAAAAAGCTCTCTGCCGCTTTGTTTCTGCAGCAGAGAGCTTTTCTTTGCTTTATGCTTCTATCATGCTTATCTCTTGTCGATCGTTGCGATATCGATCAGGGTCAGCTTCTTCACATCTGTATTTTCCAGACTGGTTACGAGTGCGGTTGCGGTATCCAGAGAGGTCAGTACGTTGACACCTGTCTCGATCGCGTTCCGGCGGATGACGAATCCGTCTTTGGAGTGCTCAACGCCCTGGGACGGAGTATCGATGACGAGGTCGATCTTGTGGCCGAGGATCAGGTCCATCAGGTTCGGGGACGGCTGCTCGATCTTGTTGGTGCGGATCGCATTGACGCCGTTCTCGTTCAGGGCTTTCGCGGTATTTCTCGTCGCATAGATCTTGTAGCCGAGAGCCTGGAATCTCTGTGCGATCGGAACGATATCCTCTTTATCCTCATCCTTTACGGTGATGATCATGTTTTTGTATTTCGGCAGGTTGATTCCGGCGCCGAGGAACGCTTTGTAAAGAGCCTCGTTGAAGGTCTTTGCAATACCAAGGCACTCACCGGTGGATTTCATCTCCGGTCCAAGGGCGATATCTGCGCCGCGGATCTTCTCGAAGGAGAATACCGGCATCTTGATGGCAATGTAATCTGCCTCTCTCTGCAGTCCCGGCTCGTAGCCAAGCTCGCGGATCGTGTGGCCGAGGATGACTTTCGTTGCCAGCGGCACGATCGGGATTCCGGTTACCTTGCTGATGTATGGCACGGTACGAGAAGAACGCGGGTTGACCTCGATGACGTAAACATCCTCACCGCATACGATGAACTGGATGTTGATCATACCGATGACATGCAGGGATCTTGCCAGACGTTTCGTATACTCTACGATGGTGTCTTTTGCATGCTGGCTGATGCTCTGTGCCGGATAAACGGAGATACTGTCTCCGGAGTGAACGCCGGCGCGCTCGATGTGCTCCATGATACCAGGAATCAGGATATCGGTGCCGTCGCAGACTGCATCAACCTCGATCTCCTTGCCCTGCAGATATTTATCAACCAGGATCGGATGCTCCTGTGCGATCCGGTTGATGATGCCGATAAATTCATCGACGTCCTCATCGCTGATGGCGATCTGCATACCCTGTCCTCCAAGGACGTAGGACGGGCGGACGAGTACCGGATAGCCGAGCTCGTTGGCTGCTTTTTTCGCCTCTTCTGCAGTGAATACGGTGTGTCCCTTCGGACGCGGGATTTCACACTGCTCCAGGATCTCATCGAACAGCTCACGGTCCTCTGCGGCATCTACGTTCTCTGCAGATGTTCCAAGGATCGGCACACCCATTTTCAGGAGTGCTTCGGTCAGCTTAATCGCAGTCTGGCCGCCGAACTGTACAACGGCTCCGTCCGGATGCTCGATGTTGACGATATTTTCTACATCTTCCGGTGTCAGCGGCTCGAAATACAGTTTATCTGCGATATCGAAGTCGGTGCTGACGGTCTCCGGGTTGTTGTTGATGATGATGGTCTCATAGCCCTCTTTCTTGAATGCCCAGGTACAATGTACGGAGCAGAAGTCAAACTCGATACCCTGTCCGATACGGATCGGGCCGGAACCAAGGACGAGGACTTTCTTTCTGTCGTTTGTCTCGACAGCTTCGTTTTCGCCGCCGTATACGGAATAGTAATACGGTGTGGTTGCTGCGAACTCAGCGGCACAGGTATCTACCATCTTGTAAGCTGCGGTGATATCATACTGTTTTCTTAACGCTTTTACTTCTTCTTCGGTCTTTCCTGCCAGTTTTGCCACCAGGTAATCCGGGAACTCAAGGCGTTTTGCTTCGCGCAGCAGATCCTCATCCAGCTCTTTGGCCTGTAATGCCTGCTCCATCTCAACGAGGATAGCCAGCTTATCGATGAACCATACATCGATTTTGGTGATCTCGTGGATCTCGTCGTAGGAGATGCCCTGACGGATCGCCTCTGCGATTCTCCAGATTCTCATATCGTCTACGATGTGAAGCTCTTCGATCAGCTCGTCTTTGGACAAGTGGCTGAAGTCATAGGACATCAGGGAATCTACGTGCTGTTCCAGGGAACGGATGGCTTTCATCAGCGCGCCCTCGAAGTTGTTGCAGATACTCATAACCTCACCGGTTGCCTTCATCTGTGTGGTCAGGGTACGTTTTGCACTGATAAACTTATCGAACGGCAGACGCGGGATTTTTACAACACAGTAATCCAGCATCGGCTCGAAGCTTGCGTAGGTTTTTCCGGTAATGGCGTTCGGGATCTCATCCAGAGTGTAGCCAAGTGCGATCTTTGCAGCAACCTTTGCAATCGGATAACCGGTCGCTTTGGAAGCCAGTGCGGAAGAACGGCTGACACGCGGATTTACCTCGATAACACAGTACTCGAAGCTGTCCGGATTCAACGCATACTGTACGTTGCATCCGCCGGTGATGCCAAGCTCGGTGATGATGTTGAGTGCAGAAGTACGCAGCATCTGATACTCTTTATCTCCCAGGGTCTGGGACGGTGCTACGACAATACTGTCTCCGGTGTGAACGCCGACCGGGTCGATGTTCTCCATGTTGCAGACGGTGATGCAGTTTCCTACGCTGTCCCGCATTACCTCGTACTCGATCTCTTTCCATCCGGCGATACATCTTTCAACGAGTACTTCGCCGACACGGGAAAGACGGAGTCCGTTCGAGAGGATCTCGATCAGCTCTTCTTCGTTGTAAGCGATACCGCCGCCGCTTCCGCCGAGGGTGTAAGCCGGACGCAGTACAACCGGATAACCGATCGTATTGGTAAATTTGATACCGTCTTCTACATTATGTACAACCTGTGAAGCTGCACATGGCTCTCCGATCTTCTCCATGGTATCTTTAAATGCCTGACGGTCTTCTGCTTTGAAAATAGTTTCCGCAGTCGTTCCGATCAGCTTTACATTATGTTTCTCTAAAAATCCTGATTCGGCTAACTCCATACCAAGGTTTAAGCCTGCCTGTCCACCTAAGGTTGGAAGAACACTGTCCGGTTTCTCTTTTGCAATGATTTTCTCTAACACATCGACGGTCAATGGCTCGATATATACTTCATCTGCGATTTCTTTATCGGTCATAATGGTTGCCGGGTTGGAGTTTACAAGTACTACCTCTACCCCTTCCTCTTTCAAAGAACGGCATGCCTGTGTACCTGCATAGTCGAACTCTGCCGCCTGTCCAATGACGATCGGACCGGAACCAATTACTAATACTTTTTTAATGTCTTTATTTCTTGGCATACTCTCATTCTCCTTTATTTACTCATCATATCCAAAAATCTATCAAACAGATAACCGGAGTCCTGTGGTCCAGGGCATGCCTCCGGATGGAACTGTACGGTGAAAATGTTCTTTCCAACATACTCAAGTCCTTCGTTCGTGCCGTCGTTGACGTTTACAAATGCCTGTTTTGCAATATTCGGATCCAAAGTGTCTGTATCAACAACATATCCATGATTCTGGGATGAAATGTATACACGACCTGTTTCCAGATCTTTTACCGGATGATTGCCACCTCTATGGCCATATTTGAGTTTATAAGTATCTGCGCCGGTAGCTAATGCCATCAGCTGGTGTCCTAAGCAGATAGCAAAAATCGGTACTTCTGAATCATAAAGTTTTTTCACTTCTTTGATGATATCTGTGCAGGCTTTCGGGTCTCCAGGGCCGTTAGAAAGCATGATTCCATCCGGATTCGTGCTTAAGATTTCCTCTGCCGTTGTACGTGCCGGATAAATTGTAACTTCGCAGCCTCTTGAATTTAAGGACTTTGCGATATTGTTCTTTGCACCAAAATCCATCAGCGCAACCTTATATCCCTTGCCCGGCAGGACTTTCTTTTCTTTACATGTTACTTTATCAACGACGCCCTTTACAGAGTATGCCTTAATCTTTGGCAGAACTTCATCAA
>ERZ779890.5206-NODE-5206-length-10344-cov-3.703858_pt1 | contig 10344 bp, 8 predicted proteins | sample MGYA00511553_ERZ779890 | MGnify/ENA primary metagenome ERZ779890 (study PRJEB29588, sample SAMEA2152064) | human gut metagenome | biome: human gut; feature: human-associated habitat; material: faeces | place: Denmark | collected 2008/2010 ...
AGCGTGCCGCGTTTCTTATACCCTGCCAAGGGCTACGGGGATATTTCGCTAAATTGCTATTTAGCAGGAGATTTCTTCCGGGCTTTCACAACATACACAATGGCGATCACCACATCCGCACAGTAGATAAAACATCCGATCCCCATGAAGATGGCACCCGGCAGGGAGACAAGCCTTTCTTTGCGCATGCGAATACTGCAGCCGATGGAACTGATGCCGGTGAGCAGGATCGTCAAAAGATCAATGAGTACTGCCCACAGGAGAAAGCCGATGCCCCAGACACTCATGGCAAGTCCGATGAAACCCAGGATAAAGTGCATGATATAAGCAGGAATCTGAATTCCTTTGATGATCAGGTTCATCCGGGCAGCCTGCCCTGCAGTCAATTTTCCCTTGGCGGTCTGTACCGCATTGACGATTACAATGACAAAGGAATACAGGTTATAGATGACTGCGATGATAAGCAGGACAAGCAGGGAGATATCCGTGGTATCCTCTGGCAGTACGCCTACAAACAGGAAGAAGACAGCAAGAATCAATACATAAATATAAGGATAGATAATTACAGGTATCATTTTCAGATATTTCAAAAATTCGTTCATGACAATTCCCCTCTCATAATAACAATGCTTGTAAAAAAATGACAAAAAGAGTATAGCAAAAAAACATAAAATGTGCAAAAAAAGATATTGCTTTTTTGGAGCGCCGCGTATATACTCTCAACGATAGAAATAACAGGAAACACTGATAAATTCAGTGCTTGCGGTTGATTTGAAAAATGGAGAGGTTATTACCATGACAAAAGACCTGACAAAAGGCAGCCCCATGAAACTTATCATCAGCTTTGCTGTGCCGTTATTATTCGGATTTTTATTCCAGCAGTTCTATAATCTGGTAGATACCATGATCGTAGGACGGTTTCTTGGTGTGGATGATCTGGCAGCAGTAGGCTCTACCGGCTCCATCAACTTCCTGGTCATCGGTTTCTGCATGGGTGTCTGCAATGGATTTGCCATCCCCGTGTCCCATAAATTCGGTGCCGGAGATTATGTGGGCATGCGCAAATATGTGGCCAACTGTGCCTGGCTGGGACTTGCCTTTTCCGTCATCATGACCGTGGTGACGGCGATCCTGTGCCGGGACATTCTGGTATGGATGAAGACGCCCGCCAACATCATTGATGGGGCGTATAACTATATTTTCATTATATTTATCGGTATTCCCACGGTATTCCTGTACAACATCGTGGCAGGCGTGATCCGTGCAACCGGCGACAGCAAGACTCCTGTGGTATTCTTAGTGCTGTCTTCCATTATTAATATTGTGCTGGATCTGTATTTTATCATATCCCTGCACATGGGCGTGGCGGGGGCAGCCTGGGCAACGGTGATCTCCCAGGGAGTCTCAGGTGTGGCATGTCTGGTCTATATGGTGAAAAAATTCGAGATCCTGCGAATCCACAGGGAAGAATGGAAAGTGGACGGACATATGATGATGGTGTTGTGCGGCATGGGAGTTCCTATGGGGCTACAGTATTCCATTACCGCCATTGGCAGCGTAATCTTACAGACTGCAGCCAACACCTTAGGTTCTGCGGCAGTTGCGGCCATGACTGCAGGCGGCAAGATCGGTAACTTCTTAGCCTGTCCTTTTGATGCCATGGGTTCCACTATGGCAACCTACGGTGGACAGAACGTGGGAGCCGGCAAACTGGACCGTCTTGGCAAGGGACTTAAATCCTGTGTACTGTTGGGAGTAGGATACTCTGTGATCGCATTTTTGATTGCAGTATTTTTCGGCGGTCCGCTGGCGCAGCTGTTCGTGGACGGCGGCGAGGCAGAGATCATTGCCAACGTGTGTGCTTTTCTGTTATGGAATACGGCATTCTATATTCCGCTTGCACTGGTGAACATTGTCCGTTTCCTGATCCAGGGTATGGGTTTCCCGAAATTCGCCATTTTAGCAGGTGTCTTCGAAATGATCGCCAGATCCCTGGCAGGCTTTGGACTGGTGCCAATCATCGGCTTCACCGGGGTATGCCTGGGCAGTCCCATTGCCTGGATCATGGCGGATGCATTCCTTATTCCGGCTTATTTCCATGTGAGTAAGGTGCTGCAAAAGAGGATGGTGCCGCAAACGGATGCCCCACAGGCAGTTTGACGATACGCCGGTCGTAAGTCACCAGACCGTTTACCTCTTCTTCCACATCGGAGAGCTGCGTATATACCGCACCGCTCAAGCCCTTTGAGATCAGAGGAAATAATTGTCTGGAAAATAACTGCTTTAGGGCAGCAGCCATCTCCTCCGGGGTGCCATATTTCTGATATCCGTAGACCCGGTCCACACTGGAATGCCCGTCGATGTGACAGGCGTAGCCACCATATTCCGAGATGACGAAAGCCCTTTTTCCATCCAATTTTACCTGTAACGGACGGAAGTAGTTATGAATACTGCGGAAATCCCCGCCTTTCTGGTCGAACCAGCCGCTGGCATGGTCTACCGGACGGGTGGGGTCTTTTTTTGCCACCATTTTCGCAATACGGGCAGCATCGAACTGTCCCCAGCCTTCGTTGAAGGGCACCCATACGGCGATGGAAGGGACATTATACAGATGATCTATGGTGTCAAGACATTCCTGTTCCCAGCTTTTCCGGCCTTCTTCCGAACCACGGGAGAACAGCTCATAATGATTATCCTTCGTGTGGGCGGACATGTGGGGGAACAGTGTGGGCATATAGCATACCCAGGGCATATGATAGGTAGAGCCGCCGCTGACCATATCCTGCCATACGATCATTCCCAGACGATCGCAGTGGTAATACCAGCGCAGAGACTCGAGCTTGATATGTTTCCGGAGCATATTGAAGCCCAGCCCTTTTGCGAGGCTGATATCATAGACAAAGGCCTCATCGCAGGGAGCAGTCATCAGCCCATCGGACCAGTAGCCCTGATCCAGGATTCCATGGAGAAAATAAGGTCTGTGATTCAGGCAGAAGCGAGGGATGCCCTTAGAATCTGGCTCTACGGAGTAGCAGCGCATGGCAAAATAGCCCTCCACGGTATCACTATCGGCATCCAGAGTAAAGGGATACAGCCAGGGGTATTCCGGACTCCAGGGCTTGAAATTCACCGGCTCAGGTGCATCAGCGGGATCTGTTGCAGAATAGGTGACGCTGGCGGGAAAAGAAAGCACAACCGTGGTATGCGTGAGCCCAAAGGAATCCTGTTGCTCAGAAATTTTACGTACACGCATCCGCGTGAGTGAACCGGTATTTTCCTGCGCGAGGGTTCCGTCGCAGGAGGGAATGTTCACCCGGAACTCCAGATGGTTGAACGGCTTCAGAGAACACAGAACGAAGGTTACGGAAGCCTTGTCATACTGAGGAGTGATCTTATAATTGATGACATAGTTTTCCGGAACCCATTCGTACCAGACACTCTGCCAGATGCCGCTCTGGGCCGGGTAGAACATCCCGCTGGGCCGGAGGGTCTGCTTGCCCCGGGCCTGCACGCCGGTGCCGGTGGGGTCCTGCACCGCCACCCAGAGCCGGTCATGGCCGGCAGGATTCAGCGCATCGGTGATATCCAGCGCAAAGGGCCAGTAGCCGCCCCGGTGGCCCGCCACTGTGAGTGCCAAGCTTCTTTGTGCCGAGGAAAACGGTTGCCTCCTGATCTACCGCGTCAAAATGCAGAATGCAGTGCATGTTTTCCTCTTTTTGGGAAAGCTCTTCCGTGGAAAAAGAAAGTTCCCGGTGGTACCACAGGTACTCCGTGGGCTCCAGTCGTCTGTGAACTCTGGAAAGCAGGGCTTCCGGAGAAAAAGGAACCCGGATGATACCCTGAGCGGTAAAATGTGCAGGATCCTCCGAGGAACTGCTCCCATCTGCGGGCACAAAGGCATATTCCCAAAGACCGTTCAGCATATGATAATCTGTACGTCTCATCTGCGGCCGGGGATATTCGGACAGGATATCATCATAAGAACCGGATCGCATCAGCAATTCCCCCCAGGGAGTATAGAGGGGATGCAGGGTATCCTCCGGGTGTGCCTGATTCAGATTCGCAGCAGCATCTTTTAAGTTCATGCGAAAACCTTCTTTCCTAAAATAGATTATTTATAGTATACTACATTTGGAAGTATAGCACATGAAAAATGATACGATTCTTTGAGAAAAAAGTTTAGATAAGCCATCCAGAGAATTAATTCTGAAAAAATGAGGTAGTACAGATGAATATATTGACTGTTGACAATATTACCAAAAGTTATGGAGTACGCAAGATTTTTGACGGAGCCTCCTTTTTCCTGCAGGAAGGGGAAAAGGCCGGAATCATTGGTATTAACGGAACCGGAAAATCCACTTTGCTAAAAATGATTGCCGGGTTGGAAGAAGCCGATGATGGCACCGTGATTAAGGCAAATCACTGTCTGGTGCGTTACCTGCCCCAGAATCCGGAGTTTGCTCCGGAGGAGACGGTGCTGGAGGCAGTGCTGCGTGGCAATCGTGTGGAGGAAAACGCCGGAACCATCGAGGCGGATGCCAAAAGCATGCTGACGAAACTGGGGGTTACGGAATTTGATCAGCCCTGCGGGCAGCTGTCCGGCGGACAGCGCAAGCGTCTGGCACTGGTATCGGTACTGTTGTCCCCGGCGGAGATCCTCTTATTGGACGAGCCTACCAACCATTTGGACAATTCCATGTCTGACTGGCTGGAGGAGCAGCTGCGCCGCCGCAAAGGCGCTATGATCATGGTCACTCACGACCGCTATTTTCTGGACAGTGTCACTGACCGGATCCTGGAACTGGACAAAGGGAAGATTTATTCCTATGATGCCAATTATTCCGGCTATCTGGAACTGAAAATGCAACGGGAGGAGATGGCACAGGCCAGTGAGAAAAAGCGCCTGAATATCCTACGCAATGAGCTTGCCTGGGTACAGCGGGGCGCCAGAGCCCGCTCTACGAAGCAGAAGGCCAGATTGCAGCGTTTTGAGGAATTGAAAAATGTGAAGGGACCCGTGACGGACGGCAAAGTGGAACTGACTTCCGCAGCATCCAGACTGGGCCGTACCACAGTAGAGATCGAGAATGTATCCAAAAGCTATGGCGATAAAGTGTTGATCCGTGATTTTACCTATCTGTTCGGCAAGGACGACCGGGTGGGATTTATCGGCCCTAACGGCAGTGGTAAGACCACGCTGATGAAAATGATCCTGGGTGAAGTGGCTCCGGACAGCGGACATATTGAGATCGGGCAGACCGTGAAGCTGGGATATTATGCCCAGGAGATCGACGACACCATGATGCATCCGGAACAGAGAGTCATTGATTATATCCGGGATGTGGCAGAATATATCACCACGGAGGATGGACAGATCACGGCAGCGAGAATGCTGGAGCGGTTCCTGTTTTCCGGGGAAGACCAGTACGGACAGCTGGGAAAACTGTCCGGCGGAGAGCGGCGCAGACTGCAATTATGCAAGGTACTGATGGGGGCACCCAATGTCCTGATTCTCGATGTAAACTGTAGTACCCTTTTGAAGTGTGCATAGAGTGTATCGTGTAATAAATTAGGTGTAAAAAGTACAGGATACACAAAAATATCATTGTACTGTGTATAGTGTAGGAGAGGATGTAGTCAAAAGAGGTGACTACTTTTTTATTTGGTGTATAATGGTAGCTAGAACAAGATGAAAGAGGAAACAACATGAATTTGATTAACATAGAGAATCTGACAAAGTCCTATACTGAGAGGAAGTTATTTAATGGTGCATCCTTTTCTTTACAGGAAGGAGAGAAGGTAGGTGTCATTGGTATCAACGGAACCGGAAAAACAACCTTGCTTAAAATGATTATGGGTGAGGAAGAAACGGATGAAGGAACCGTTACCCTTGCTAATCATGTGGTGCTTCGTTACCTGCCACAGCATCCGGAGTTTGCACCGGATAAAAGTAGTCTGGAATGTGTACTGGAAGGAAACGTGACAGATGAAAATCGTTGGTCCATAGAGAGTGAGGCCAAAGCGATGATGACACGTCTCGGTATTAAAGATTTCATGCAACCTGCGGGACAGTTATCCGGAGGGCAAAGAAAACGACTTGCACTCATTTCGGTACTGCTTTCCCCGGCAGACATACTTTTGCTTGATGAGCCTACAAACCATTTGGATAATGAAATGGCAGATTGGTTGGAAGACTATCTGAAAAAGTGGAGAGGGGCACTCATCATGGTAACCCATGACCGCTACTTTTTGGATAGCGTGACGAACCGAATTATTGAAATCGATAAAGGTTTGATTTATAGTTACCAGACAAATTATTCGGGATACTTGGAATTGAAAACCCAGCGTCAGGAAATGGAGTTGGCAACTGAAAGAAAGCGCCAGTCGATACTTCGTGTAGAACTGGAATGGATACGCAGAGGAGCCAGAGCGCGTTCCACAAAGCAGAAAGCACATATTCAACGTTATGAGGAACTGCGTGACCGTCAGGCACCGGTGCAGGATTCACAGGTGGAATTGAGTTCTATCTCAACAAGACTTGGTAAAACCACAGTAGAACTGGAACATATCTGCAAGGCATATGGGGAGAAGAAACTGATAGATGATTTTTCTTATATCTTTTTGAAAGGTGACAGAGTTGGATTTGTTGGACCAAACGGTTGTGGAAAATCCACCCTGATGAAAATTATTGCAGGAATGATACCACCGGATTCCGGACAGGTTATCATTGGGCAGACGGTCAAGATGGGATATTACGCACAGGAAATCGCTTCGGAAAAGGGAGGCAATGAAAATGAAGTTGACCTATCTTATATGGACCCAAAGCAAAGAGTGATTGATTATGTGAAGGATACCGCAGAATATATCCAGACAACAGAGGGTAGTATCTCTGCATCCGCCATGTTGGAAAGATTTTTATTTCCACCGGAAAAACAATATAGTCCGATTGGAAAACTGTCCGGCGGTGAGAAGAAGAGATTAAACTTACTTCGTGTGCTGGCCACTTCCCCAAATTACATCCTTTTGGATGAGCCTAGTAACAACCTTGACATAGCCACATTAACCATATTAGAAGATTACCTGGACCGTTATGAGGGAATTGTTGTTACCGTGTCTCATGACCGATATTTTCTTGACAGAACCATGAAACGCATTTTTGCGTTTGAGGAAGATGGAAAACTGAAACAATATGAAGGTGGTTATACAGATTATTCCTTGAAGAAATTAGCAGAGAAAGAGGAACAGGAGGCAGAGCAGGCAAAGAAAGCAGGAAATGCATCCAAGACGAATACGCAGCAGGCACAGAAAGGACAGCGTACTCGTGGTCCTCAGAAGTTAAAGTTTACATATCAGGAACAGAAGGATTATGAAACCATTGAAAGTGATATTGCTGCACTGGAGGAAAAAATAGAAAAGCTGGAAAGTGAAATGGCTGCAGTATCAACAGACTTTGTAAAACTGAATCAGATAATGGCTGACAAAGAAGCGGCAGAGAGTCTACTGGAAGAAAAGATGGATAGGTGGATGTACTTAGAAGAATTAGCCGCAAGAATTGCAGAGCAGTAGAGAGTAGAGAAAGTAACCAACGAAAAAAATTGGTTACTTTTTTTGTGCTTAAAAATGAGGGAGGAGCGGATAGAGTGACTGAAACAAATACGAGTAGAAGGTTTTGTGCTTATAATGCACATTCACCTCCAGAACTAGGATAATAGTTAAGAGAGGATATGATTGAACAAAGGATGGTGGTCTATGGATATCAGGCAACAGATAAAGAAATTTGATGAAGAAAACAAACCATTCTATATGGTGGATCATGGGGATGGCGAGTACAGTTTATGTCTTCCACTTAGTTCGTTAAAGGGCGAGTATAGTGATTTTGGACAGGAGGCTTTTAATCAGTATGCTGTTCGAGCAGGAGAACCGGTAACCGATGGCAGATTTTATACACATGGTGATGGTTATGAGTGGGAGCATGTATTTGAAAAAACATTTGAGGGCGAGGAGAATCTGAAAAAGATTTCATTTGACTGTGAAGCAGGAGGGTTCTTTTGTTACTCCAATGATTTTGAAATACTTGCTGAGTATGGCAGGCGGTTCCGTGAAATTTGTATGAAGGAACAGGAATTTACGGAACTTGTATGCAGTGCATTGTCAGAGGATAGGCAGCCTGTGGAAGAAGAAATATCAACCGAAGGAATGACACCTTTTTTCTCTGCTGTAGCAGAACTTGCCAAAGACAAGGGATTTAAATTGAAAGGTGTAAAGGATGGTGCATTGACTCTTACCTTAAAAGGTGAGTTTGCAGTCATGGTAGATGAAACCGGGGCAATTAACTATCATCCACATAACGAGGTCTTTGATATAATGCATGAGGTGTCAGAACTGAGAAAAAGCATTCCACTGGAAGACACGGGACAGGGTATGCAGATGAATATGTGAGGCGGTACTTATTTTAGAAATGGAATAGGTGCCGCCTTATTTTTGTTTGTGGAGGTAGAAATGTCAAAATTATTTTGTTTAAGTCCGGGACTTCGGATACTGGAAAGGCAGATGCAACAGCCGCCGGGGTACAGACCGAGAGGATATGGTATCTGTATCATTGAGGAGATGGACTGGAAAAGCCGGGGTAACTATTCCGAAATCGTGGACTGTGTTATCAGCCGGATGCAGTTGGAACATCTGAAGAAAAGAGTGGAGGAAATCTTCATAGAAGTGGATAAGGAACTGATTTTTCGAAGCATGAAACACAGAAATGATTTTTATTCCCTGCTTATGGGAAAGAGGTCAAAAACATTACAGCATACACCAAACTATGCTGACGGAATATGAAAGAAAAGTTCTGTCAGCATATGCTGAGGATTATGGTGTGGCTACCATGCAGGATTTAATCAATCTGACTTTCAGCATGAAAGGTCTTTCACTGCTTACAGATTTTTCAGATGCCAGACAGGTCGGGGAACGTCTTTACTTGGATGAATTCTTGGGAATATCAGAAGAAGAAAAAGCGCAGACCAATTTTATTGAGTTTGCAGAAAAAACCTTAAAGGAGAGCCGGGTGGAAGTCCTGCCCTATGGTGTCTTTGTAGATCATGGCTTTGAAATGCAGGAAGTATATAATGGAAAAACCTTTCCGGCATACATTGCATCGGACAAGACTGTGGCAGTTGTCGAAGTACAGAATAAAACCGGGGATACGGAGTATTTGTATTTGCCAACAGATATCTGTTCCATGAACAAGGTAAAGGAGCGGTTGCAGGTACAGGATTATTGGGAAATGACAGTAACCGGAATCGAAAACCTGCGTCTGCCGGACATCCTTGTACCGATACCGGAGGACTTAAAGGAAATTGAACAGATGACACTGTTTAATGAAATGTGTCAGGCAGTCAAAGGATTTGATGAAGTGAAAATGAATCAGCTTGCTATGGTGGCGGAGTTTACCGGATTTAATGATTTTACAGATGTGGCTTACATAGCAACCCATCTTGGGGAGTTTGAGGTTAATCCATTCGTGCATAACGATGAGGAGTATGGAAAATTTCTGGTGACAGAGTCGGGATTGTTTGATGTGGATGAACTGTTGCTTCCCCATATCAATTATGCATCCTTTGCCGCTGATAAAAAGGAGGGAACTCTTGCAGCAAGCGGATATGTGGAAGGAGGCTTTGTGGGTGCCCCTAGACCGATAGAGGAGTATGGTCAGTACAAGGGAGAGTTTGCTGATCCACTGGAACTTGACTATGACTGCTTTGAAAAGTTCTGTTTGTTCAGTCCTCTCACAGCGAACCTGATGGTGGAAGGTGTGGATGAAGGAAATTTATACCGCAGTGACCTGACACAGTATGCGGAGGTAATTGCGGAAGCCATTGCCAGAGAGGATTGTGTGGGAGAAGAGGCAAGAGGACTCATGCATTACTTTGATGAAAGCCGGGAAGTGGCAGCAAAGGTTATGTCGGCATATCCCAAGGTGGCTGAGATAAATGGGGAACTGTATGGTGTTCTGGAATGTAAAATCAGTGAGCCTCTGACAGAGGAAGAGATTAAGGTGCTGAAGGATTACTGGACTGGTCAGATGAGTGACGGATGGGGTGAAGGCTTTGAACAGCGTCCCATTGATGTGGAAGATGGAGAAATCTATGTCAGTTTCTGGAACAGTGCGGACTTTTGGAATGTCATGACGGAGGAAGAACTGATGGGAGGACAGGTTCAGGGAATGGATTTGTGCTGTTAAAAAATATTGTGCTAGATATATTGAGAAGTCTGTAGTATTGTGTGTCCTGACAAAAAGGAAGGAGCATTCCTGTTAAGTAACAAATAACCGGTTTGCAAAAAATGAGTGCCACC
>ERZ779890.5207-NODE-5207-length-10344-cov-3.591700_pt1 | contig 10344 bp, 10 predicted proteins | sample MGYA00511553_ERZ779890 | MGnify/ENA primary metagenome ERZ779890 (study PRJEB29588, sample SAMEA2152064) | human gut metagenome | biome: human gut; feature: human-associated habitat; material: faeces | place: Denmark | collected 2008/2010 ...
GACACTGACCACATCCATATAAATATGGCTGCCGCGCAGATGCTCCGCCTGTGTCTTGATCAGGCCATGCTCGATCTTCACGTCCGCGCCCAGAGCACGGAAGCCCTTAATATGCTGGTCAATGGCACGGCAGCCGATATCACATCCACCGGGAAGTGCCACTTCCGCATGCTTGTATTTACCTAACAAAGCACCGATCAGATAGTAGGACGCTCTGATCTTCTTGATATTTTCATCTTCTACTACAAGTTCACTGATGTTGGATGCATTGAGAGTCACTTTGTGACGGTCGGTTCTCTTTACGATCACACCGATGTTCTCCATGGCGCTCAAAAGGACATTCGTATCTCTTACATCCGGCATATTTTCTATATAAACAGTCTCATCCGTCATCACGGAAGCAGCAAGAATAGGAAGTGCCGCATTCTTGGCACCTCCTATTTCAACTTCACCGACTAATGGATTACCGCCTTTAATTGCGTATTGTTCCATTGTTTCTTACCTCTGTCATTCTCAGATCAGAAAAACCTTCTTATGCACTTATACCACATTTTCGCACATTTGTAAATACAACGCCCTAATTCAGGTACTTCAACGGGTTCACCTGGCTGCCATTAATAAGGATCTCAAAGTGAAGATGAGGTCCCGTACTTACGCCGGTATTACCGCTCAGTGCAATACGTTCTCCCTGTTTTACCGTCTGGCCGACCTTGACGAGCACCTTGCTCAGATGTCCGTATCGGGTCTGTCTGCCGTCTTCATGGTTGATATAGACACAATAACCGTATCCACTTCCCCATCCGGCTCTGGCCACTGTACCGCCGCAGGATGCAAATACCGCAGTTCCGGTAGGAACCGACCAGTCCACACCCTTATGGTAGCTGCTGGCACCCTTGGTAGGTGACTTTCTGCGTCCGAAATTGGAACTCAGACGTCCACCGGAAATAGGCTTGATATAGGTCGGAGGAATCTTGGTGCCTCGTTCCACAATCTTGGGAACTGCCTCCATGACCACTTCTTCCTTCAGAATATCCCTGGTGACCTCTCTGTCATTCAGATAAGATACATCCGCCACTACCCGACGGAAACCGGCGGAGGGCTGCTGCAAAATCTTGGTCTGGGTCGTATACCAGGAATCGTTGTCCACATAAATTACATCTGCATCATAGATTTCTTCATAATAATTCTGCTCCATGCGCTCTACGGACAGCTCCGGCTGCGGCACGGTAATGATCAGCTTGTCCCCTACGCGGATCGTAGAATTTTCATCGGTCAGTGTCTCGCTGTTCATGGCGATGATCTGATCCATCGGAATATTTACTTTAATCGAAATCTCCGACAGGGTATCTCCGCTGACTACTTCATATTCTCCGGGGGTCTCCTGATCCTTGATCACATCCTCGATTGCCTGATCCAGCGGAGTCAGCATGCTTTCCGGAAGATAGGTCTCTACGATTTCCACCTTTTCCGCAAAGTCCATGGTCATCAGCCCAAGATCATAGTCTTCGAAATCTTTTTCCCCCTGCTGGTCTGCCTGGGAGCCCGCCTGATCCAGTACGGACTGTACACCGCCTGCATAGATGGATTCTTGCTTCTGTTCTTCCTGAGCGGTCAGTTCCTGTTTATTGACTACCTCGGTGGTAAGAACATTGAATTCCTTCTGTGCATCGTGAGTCAGTTCCACGCTGAATTTGTCTTCACTGTCGTATTTGTCCACTGCTGCCTGCAGCAGAGACTCCACATCCTCCACGCTGGACAGGTTGACCATATATTCATTTACTTTCATTGTATAGGATCTGTGGGAAGTCTCACGAATACTGCTCTCCAGTTCCCGTTCCATGGCCGCCAGCAGATTGTCCTCATTGTCCAGTGTTCCCCACAGCACTTCTTCACCGACCAGCTTTAAATCTGCGTCCATAAAGATCATATCATCACTCTGGGAAGCGATATTCCTTCTGGCTTCCTGCAGAAGCTGCTCCGCTCTGTCTGCTTCGCCCACCGTTCCGATCTCATTGCCGTTCAAGAACACGTGGAAGTAATTCTCTCCGGTCTTTTCAAACGCTGCATACCCTTTGAGGAAAAAGAGGCTCACAAAAAGAGTGGCCAGCGTTGTTTTCACATATGTATATTTTACTCTTTTCGAGTAAGATGTCAGTTTCTTCATGAATTCCTTCTCGATCTATCGTATCTGAAAACAGTATGCCCCCTTTGGGCATTCTGTATACCTGTCTTACTGTAATAACTTTGTAACATATAGATTCTATCAGCATTTATATGCCTTGTAAAGAAAGAATGTCTGTTCGATTTTTTTGTTTTCTCCCGAACCGATCTATGCTATACTGGAGGTAAATAAAACGGTCTGATCCGGAAAGGAGACGCCATGAGGGAACCGGTCATTTTTCATATTGATGTCAATTCCGCTTTTTTAAGCTGGACGGCGCTGGCCCGTCTGGAACAGGGGGATCCTGTGGATCTGCGCACGATCCCTTCCATCGTAGGCGGTGATACCTCCACCAGACACGGTGTGGTGCTGGCCAAATCCATTCCCGCCAAGGCTTTCGGCATCACTACCGGTGAACCGGTGGTCAATGCCCTGCGCAAATGTCCGCATCTGGTCATGGCTTCTCCGGATCATAATATGTACCGTCTGAAAAGCCAGATGCTTATGGAACATCTGGCGGGTATCTGCCCCGACATCGAACAGGTCAGCATCGATGAATGTTATATGGACTATACTCCCATTGCGGCGAACTACGCCTCTCCCGAGGAAGCCGCTGCTTTCATTCGTCACTCTGTTTTTGAAAAATTTAAATTTACGGTAAATGTGGGAATTTCGGATCGAAAGGTTCTGGCCAAGATGGCCTCTGATTTTGAGAAACCGGATAAGACTCACACCTTGTATCAGCGGGAAATAGCGCAGAAAATGTGGCCGCTGCCTGTTTCCGCCCTGTTCACCTGCGGACATTCCAGTGCGGAGACTCTCCACAAATTAGGTATTCTCACGATCGGGGATCTGGCAAAGACGGATCCTGCGATCCTGGAAGCACATTTAAAAAGTCACGGTCGTTGTCTGTGGCAGTATGCTAACGGCATCGACGATTCCACAGTAGTCCTGGCTCCTTCCAAGGCAAAAGGGATCGGCAACTCCACCACTTTAAGCAGCGATGCCACCACCAAAGAGGAAGCCTGTAAAGTATTGCTGTCTCTGTGTGAATCCGTGGGCAGGCGTCTACGGGCCTCCCACCAGTTGGCAGGACAGATCTGCACGGAGATCCGGTACAGTGATTTCCGGAACGTTTCTCACCAAATGCCGATAGACATTCCCACGGCTTCCGTGAATCTCCTGTACGAAGATGCCTGTGCATTATTCGACGAATTATGGGATTCCACTCCCATACGGCTTCTGGGGATCCGCACTTCCAAGCTGGTGCCGGAAGACGAACCGGTTCAGCTCAGCCTGTTTGATTTTCCGGCTCCCCGTTCCGAGAAACAGCAGAAGCTGGATGCCGCACTGGATAATATCCGGGCAAAATATGGCAAGGATGCCATCAAGCGGGGGCGTTTTCTCTAACGCTGCGTGGTAATGATCATGTTGAGTACCGCCTTGGTCTCACCCACATTGTGATAGACATGTTTCCTGTCACAGGCAAAATAGAGAGAACCACCTGTCTTCACCAGAAAACTGGAATCTTCCAGAATCAGTTCGACCTCCCCGGATACCACCGTCAGGTATTCCCAGGTCTGCTCCCCGTGGGATTCGCTTTCCATCCGGGCATTTCTGGTCAGCTCGCCCTGATAGATCTCGAAATTTCTTCCGGCATCGTAGGGCAGCATCACATAGATCCGGTATTCCCCTTCCTTTGCCTTGCATACCGGAGCCTCTTCCGGAGACGGCACCACCATGATTTCTTTCCTATTATAAATCAACTGTTCAAAAGGTACCCTCAATCCCTCCACGATCTTCCCGATAGTGGACACCGTGGGATTGGATTCTCCTCTCTCGATCTGTCCCAGCATGCTTTTGCTGACACCGGTACGCTCCGCCAGCATATCCAGACTCATATTTTTGGATTTGCGGATTCTTTTCAGATTGAATGCTATGTTTTTATCGATCTGTGTCATATGCTTCACCCGGACTTTCCCATGATTGCGGTACCCGGCAGATATTTTCCCGCCACCGCATAAAAAAAGCATCAGACTCCCGTCTGATGCTACTTCTTCGTAGTAAAATTTACCATGTTCTTATTTATGACTTATGATACCGAAACGGAGGGCAAACGTCAAGTAATTTTTTACCTGTGTTACTCATCGCTTCTTTACACTATATCCGAAGGTTCCCAGCAATTCGCCACAGCCGAAATAGGAACCGTGGGAATAGATGATGGGTTCCGCCTGCTCCAGGTGGAATTTATGCTTCTCATCCATATATTTTTCATCGGCATGTACTGCCACCACATCCGCCAGGAACATATCATGGGATCCCAGCGGCAGGATCTGTCGCACCTTACATTCAATGTTCACCGGACTCTCTTTTATCATCGGTGCTTTCACCTCAGATGCCGGAATGGGAGTCAGTCCCATTTCTTTGAATTTATCCACGTCCCGTCCGCTTTTCACGCCACAGTAATCTGTGGCAAATGCCAGCTCCTTCGTGGTCAGATTGATCACGAATTCTCCGGTCTCCTTCAGGATTGGATAGGAATATCTCTCGGGGCGTACGGAGATCGACACCATGGGCGGATTGGTACATACGGTTCCTACCCAGGCCAGCGTGATAATATTGGGGCGGCCGTCCCGGTCAGCCAGGCTCACCATGACCACCGGCAGGGGATACAGCATATTTCCCGGCTTCCAAAGTTGTTTTCCCATTTCCGTAAAACCTCATTTCCGTTACTTTCTTATCAATTTCAGCATTCTTAAATGAATACTTTATCTGCCTTTTCAGAAAATGTGCAAAATGCTCAATACATGAAGAACAATATCCGCAACCGTCAGAACTACTGCCGCAATGGATACTCCCAGCACACCGTTCAATTTACCGCCAAGGTTTTCCTTTACTTTTGCTGCGATGGCTTCGGTCTGCTTCTCGTTCTCTTCTACCACAACCGCCTGTACATTACGGTATACCTTTACGCATTCCTTATGTACATTCTCTTCCGTAGTGCTCAGTTTCTCATCCACATGCTTCTGAAGCTCGTCCAACACCTCGGTACTCTGCTGCAGTTCTTCCAGTTTGGCAGTATACTGCTGTCCCAGAGCTTCCAGTTTCTCTGTGTTCTCCTGCTGCAGCTTCTGCAGGGCAGCCACGCCTTCCTCGGAAAGCTTCGTCACTTCCGGAGCAATGGTCTCGGACATCAGCTTCTCCATCTCCTGATTGATCGCTTTCAGTTCCTTATTGACCTGCTGCATCTGTGCCAGGCACTCGTCGTATTCCCGCAGCTGGCTTTTCAGCTGATCCATCTCTTCGGCATCAGCCGCGGAATTCGCCTTGATCATTTCCTGGGCATTCAGCTTTTGTGCAAGTTTATCCATAAAAGTATCCATCCATCTTCCTCCAAACATATTTCGTCCCTCATGTGAACAGTTTCCCTTTTCAACTGTCCCTATTTTACCATGTTTATTCCCCGGTTACAACCAAAACCCCATGAATACTGTGTTTTCATGGTTTGCGCATTTTTATGCAATTTGTACAGTTTCTTTTTTGGTTTCTGTACTTTTTCGTAAAATTCACCAAGTTTTCACATCATGTTCATAATTTGTTCATAATTGGTTGGTATACTTTAAATACAGTCAAGGAAGAGATAAGACTTCCGGATAACAAAGCATATAAGATAAATTTTTTCATAATAGCCCAGGCGCCGAAAGGTGTCTGGGCACTCCTCATTTTACGGGGATTTTCCTGTCATCCCATTACTGTTTTGACCATAAAAAAGCTTCTGTCGTTTGTATTACACCGGCAGAAGCTTTTGGATTATTTGGATGTTACGCTATTTAATTGTTTTTCCTCTTCTCTCTTTTGGCTGATGGCTAGTATCTCTTCGTTCAGAGACAGCATCCTCGCATCCAGATCAGACACCATTCTCGCACACTCCACCAGTTCATTTTTAATGCTCTCCGGAGCATCGCCCTCGAATTTGTAATGGATCTTATGCTCCAGGCTGGCCCAGAAGTCCATGGCAACCGTCCGGATCTGTATCTCCACCTTCGTATCCACCGTGCGGTCCGACAGATAGACCGGAATACTGACGATCATATGATAGCTTTTATAGCCACTGGCTTTGGGATACGTAATGTAATCCTTCACCGCGATCACCTGAATATCCTTCTGATCCCGGATCATATCCGCAATGCGGTAAATGTCCGATGTAAAGGAACAGATGATGCGGATGCCAGCAATATCGTTTATGTATTTTACCATGTTATCTATGGTGGATTCCTGCCCGTAGCGTTTGAGCTTTTTCACAATGCTTTCCGGGGTCTTGATCCGTGCCTTGATGTGTTCGATGGGATTGTACTGGTGTACATGCTGAAACTCGTCGTTCAGAATCTGCATCTTTGTCTCCATCTGACGCAGTGCGGCGCTGTATACCAGCGTGACCTCCTTCCAGCTGTCGATTCCATCCCCGTTTTCTACCTTAAACTCCATATTACCTCTCAATCTCTTCTGTCACAGAAGGCTCTGCGACCATTTTTCATATTTGTTACTTCCGTAGACGCTTTTTCGTTACGGAAATTCTGCATTCGTACGCTGTATTTATGATAATTATAGCATACCTCCTTTTAAAAATGTATAATTTTAACAAAACCTTTATTATTTTTTAAGATTGATTGGGCAGTTTTATAGTACGCTTTCGCAAACGTGCCGATTCGGCGGACGAAAGCTATCCCATATACAATATAAGATGGATCTGATGGTTGTGTGACTTTTTTGCTTGCAGGGGAAACCTCTTCCTATTATAATTTATTATTAACGACCAATATGTCTGATTTTTTGCGTAAGGAGATTTTCTATGTTCCGTATGTGGGCCAAAATTTTTAAAAATAATCATATGCTGAAAGACACCTGCATCGAGGACGGCAGTGACGATACCCGTACCCATAAAGTTTTTCACTCTCTGGACGAAGTCTGCCATCAGTTTGATCTCGGTACGCCCATCTGGCTGGATATGAATATTGCAGACTTTAAACGTCACAACAAGACCCGTTTTACCCAGGACAGTTTTGTAGAGTCCATCGATTTTGACTATCTGGAGATCCAGATCATTGAGGAGGATTAAGATGAACAGCAATTATTCCGCACAAGAGAAAAATTTTGCAACCGCATTGCTGCATAATCTGTGGAAATATCTGTTGCTTGCCGCATCTATAGTTGCTACCGTCAAGATTATTTTCTTCGGATTCGACATTGACGAGCAGTATGCCGTATCTATGGCTTACCGTCTGGTACAGGGAGACAGAATGTTTCTGGAAATGTGGGAGCCTCATCAGACTTCCGTGTTCTTTTCTGCTACCTTTTTATGGCTGTATATGCAGTTGTTTCACACCTTAAAATACTCCGTCTCTTTCTGCGAATCGTAGGTGTCGTTACACAGTTGCTCATCAGTATTCTGACCTACCGGACTTTCCGTAAGTTTGTAACTGAGAATACTGCTTTTGTCATTGCTGTTTTTTACTACAATATCATTCCCAAGAACAGTACCGTTCCCGATTTTTCCAATATGCTTCTGTGGTTCAGTACTCTGGTCTTCTTAAGCTTTCTGGAATTTAGTCTGAATCGCGGTACCTCCGCACGCCGCCCTGCCTTTTTCCTGATTGCCGCCGGAGTAAGCACTTCCCTTCTTGTGCTTTCTTATCCCACCTGTATTTTCGTGGTACTTCCCGGATGTATCGGTATCTGGCTGTTATCTGCTGCCGGAAACCGTCTGAAAAATCTTCTGATTTATCTCGGGACCTGTGGTGTCTGCGGTCTGGGTTGGTTGGCTTACTTTTTGTGTCATATGTCTTTCCGGCAGTTTCTGGATGGCTTGTCAGAAATGCTGACCGACGGCTCCCACGATGTCGGACTGCTTGGGAAATTAAAAGATAACCTTTCCTGCCTCGGCGAAACCTTTCCTTATCTGCTGGTCGCTCTGGTGATTGCTTTGGTATTCTGGTGTTTTTTCCGATTCATATGCCGGAAAAACTACCGTTTCTTCCTGTTGTTGATTATTTCCCTGATTCTGGAACAGCTTTTTGTATGGTATCGGTTGCAAAAGCATATCGAGTATCCCGGGTTCGTCTATCTTCGGTTCCCGCTGTGGGGCATTTATTGTTATTTCCACTGTAAAAAGTCTTCTGGCGAATTGGCCCCTGTTTATAAGGCATTGTTCTGGTTTGGAAGTATTACTTCTCTGTTTTTGCTCCTTGCCGCTTTTACAGCCAGCAATACAATGCTCTACGAGTCTGCCGATTATATGGCTATCGGTATGTTGGTTTCTTTATGCTATGCAGAGCGGGAAACATCGGAATCTCCCGTTTTCTGGAAAACTTTTGTCCTGCTGTTTGTGGGACTTGCCGTCATTCACAAAGGATTTCTGTTGTATAATATTTACGGTCACGACACCATTTTCGTCACACGGCAGAAAGCGGAAGAGGGCCCCATGGCAGGAATCTACGGCCGGTATTCCGATGGCTACGAGTATAATATCCGAGGACGTCTGTTAGACGAATTCATTCCCCGGGGCAGCAAAGTACTGATTGCCAGCCATAAGAGCATTATGTATCTTCAGGAGGATTACGTGATCTGCAACTATTCCACCATCAGCACTCCGACCATCGATGAGCGCTTATTCCAATACTGGACGCTCTATCCGGACAAAGTGCCTGAATATATTGTATAGGATAAAGGTTCTGAAGGCTACATTGCAACAAATCCGGAAGTAAATGCCCGTCTGGTAGAGAATGCGGAGTTACTGGTTGATGATGAAGGGCTGTTGATCTACAGACTTCCTGCCAATCCTTATTGATACTTTTCTCCCAAATATCTGAATGACTATTGACTTTTCCTTTTTTGTGCGGTAGTATTTGCATTGTCAGATGTAGTTTTGAAAACTATATATAAAAGTATTTCAGAATACGTGTTGTTATTTTGAATAGTAAATACTATTGTCGGATAAAATGATCTTAAATAGATTCGATTTGCAGACGGCAGCTGCTGTCGGGAAAAGGAGGAGTTATTATGCAGATTACCATAAGAGAGCCGGGAAGTGCCATTACCCATTTCATTGCCATGATGATGGCAGTGTTCGCAGCTGTGCCACTGTTAGTGAAAGCCGGTGTACAGTCCGGGCAGGAGAATTTCCTGGCCATGGCCATTTTCATGGGCAGCATGATCCTGTTATACGGTGCCAGCGCCACTTATCATTCCGTGGACCTCACCGGTAAAAGTCTCCGGGTCTTCCGGAAGCTGGATCATATGATGATCTTTGTATTAATCGCTGGTTCTTACACACCGGTGTGTCTCATTGTGTTGGGCGGTAAGCTGGGATATACACTGCTGGCTCTTGTCTGGGGCATTGCCGCTGTCGGCATGATCGTAAAAGCCTGCTGGATCACCTGTCCCAAGTGGTTTTCCTCCTGTATTTATATCGCCATGGGATGGATCTGTGTGACAGCCTTTGGACAGATCCTGTCCTCCCTGACTCCAGGTGCCTTCGGCTGGCTCCTGGCCGGAGGGATCATCTACACCGCCGGAGGCGTCATTTATGCATTAAAGCTCCCGCTTTTCAACTCCAGGCATAAAAATTTCGGGTCTCACGAGATCTTTCACCTGTTCGTCATGGGCGGGAGCTTCTGTCACTATATGATGATGTATGGCTATCTGGCCGCAGCCTGATCCAGGGAGCTAGCGCCGGTGTCCCCGGCCCTGGCTCCTGTTTTTCTTTTCTTCCAGCAGGCGGTTAAACTCTGCCGCTGCCTCCGGCCCCTCTTCCATCAGTCTTTGCCGGCGGCGTTCCCGTCTCCGGGCGGCTGCCTCCGCCTCTTCTTTCCTTCTCTTCCGGATCCAGACCATCCAGAGACCGGCCCCAAGGGCTGCCAGGACCGCCAGGATCACACCAGGGATCACAGCCTTCGGAAGCTTTCTCCGGATCCACAGAGGCCGTCTCTGTGGGCTCCTCTGTATCCTCCGGTTCCTGGGCGGCGCTTCCGGTCTCCCCGCTTCCATCCTCTGTTCCAGGCTCTGCGGCGTCTCCGCCGGAAGGCTCCGTTTCAGCCGGTACCTGGATCGTCTTATCCAGGAGGTAGGCCTGTCCCACCTTTCTTTCATTATAAACGTACTGGAGGAGGGCCACCGCATTGGCAGGC
>ERZ779890.5208-NODE-5208-length-10341-cov-3.574567_pt1 | contig 10341 bp, 7 predicted proteins | sample MGYA00511553_ERZ779890 | MGnify/ENA primary metagenome ERZ779890 (study PRJEB29588, sample SAMEA2152064) | human gut metagenome | biome: human gut; feature: human-associated habitat; material: faeces | place: Denmark | collected 2008/2010 ...
TGCCTGTCCGCTTTTCTCTGTTGTTTTCCTTGGTTCAGACGAGCTTCCATCTCCTGATTTCTGCTGCTGTTTATTATTTGCCTGTCCAGTTGCCGTTTTTTCCGGTTGGCTTCCTGCCTTTCCTGGCGGTTCCTGTCCTGCTCCTGCTTGTTGCGGAGTCGCCTGCTTTTTGCTCTGATTATCCGACTTGCCCTCCTGCGCAGTACCATATGGCATTTCTCCACCAGCTGCTTTCTCAGCCGTAGACGCACCACCCGGAATTTCCGTTGATGATGCTCCATGTTCGGTTCCTTCGGATGCAGGATTTCCAGCTGATTGAGTATCACCTGCCGATGTTCCAGATGCGGCATTTGGTTCCTGCCCACTGGATGCAGTATGCTCCTGTGATGCAGCATTTCCTTGTGATGCAGCTTCTGCTGCTTTCGTTGATTCCGCAGATTCCTGACTAGCATGTTTGCTTCCGCTGCTCTGCCGTTCAGCGCTTCCCGGCGGTTCCTGCCTACGATTTTGCGTTGCTCCTGAACTAGAAGAATTGCCTGCATTTCCTGCACCACCCGGCGGTTCCTTTGCTCCCTTGCTTAACCTCTCCTGCTCTTCTTTTCCACCCGGATTTAGCGATTCTTCTTTCACCTTGCTTGCAGCCTTTGCCGCTGCCTTACCTACTCCCGTTGCCCCCAATCCAGCTTGCAGCAAGTGCATAGCTCCTATTGTCTTCATTAGACCATCTTTCATGCCAACGTCGATGCCTAACACTCTTTCAACAATGTCTGGGCCATCAATCATTGCGATTCCAGCAAATGCAATTAGCAAAATGCGGACAAAATTATTGCTGTATTCCTTTGCTACCCACAGTTCAAACTCACGCCAGATAGCGAAACCCCAGATCATAATTGAAATACTCCAGAATAAATTTAATAGATACTGCAATGTTTGTTTCGTTTTTTCTCCCGACATAACATCGCCGGAAAAAATATAAGCCAGAATTTCGCCATAGATCATATCCCAGATCAGGCGAAAAAGTCGGTACGATGCAAAAATAAGAACCAATATATTTACGATCAGCTCGCCAATGATTGCCATAAAATTGATGGAATAACGGTAATACAGCGGTGTAAGGAATCCAAAGAATCCCTTTTTAATTTCTTTATATTTTACTTTTCCACTGCTTTCATCAACGATCATATAATATTTGAATACCTTATCCGTTTTTTTCTCTACCTGTTCATTCTGATCGATGTATTTAATGGTTTCTCCAGTAAAGCAATTTGGGGACTCAAAAGTCCACCCGTTTTGTTTCAGATACAGCAAGTCAGTCGTATTACTGATAACGGTTGTGTCTGCCACACTGGTGCCATTCGCCATGAAAACATTCTGCTCGATTCCCAATAATTGAACTCCAAGCTGAACACCACCCGGAAGCAGCATGACAACCGCCATTGTAATGATCAAATTTTTCAAAAACGGGGGTCTGCGCTCAGAGTATAAAAATACGGTTCCAACAGCCAGAATGGTAACCAGAAAAATTGCATTCCAAATGGGATAATAGGTTCCCAACTTCTCACTAATCACTTGTGTAAAACTAAGGACGCGAAATACCGCTTCCCAAACAGATTGACATGCATCACAAATCCCACGAAGCAACAGAATCAATTTCCATCCAACAGTCCGAATTGCCGATTCAACAACATCGCTTTGTTGAAAATATTTTGCATAATTAAGTAGGATTTCTTCATAATTCATTCCTATTTCCTTTCTCTCTTATTCCTCATACTAATCCGATTCTCGGCTTTAATTGGGATAATAACGCACCTTTTTTCTCTAACGGTATCTTTGGGTTTTGAACAACGCGAACAAATACTTCACCTGCTGCACATCCCTGTAACAACAATTCGAGCAGCTGCGAATCATATACCGCCAATTCCCTGCAAAGTGCCGCAAACTGTCTTTCATGGGTTGGTGTATGTTCATGTTCCTGCGGCCTTTTAATTCGGGTATCCCACTGGTAAATCTGTTTCTCCGCCAATTCCTGATAGCGCCATTCCATCTGCATTTTCATCTCTTCTAACGCTTGTGCTTGAGTTGCATCCTGCGCTCGCTTTAACTCTTCCTTCACTTCTTGCAGTTGCTTCGGAATCTGCTGGAAATCAGCGGCTTCAAAGCTGATATCATAATCATACATCAGCTCGTCTTCCTGAACCGCCTTCAATGTTGGCAAATGCAGCGATTCCTCCGATACGGTATCCGCATCAGGAAAATATTCTTGTAAATACTGATAACGATACAAAAATGCACGACCTTCCTTTCGAGAGTTAAAGATTGGATGAGGTTTGACCGGATTTCCTTTTAAATCACGACGATACATTGTACGTAAAATCACATTTTCACCTTCCTCCAAATCCATCAGCTCACGCGGATTCAGTAAAGGACGTTCTTCTTGTGTCTCCGTATAACTTTTGTTAAGTTCAAATCTTGTTCCGACACGATTCACATTCGTGATCGTTTTGGAACCAAGAAGTGATGAATAAAGTTTTGCGGTTTCCTCTTCGCTGGTTTGCAAATACACCTGGTTTCCGCAGTTTCCTTTAATGACCTTTGCCGCATCACCGTATTTCAGTGTCAGTTGCGCATCTGTCTGAATAATAAGATTAAATATCATGTTCAATCCCAAACAAATGGCAAGCTTAGAATTCAGATCTTGAATTGGTGGAAACTGTGCAATTTCATCCAGATGAAAAATGATTCTTCGGTCACACTTACCAGAACGACTCTGTATACATGCACGCGCATTAGCTTGATAGAGCTGATCAATCATAGAAATTGCAATCGCATCTTTAGAACGATCATAAAACGGAACCTGGAGAAAAAGTGCAATAGGTTTCTTTCCAAAACCAAGTTCTTCTGGAGAAAATGTACTTTCCCGTGTTAATTGTTCCATACCGCCAAAAGTATATTGACTTAGCTTTGTAAGCATTTGGCTGAAAATACTGCCCTTTGTTCGATCCCCTGAAACTTTGATTCCGCTGTACACAACTTTCGCACGATCAAATCTGCCTCGTGCTTCAAAATAATCGTCCAGCTTAGTTGTGTTTTTTCCAGTTGCTTCTCCTGCCAGGTTCGTAAACAAATTGATTACTGACGCCATGCAGTTTTTCTTCAGATTATTTTCCTGTGGCTCAAACGGAACATCTGGAATTGTCTTTGCTGCCAGAACACAGGTTGAAAATGTTTTTTCCTGTCTTAACTGTTGATAGTCCTGATCTGCCTGTTTTTTTGCTTCTTCTGTAAGACGCTCATATGCCTGACGCTTTGCCACAAACAATGCCGCAAGTCTGGCATTTTCTCTCGTATCCTCCCGTATGCAGTCTACCGTATGCGCCATTATGGTTGCTGTAAGCGCACTGGTTGCATTTGACAGGAAGAAATCAGAATTATCATCGCTCTTTCCTCCAGCACTTGCAAAGTGTGGATACGCAAAAGCCTTGCACAGAAGTTCCGCATCTGAATCTCGCCCCTCCTGATAGTAACGTGTAATCAAATAAAGTGGATTATAGCCAACTCCACGCATTGGGTTTTCCAAATTGATGGACATTACTTCGTATCCACGATCCTGAAATGCTTTTGTACACATTTTTCTAAGATCGAATTTCATATCCAGAACGATAAGTGACGGTTGTTTTTCACTTCTGCTGTAGCTATCCAACATACGTATCGAAAAAACCTCTCCTTTTCCGGCTCTGGTAATCGCCAAAATCAGTGCATTCGTTGCACTCTCATCCAGATACATATACCCATCTTTGCTTGCTACCGGAAGTCCTCCGTTTCCCGGAATCCGCTTGATGCTTCCATCCGGGTTCTTTTCTGGGATTTCGGCTACAGCCGGATACTGCTCTTTGATTTCTTCCATTGTTGTGAAACGGCTACTACCCTTCTGACCTGCCTCCAAGCTACGAAAGGCATTGCGAAACCGATATACGTTCAATATTGCTACTGCAATCGCTACAATAACCACAAAAATATATACTGGAGCTAGAACCGGATAAAAAGTCGTTAGACAACTCCACGAAAAACAATCCGCCAGATGTCCCTTGCAAAATCGAATGAATGTATTGATCAGCACATGCAGTACAACAAGCAGCAGAAACTCTGCCGCAAGCGTCAGCCCCAGAATCCATTGTGGCTTTTCCAGAAGCACATTACTTTTCAGCATTCGATCTGATTCTTTCATTTGATCTTTCCATTCTCGCCTTTTCCCCTGTTTCTGCTGCTTTTTCTGCTGCATATTTTATTTACTCCTTCCTGTTTATCTACCCAAAAAACATTTTTATAAAAAAATAAGTTCCACATAATGCGCCTATGATTGCGCATACGCTTCCAAACGTATACAAAATTTTTCTTTCCGTATGTGCTGGAAAAGTTATTCTTGTAATAACGGTTGCACCCGCTGCAATTCCAACTGCAAACCCAGTGCTTGTTGCCATGCCAATTACAATCACAGCAAATATTATTCTTAAAAAATCCATTTTCCTTTAAGAAGGTATGCAGCTTATATTGGCATACCTTCTTTTCTCCTTTCGCAGTGATCAGAATGTCAGTGATGCACCAGCGCTTGCCGCAATGTTAAATGCAGACATAATAATTGCAATTCCAAAAAGGATATATGGGACCTGTTTTCTGCCTCTCGCCTTACTTTCATCATCTCCTACCAAAAACTTAGTACCAAGAATCAATAAAGCAATTCCAATCAGCACAGCATTTCCTGCTGCCTGATATTCGTGTGCCAATGTCGAAATCGCTGTAAAAAAATCTGTCAGCGATCCTGCTGCTGGTAACATTACATATGTTTCATTCATAGTCATTTTTCTCCTTTTTGTTTGTTTTCTTTTTTGGTGTTAATCCACGCCCTCGGCTTTGGACGGAATTTTGCTAACAGACCAATCATGATAAAGCCCAGTGCTACGCTTCCTGTTTCCAAAAACAGCAATACCAAATCCTGCCACGGCATTCCTGCAATCGGTTTGTTTGTGTCCGAATCGGACACGCTTTCCACTTGAGTCTGCTCTGATACCATTTCAGCTTCCGTTTCTGGAGTCTGTGTCGCAGGTTCCGCTTCTGTCTCTGCCATCGTACTTTCTGGTTCTGGCAAAATTTCCTCGTAGGTCACATTTGCCGTAATCAAATAACCCGTAACATCAGATACATAACGACTGGTATATCGCACCATCGGAAGATCTGCTTCGGCTACCTCACCAGAAAACCACGCACGTGAGCGCTTGATCATTCGGTTTCCGGTTACTTTTACTGATTTCCACCAGCTGCCATCTGCTTCCTGCCATCCCTCACTATCCCATGCGATTCCAGTGATTTGGTTAAATGTTCCATCCAGATTGAGTGATTGCAAAATCTTGTTTTCACAGCCATCAAACCATGGACTATCATCGGAAGCTGCCGGAAAGCTTTCATCACCGACTTCAAATACCCACTGGCTTGTTTCCTCATTCCAGCGATATTTAATCCATTGTTCCAACCCTCCTTCCCACCAATCTGCTCCATCATCCTGCCAATCTGTTCGTGGAATAGTACCGTAGATTGCTTCTCCAGTTACATCATCTGTCGATTCGATATCAACAGATTCCGGGACTTCCTGCCCATCCAGATAGGTACGCTCAACCGATACGGTCTTGCTTCGCCCACTTTTTGTCCACTCTTCTTTGGAAGTATCCACAAGTGTATAATGCAGTCCATCTACTTCAATTTCCTGCTCTGGTGTATATTCCGCATATGCCCATAGATCTACACTACTCTTTTGATATTCCTTCGTTAATTCTGTAATCTGATACTGCACATCCTTCAATTGATAAGATGTTCCAGACTTTTCAATTTGTTCTGGAAACGCATGAGCATCCTGTGTATCCGCAAGATATGTATAGGTTTCCTGCCAAATTGCTGGCAGCGTAACGAGCTGATCATTGTCTGGTGCTAATGTTTCTGGTGTGTCCGTTTCGGACACACTCTGCATTTCTGTTTCTACATTAGCATCCGATGTCAGTACAACAGAAGCCGTGTCCGAAACGGACACGGCCTCTGTTGCATTCTCTGCATAGGTTGGCGATGATACTGCCAACATCAATCCGCAGAGCATGATGAATTTTTTTCTCTGTTTCAAGTGTTTTCTTCTCCCCTTTCTGTGTCCGAATCGGACACAAAATAATTTTCATTCAAGCGTCTGTTTTTTCTGACTGACAGCATACACATGATACTAATACCTGTAAACACACCTGCCAGAAAAAGCAGACCGCAGCCAATTACTAATGAGCTAATACTAATTGTCATTCAGCAACTCCTCCTTATTCATTTTGCCATATCCATAAGAAGATCTACTGCTAATTGTTCCTCGTCAAACGCCATTAAAATTGAGTACGATGAGTTACCATAAAACCTTCTCTGGCTATTCTGGTGATTCAGTCTCTTCGATGGATAATCATCATACGATAACAGTTCCCCCTGTCCAATAATCGTCAGAATATGATAAGCCGAATCATACTTCACTGCATTAAGGTTTTCAATCGGTATCCGATAAACATCCATGCTTTCCAAATATCTGCTATCTACATTATGGAAAAAGAACTCTATTCCATCCTCATATAGAACCAAGTGTTCTTGCATTCTTCCAGTAAATAGTAATCCACAGCTCTTTTTCACTTTCGCTGAAATTGGTTTTGCAAATGCAAATGGTATCACCGCCATTGCAAACCCGACTCCTACACCTGCCCATATTGTTGCTGCATTACATCTACCCAAAAGGAAGCTAATTGTAGGTGCCCCCACATGCAGAGCAAATAACATCACAGAAATCGCATATAAAAGTTTTACAATTTTTTCCTTTGACCGATACTCTGATACTGAATAAAGCCATTTTTTTATATACTGTTTCTTTTTCTTTTCCACAATAAAAAAGTGTTTTTCCATTTATTCCATGCTCTTTCCATGTGGATCTGGAATCGGATCTCCGTCTATATATGTTCCACATACAATTGTACGGTCAAAGCTATCTGGTACACAGGTAGAAAATACAATTACATGTCCATATTCTGCCAGATTCACATCTCCCTGCATACTATTTCGTGTCTGCAATTCGCTTTGCCACTTCGAAAAGTCCTCTCCCCACTGTTCAAAAGATCGTTGAAAAACATCTGCTGAACGGTGGCACTGAAAAATCGAAAAAATCTGATACCGATAATTTCCATCTGGTGTCAGAATCCAGAAATAGGGTGCCTCATCGTACAATTTCTGATCTTTTAATAATGCAAGATCCGACAGCATGGAGCCATCTCGAACATTATGCCCGTAAATGATCGAGTACGGCGATGAGAAATCGGACGCCATCCGATAATCCATAAAAATGGAACCTGCTTTGGAATCATCACTGGATAAATCATATGTCCGGTTTACATAGTACGCATTATCTTCTGCCTGCAAAATTGGGTAAGATATCTGCGGTAATCCAGTAAAGTATACCCATCCAATGATATCTTCATTGATTTCTTTTAATGCCGTCCAGTCCACCTCAAACGGAGGCCCATCTTTTTTCCTTTTTGTTTGACTTCTTTTTGTGTCCGAATCGGACACAGATGGTTCTGGTTGCTCTGACTCATCAGTTATCTGCAAAACTGCCTCACGGAGATCTCCATACAATTTCTGATCATCCTGATATTCCTGATAATAGTGCCATAAACAGAAACCAAAGTATCCTGCTGTTCCAAGTGCAACAAGCAAAACCGCAATCAACCCAAGTGGGATATGACTTTTTTTCTTTTTTGCTTCCTCTTCACAGATTCTTATGATCTCTTCGTTTGTTGACACAACATTTATTTTTTTATTTCTTTTCCATTTCACTCTGCTGTCTCCATTTCTATGCAAAGGATGCAATGATACACAAAATGCCAATAATCAGACTAAGATTTCCTGCTAGTGCTGCCACCTTACGAATGATAGATGCCTTCATTGCCTTCCATGTACTATCATGAATCTCAGAAATACCGGCATAGGTTCTTGCCAGAATGCCAATCAGTGTAAATACAATTCCGGTAAACAGCATTTTTGTCCACCTCCTATTTTCTTACAGTCCCGACCGGAAAGCCGGGGCTGTAAGTTATTTTCCCAGTAAAATATTTATCACTGGGAAAATGATAAATACGTTTTTTTCAAAATGTCACATCGATTACTTCTGATTTTTTCTCTTTCTGAGCAGTATAACAACAGCTGCCATTGCTATAAGAACTGCTACTGCCAAGCCAAATACGTACGGCATCGGGCTTGAATCATCTCCTGTTACTACTGGTGGAATCACCGGCTGTACCGGTACGCTTACCGTCTGATCCTCATCTGTAAGATCACTGTGATCAACGATTTGGTTACTCTGTGTGTCATACAGTGTCTCAAAGACTACCAATGTCTTTCCCTGCAGCTGTGTGGTATCAAATGTGAATGTTACTTCCACACTTCCGTCTGCTGCTTCTGCAGTAAAGGTGGTTTCTGCGGTTACGCCAATCGGCTCTCCGCTTGCCTTATCCATAATGGTTCCCTTTAATACGTAGGTCTTTCCTGCCGTCAGACCCTTGTAAGTTACGGTATCCACTAAGGTGACGCTGCTTCCCAGGGTCATGGTCTTGCTTCCAGATGCCTGGTCTGCTGCGGTGGTATGAATCTCCGGATAAGAGATCGTCTGATCCTCATCTGTCAGATCTTCATGGGTTCCAATGGAGATTCCCTCATAGGTGACATCCTCGAAAGCAACAATCTTCTTTCCTGCCAGTGCAGAAGAATCAAAGGTAAACTCTAAGATAATGCTTCCATCTGCTTCTTCGGCAACGAAGGTCTTTTCTGCTGTTACTTCCTTTCCGTCAATCGTTAATGGCTCTCCGGTTTCCTTTACCATCAGCTTGCCGCTTACGGTATACTCCTTGCCAGGGATTAAGTTGGTATAGAATACTTCATCCAAAACGGTAGTTTCCTTTGCGACAACACCATCATGGTCTCCCGTTACCTTATCGGTTGCGGTCGTATGAATCTCCGGGATGCGAACGGTCTGGCCCTCATCGGTGATATCGGCATGTACAGCTACTTCCTTTTCCTCTGTATACAGAGTCTCGAAAGCAACCAGGGACTTTCCTGCCAGTGCAGAAGAATCAAATGTAAAGGTAATGTCGATGCCTCCCTCTTCGGTTTCTGCGGTAAAGGTTTCGCTTGCGGTTACTTCCTCTCCGTTTACAAGGATCGGTTCTCCGGTCTCCTTGTCCATCAGCTTACCGGTTACGGTATACTCTCTTCCGATCTGCAGTCCCTCATAAGAAACTGTATCTACGATAACAGCCTCTTCCTTGGCCTTTTCGATATGATCCTGTGTATCTTCTCCTACTGCGGTCGTGTGAATCTTCAGGATGTAAACCGTCTGGTCTTCGTCGTCGATATCTTCATGTACGGCAATCTCAATTCCTTCATACTCCATGTACTCAAAGGCAACTACAGTCTTTGGTGCAAGAATGGAAGCATCAAATGTAAAGATTACGTCAACGCTTCCCTCTTCATTTTCAGCAGTGAAGGTTGTGCTTGCAGTGATTTCCTTACTATCAATTAAGATTGGCTCACCAGTCTTCTTATCCATCAGGATACCATGTACGGTATATTCCTTTCCTGGAAGCAGGTGGGAATAATATACGGTATCAACGATTGTTGCCTTATCATTTGCCTCGGTATGGTTAATCTTTGTTGTCTGATCCTTTGCAGTTGTATGAATCTCTGGGATGTATACCGTCTGGCCTTCATCATCAATCTCATGATGTCTTCCGACTTCCTTACCCTCGGTGTAAAGAGTTTCGAATACAACTGTTGTGGTTCCTGCCAGAGTGGTAGCATCCAGTGTATAGGTTAACGTGATGATCATGTCTGCTGCATCTGCGGTGAAGGTTTCCTCAGCGGTAATGCTTTCGTCATTTACCTTCAGCTCTTCTCCGGTAGACTTATCCATCAGAACACCCTTTACGGTGTACTCGTTTCCAATCTTCAGACCGGTCAGAACCACCTCATCGGTGATGATCAGATCCTCATTGGCTCCGGTTACATGATCATGTGTGGTGTTTGCTGCGGTTGCAGTGGTATGAACATCCGGGATGTATACGGTCTGGTCCTCATCCTCGATATCGGCATGAACCGCTACCTCTACGCCCTCATACTCCATAGACTCAAATGCCACTACGGTTGTTCCTGCGATTGCAGATGCGTCAAACTCAAATACGATATCAACGCTTCCTTCTGCCTTTTCAGCAGTGAAAGTAGTGCTTGCGG
>ERZ779890.5217-NODE-5217-length-10330-cov-6.880779_pt1 | contig 10330 bp, 10 predicted proteins | sample MGYA00511553_ERZ779890 | MGnify/ENA primary metagenome ERZ779890 (study PRJEB29588, sample SAMEA2152064) | human gut metagenome | biome: human gut; feature: human-associated habitat; material: faeces | place: Denmark | collected 2008/2010 ...
CGGTGGTGCTGGATAACGGTTCGCAGCTGCCGGACGATCTGACCGGTACGGATTATGTTTTGTGTATGGCCTGCCTGGAACATCCGGAGTATTTGCAGCATTTATCATATCGTAAAGGCAAAAAAATTGAGCAGTTGCTCGCGACAACTGCCCAAAACGTTCAACCTGATGAACTATCTTACAAGGATATTTTAGCACAGATTTTGTACTATGGCAAGGATATAAAACCGGAAATGTGGGCAGATTTTCACGAAATTGATGCAGAAATTCCGGAAGAATGGACAAAAAAGAAAACGAAAATGTTCGATGAAATAAAATCCTACGGACAGTTCCAGATTTAGCGTGAAAAATTGTTATTTTGCATACATTAGCGCAGCGTATGGTCTATGCAGACGTTGGAGCGCAGCGAGGGCAGCGTGCTTGAAGAGGGCATGATCACGACCGACGAGCCGGGCCTTTACATCGAGGACGCCTACGGTATCCGCATCGAGAGCGAGCTTCTCTGCCGGAAGGGTGTCAAGAACGAGTTCGGCCAGTTTATGTACTTCCAGAATCTCACCTGTGCGCCGATCGATCTCGACGCGATCGACGTTAACGCTCTCACTACGACCGAGCGCCGCTGGCTCAACGAGTACCACGCCGCCGTGTATGAGACCGTAGCGCCGCACCTCACCGAGGACGAGCGCGTCTGGCTGCGCGACGCCACCCGCGCCATCTGATTTTGCACGTTATCTGCTTCGGGAAGGAGAACACCCATGCTTGATGAAGCCATTCAGAAAGAGATCATTCAAAAGGGACGCGACTTTCTCAAAAGCCCGCTGGAGCGGGATCCCTACGAGGAAGCGTTCGAGTCCGATCAGGATCGGAAGCTGCCGCAGCCGCCGCTCGTGAAAGCGCCCATGGCGGAGGAGGGCGAGCGCATCGCTCTCACGAGAGATATTTCCGGCCTTGCGCTGAAAAACGATCTTGTGAGCCTCATCCGTGACCGGCGGAGCGCCCGAATCTATACGAACGAAACCATGACGCCGGACGAGCTCTCGTTCCTTTTGTGGGCGACGCAGGGCATCAAGAAGATCCGCGGCAAGGCGTATGCGACCATCCGCACCGTGCCGTGCGGCGGTGCGCGCCACGAGTTTGAAACGTATCTGATCGTCCGGAACGTGGTGGGTCTGCGGCCCGGCGCGTACCACTATCTGCCAATGCTCCATGCGCTCGAGTTCCTGCACCCGATCGAGAACATTCCGGAAACTATAACCCAGACGCTGTGCGGCCAGAAATGGGCGGCCAAGGCCAACGCGGTGTTTTACTGGTCGGTCGTGCCCTACCGCGCCGAGTGGCGCTACGGCATTTACGCCCACCGCATCGCGCTCATCGACGCCGGACACGTGGGGCAGGCGCTCTATACGGCCTGCACCGGGCTGGGTCTCGGGACATGCGGTCTCGGCGCTTTCCAGCACGAGAAATGCTGCGATCTCTTCGGGCTTGACGGCGAGGAGGAGTATATCATCTACACCGCCCCCGTCGGCACGATCCGCGACGAGGACCTGACCGAAGAAAACGCCTTCTACCAGTTCGTGGAAGACGAGGGACTCTGAATTTTATAGCGCAAAAAAGCTCACGGATCCGATCCGTGAGCTTTTTGCGTGTATTCGGTCTCTATCTCCCGCGGAGCGGCTCAGTACCGATCCAGCCGCCGCTGGATCTCGTCGATATCGCTCTGGTCAAAGTCTTCCGCGCGCAGACCTTCCTGCCGGCACAGCTCTTCAAATTCCTCGTTTCCGATATGGCAGGTGCCGCGGCGCACGATGGCATCGACGATCTTGCGGATACGCTCCTCGCGCGCGTCGTCGTCCAGTATCTGCGTCAGCATCGCTACTTCCAGAACATCGTCCCAGGAGTCGATTTTCCCGTCGCCGTTCCAGTCTATGCTGGTATGTGAATCCAGAAAATCCAGAAGAAAACCCATAAACACGCCTCCTTACACGGCTTACCATGATAAAAAAGACACGATACCGCGCCGGCGGAAAGAAGAGAAAGCATTCCGACAGGGGGGATCGTGTCTATATTCATTATACGGTTTTTCCGCGGAAAAAACAAGGCCGCACGCCGTCAGAGCGCGAATTTTTTGCCGTATTCCTCCGCGTACTGCATGTATTTCTGCGTTTTCATCTCGCGGAGGCTTTTGAGATACTCGTGGGTATCAAAGCTGTCGGACTCCAGCTCGATCATCGCCACGGCGATGTTGGAGCAGTGGTCGGCGATACGCTCGTAGTTTGTGAGAAGGTCGTTAAAAACAAAGCCCATGGCGAGCGTGCAGGAGCCGTCCTGCAGACGGATGATGTGGTGGAGCTTCATCTCGTCGCACAGTCCGTCGATCGTATCCTCCAGCGGCTCGACGCGCAGCGCCATTTCTAGATCGTTCCCGATGAACGCGCCGACAACGAGCGAGACGATCTCGCTCACGGCGGTGCGGAGCACGTCCAGCTCGCGCTGAGCGGCGTCGGTGAAGCGGATGTCCTTTTCGTAAATTTCGCGCGCGACCTCGGCGAGATTCATCGCGTGGTCGCTGATGCGTTCAAAATCGCCGATGGTGTGCAGGAACTTGGATACCTCCTCGTTCTGCGCGGTGGAAAGCTCGCGGCCGGTGAATTTGACGAGATACGTGCCGAGATGATCCTCGTACTGGTCCACGGCGTCCTCCATGTCCACGACCTGCTGAAAGCCTTTCTGGGAAAAATTCTTTATCAGCTCGAGCGCGACGACAAGGTTATCCTGAGAGCGCATCGCCATGGCGTTGATCGTCAGGCGGCACTGCTCAATGGCAAGCGCGGGGTGGACAAGAAAGCGCTCTTCCAGCCGCTCGATGCCCGCGGTGAGCTCGTTGTATTTTTCCGAGGTCTTCTCGGGGATGAGCTTTCCGGTAAGCGCTTCCAGCTGACGCAGGAACGGGAAAAGGATCAGGATTGAGCCGATGCGGAAAAGGGAGTTCACCATCGCGATGCCGACCGGGCCGAGCGCGGTCTCCATGAACGGGAACGGGGAAAAGGCGTTGACGCCGTAGAAGAGGGCAGAGAAGATGACGGTGCCGAAAATGCCGGTGAAAAGATAAATGAGCGCGGTGCGCCGCCCGTTGCGATTCGCGCCGATGGCGGAGACGAGCACTGGCACCGCCGCGCCGATGCCCATGCCCATGATCATCGGGAAGGCTGTGGCAAACGAGATCGTTCCGGTCACGGAGAGCGCCTGCAAAATACCGACGGAGGCGGAGTTGGACTGCAAAACGGCGGTAATGAGCGTGCCGATGAGAACGCCGAGGATCGGGTTTTCAAACATCGTCATCAGACGGAGAAAGCCCTCGCTCTCGCGCAGCGGGGACACCGCGCCGCTCATCGCGTTCATGCCGTACATCAAAACGGCAAAGCCGAGCAGAATATCGCCGGTGTGCCGCTTCTGCGACGTTTTCCCGAGCATGCGCAGCAGTATGCCGGCAATGGCGGCGATGGCGGTGATCGTTGCGGAGCTCAGAAGGGAGAGCGCGTCGCTGCTGCTGATATACGAAAGGCAGAGGATCCAGCCCGTTACGGATGTACCGATGTTCGCGCCGAGCACGATGCCGATCGCCTGCGAGAGCTTCATCATGCCGGAGTTCACAAAGCCGACGACCATCGCGGATGTGGCCGAGGATGACTGGATCACGGCGGTGACGGCGGTGCCGAGCAGCACGCCCTTGAGCGGCGTATTGGAGAGCCGGTAGAGGATGAGCTCGAGCCGCTGACCGGCGACGAGCTTCAGGCTGTCGCCCATGAGCCCCATGCCGAAGAGGAAAAGCGCCACGCCGCCGAGCAGCGCTAAAATGTTGGAAATACCCACAGCCATCGATTCCTTTGCAAGTTATAGATTATCCGCATATCAGTGTACCGTATGAAGGTTAAATCCAAAAGCAAGACAAGGTTAAATCCACGTTAAATCCATTTTACAAGCGGCGCTGCGCGTGATATGCTATAGAAAGTTGGAATTGCAAAACGGAGGCGGAAGAAATGATCTACCTTCTCGAAGACGACGAGAGCATCCGAAAGCTCGTTACCTATACGCTGCAGCACGCGGGATACGAAGCCGCGGGGCTTAGCTGCCCCTCGGCGTTCTGGGCGGCAATGAAACGCCAGACGCCGGAGCTCGTGCTGCTCGATATCATGCTGCCGGAAGAAGACGGCCTTTCGGTTTTGAAAAAATTGCGCGGCTCGGCGCTCTGGCGGGAGCTTCCGGTCGTGATGCTCACGGCAAAGAACGCCGAGTACGACCGCGTGGTCGGACTGGACGCCGGGGCGGACGACTATATATCGAAGCCCTTCGGCATGATGGAGCTTCTCGCGCGGGTGCGGGCGCTGCTGCGCCGCACCGGGATGACGTCGGCGGGCGAGCATACCGTCGGCGAGCTGTACGTCTGCCGGGACAAGCACATCGTGCGCGTTTCCGGGCAGGATGTGCCGCTCACGAACAAGGAATTTTCGCTCCTCTGCCTGCTGCTGGAGCATTCCGGCGCGGCGCTCACGCGCGACCGGATCATGGACAGCGTATGGGGCAGCGGCTTTGACGGGGAAAACCGCACCGTGGACGTGCATGTGCGCACGCTGCGCACCAAGCTCGGCGCGGCGGGGGCATACATCGAAACGGTGCGCGGCGTCGGCTACCGCTTTACCCCGGAGAAGGGGAGCGCGCCATGAAGGGAAAGCTCTTTCTGCGTGTGGGGCTTCTGCTCTTCGCCGCGATCCTGCTTGGCTCCGCCGTGACGTATACCATCGCGCAGCCGCAGCTTGCCGGGACTGAGGCGAAAGCGCAGGTATCATCGCACCTTTTGTGGCTGCTGCCGATCGCGCTCTGTCTCGCCGCGGCGGGCGGCTGGGCCGTAGCGCGCGGCATCGTTGACCCCATCCGGAAGATCGACCCGGAAACGCCCGGCACGGAAGCGCCGTATGAAGAGCTCGTGCCGCTGCTTGCGCGCATCCGCGCGCAGAATCGTCTCATCCGCCAGCAGGCGGAAACGCTCGGACAGACGCGGCGCGACTTTGCCGCGATCACGGAGAACATGGGGGAGAGCTTCCTCCTGCTCGATAAGCGGCTGAACGTTCTCTCCCGCAATGTATCGGCGAGCTATCTTCTGCCCGCGCCGCCGGACGGCGAGGCGGACAACCTCAACCGCGGCGGCTGCCCGGAGGAGATCGTCCGCGCCGCCGAGCGCGCTCTCGCCGGCCGCCGCACGGAGCTGACTCTTGAAATGCACGAGCGGTATTACTATGTGATCGCAACGCCCGTCTTTTCCGAAAACCAGATCACCGGCTCGGTCGTCATCGCGCTCGACACGACCGAGCGCGAGCAGCGCGAGGCGCTGCGGCGCGAGTTTTCCGCGAACGTGTCGCACGAGCTCAAAACGCCGCTCACGTCGATTTCCGGGTTTGCGGAGCTTCTCGCCAACGGCATGGTTCCGCCGGAGCGGGTGGGCGAGTTCGCCGGGGATATCTACAAGGAATCCCAGCGGCTCATGGCGCTCGTGGACGATATCATCGAGCTCTCCCGTCTCGAAGAGGAAACCGCCGCGCCGGAGACGGAGAGCGTAGATCTTTACGCTCTCGCGGAGGAAACGCTCGCCTCTCTCCGCCCGGCGGCGGAGCGGCGGGACGTGACGCTCACGCTCCGCGGCGGGGAGGCCGTCGTACAGGGCGTGCGCACGGCGCTGCAGGAGCTTGTCTATAACCTCTGCGACAACGCCGTAAAGTATAACCATCCCGGCGGCAGCGTGACCGTCACGGCGGAAAAGCGCGGCGGCGAAACGGTTTTGTCCGTGGCGGATACGGGCATCGGCATTCCGTATGAGCACCAGAACCGGGTGTTCGAGCGGTTTTACCGCGTGGACAAGAGCCATTCCCGGCAGCTCGGCGGCACGGGCCTCGGCCTTTCCATCGTCAAGCACGCCGCGGCGATGCACAAGGCGCGCCTTGAGCTCTGGAGCGAGCCGGACGCCGGAACCAAGATCACCGTCCACTTTGACGGACAATAAAGCCTTTGAGAATCCCCGGCACGGGCATTGGATGCCTGTGCCGGGGATTTTTTACTTATTGTGCAAAGTAAATAAATTGAAACGTTTTCCTTTATATAAAACCGGCATTTAGTTTGAAAAATTCCCTGAAAGGGTTGCGTTTTGTGGGATTTACTTCCTTGTTCGGTATAGTACAATAAAACTGCAATGAGTCGTAACGGCTCAAAACAAAAGGAGGAAATGAAGATGAAAATGAAGAAGCTCATGGCTCTGGTGCTGGCGCTGACGCTGGTGCTCGCGCTTGCGGCTTTTGCGGACAGACGAGCACTCCCGCCGAGGGCGGCGACACCACAGTCCCCGCCGAAGGCGAACAGACCCTGATCGTCTATACCGCCAGAAGCGAGAGCCTGAACAACGCCGTCATCGAGAACTTTGAGGCGGACACCGGCATCCACGTCGAGGTCGTCACCGGCGGCACCGGTGAGGTGCTCAAGCGTGTGCGTTCCGAAGCTGCCAATCCCCAGGGCGATATCTGCTGGGCGGCGGACGAAGCCATGCTCAAGGATTACACCGACTGCTTTGAAGAGTATGTCTCCCCCGAAGACGCCAACATGATGGAAGGCTACAAGAACACCACCGGTTATTCTTCCCCCGCCTTCTGTGACCCCACCGTGTTCATCGTGAACACCGATCTCGCCGGTGATATCGAGATCAACGGCTTCGCCGACCTTCTCAACCCCGCGCTCAAGGGCAAGATCGCCGCGGGCGACCCCGTGAACTCCAGCTCCGCGTTCCAGTGTCTGATCGCCGGTCTCTATGACATGGGCAGCGGCGACCCGATGTCCGACGCCGCGTGGGATTGGGCGGCCAAGCTCGTTGAGAATCTCGACGGCGTTGCGCTCACCAGCTCCTCGCAGGTCTACAAGGGCGTTGCCGAGGGCGAGTACATCGTCGGCCTGACCTGGGAAGACCCCGCTGCCGCTTACGTCCGTGACGGCGTTGCCGTGAAGGTCGTGTTCCCGGAAGAGGGCGCTCTGATGTCCGGTCAGTGCGTGTCCATCATCAAGGGCGCTCCGCACATGGAGAACGCCAAGAAGTTTGTGGACTACATGCTCAGTGAGACCTGCCAGAACTATGTCGGACAGAACCTCACGGTCCGTCCGCTCCGCCAGAACGTCCAGCTCAACGACAGCCTTACGCCGTGGAGCGAGATCACCCGTCTGGAGTCCTATGACGGCGTGTGGGTCGCCGCCAACAAGTCCGCCATCACCGAAAAATACAGCGAGTGCCTCGAAAACGTGGCTTAATTCGCAAGGAAAGCATCCCGTGCGGGTCTGCGGCCGTGCGCCGCAGACCCGCACATTCTACAAAGAATCTCGCAGAGAAAGGGAACTGAAACGATGGGAGCCACCATTACCATTGAAAACGCCGTCAAGCGCTACGGCAACGACACGATCATCAACGGCCTGTCTCTGGAAGTCAAGCCGGGCGAATTTTTCACGCTGCTGGGCCCCTCCGGCTGCGGCAAAACGACGCTTCTCCGCATGATCATCGGATTCAACTCCATCGAAGGCGGCACGTTCAAGATCAACGACCGCGTCATCAACGATATCCCCACCAACAAACGGAACATCGGCATGGTGTTTCAGAACTACGCGGTATTCCCGCACATGAATGTATTCGATAACGTGGCCTTCGGCCTGCGCAACCGCAAGCTGCCGAAGGATGAAATAGAGCGCAAGGTCAACAGCATCCTCAAGGTCGTCAAGATCGACCATCTCAAGGACCGCATGCCGGCAAACCTCTCCGGCGGACAGCAGCAGCGCGTGGCGCTCGCCCGCGCCATCGTCATCGAGCCGGAGGTGCTGCTGATGGACGAGCCGCTGTCCAACCTGGACGCGAAGCTGCGCGTGGAAATGCGCAACGCCATCAAGCGCATCCAGCAGCAGTTCGGCATCACGACCGTGTACGTCACCCACGATCAGGAGGAGGCGCTCGCGGTCTCCGACCGGATCGCCGTCATGGACGGCGGCGTTATCCAGCAGATCGACACGCCGCAGCGCGTCTACCAGCGCCCGGCCAACCGCTTTGTCTCCAACTTCATCGGCCTCTCAAACTTCCTGAACGCGACGGTCTCCCGCGGCGAGGACGGCGCGGAGCTCTGCTTTGCCGGGAGCGATTACCGCGCGGCGATGACGAATCTCCGCGGCGAGGCATCCGACGGCATGGACGTGCTCGCGGCGGTCCGGCCGGAGGAATTCCTGCTCTCGACCGGCGAAGGCAAGGGCATTCCCGCCACGGTGCGCAGCAGTGTCTTCCTCGGCACCACTACGCATTATTTCCTGACGCTCCCCACCGGGCAGGAGATCGAAGCCGTCCGCGACAGCGACGAGGAATGGGCGGTCATTCCGGACGGCGCGGAGGTGCGCCTGCGCGTGAAGCCGCGCCGCATCAATGTCTTTACCGCCGACGGAAAGCGCTCTCTGGTCATCCGGGAGGAGCTTTTATGAGATACGCCGGAGAAAAGCGCTTCAACGGCTGGACGGCGCTGACGCTCGTTTTGCTCGCGCTCTTTTTGCTGTTCGTCATCTATCCCATCGGTATGCTGCTCATCAAGAGCCTTTTTACCGGCGGGAAGATCGATCTGAGCTACTTTGTGAAGTTCTTCACGAAGAAGTATTACTGGGGCGCGCTCGTCAACAGCTTTAAGGTCACGGTCGTGTCCACGCTCGTAGCGTCGCTCATCGGCGTGCCGATGGCGTATTTGCTGCGCAGCGTGAAGATCCGCGGCGCGGGTCTCATCAACATCCTTATCGTGATCTCGTATCTCTCGCCCCCGTTCATCGGCGCGTATTCGTGGATCCAGCTCCTGGGCCGGAATGGATTTATCACCCGCATCATAAACGCCCTCTTCGGTGTGAAGCTGCCGGGCATTTACGGCTTTGCCGGCATCGTTCTCGTCTTTTCGCTCCAGTCCTTCCCGCTGATCTACATGTACGTTTCCGGCGCAATGAAGAATCTGGACAACTCCCTGAACGAAGCGGCGGAGAGCCTTGGCTGCAACGCCTTCCAGCGTGTGACGAAGATCATCTTCCCACTGGTGATGCCGTCGCTGCTCGCGGGCGCGCTGCTCGTATTCATGCGCGTGTTTGCCGACTTCGGCACGCCCATGATCATCGGCGAGGGGTATAAGACCTTCCCGGTCATGCTGTATACGCAGTTTATGGGCGAGGTCGGCACGAACGACGGTTTTGCCGCCACGATGTGTCTGATCGTCATCGTCATCGCGCTTATGTTCTTCTTCCTGCAAAAGGCGCTCGGCCGCCGGTTCACCTATTCCATGTCGGCGCTCAAGCCCATGGAGGCGGCAGATCCGAAGGGCTGGCGCGGTGTCGTTTCCCACATCGTGGTGTATCTCGTGGCGCTCGTCGCGGCGCTGCCGCAGATCACGGTGCTTGTCACGTCCTTCATCGGCACGATCAACGGCTCGCTCTTCACCGGCGAGTTTACGCTCGATAACTACCGCAACATCTTTGCCAAGAGCAACACCAGCGCCATCACCAACAGCTACCTCTTCGGCCTGATCGCCATCGTGATCGTAGTCGTATGCGGCATACTGATCTCGTATCTCAGCGTCCGCAAGCGCAATGCGCTCACCTCGGTGCTCGATGTGCTCACCATGTTCCCGTACATCATCCCCGGCTCGGTGCTCGGCATTTCGTTCCTGTACGCCTTCAACGGGCCTCCGTTTATGCTCGGCGGCACGGTGCTCATCATTGTTATATCGCTCTCCATCCGGCGCATGCCGTATACGATCCGATCGAGCACCGCCATCATCGGGCAGATCAGCCCCAGCGTGGAGGAAGCGTCCATCAGTCTCGGCGCGTCGCAGCTCAAAACGTTTCTGCGCGTCACGATCCCCATGATGCTCCCCGGCGTTCTCTCCGGCGCGATCATGAGCTGGATCACGCTCATCAGCGAGCTGAGCTCCTCGGTCATTCTGTACACCAGCAAGACCATGACGCTCACCGTGGCCATCTATTCCGAGGTCATACGCAGCAACTTCGGCAATGCGGCGGCCTACTCCACGATCCTGACTCTCACTTCGATCGTGTCGCTTCTTGTGTTTTTCAAACTCAGCGGCAAAAAAGACTTGAGCGTATAAAGCGGGAAGCGTCCCTCAAGTCTTTTGCAGGGCCTTGCGGTGCGCCTGAATGGGCGCACCGCTGAGCTTGTCAAAATAATATTTTTGACAAGCTCTCAAACGAGACCCACTTCGTTGGGCTCTCGTTTGAAAAG
>ERZ779890.5221-NODE-5221-length-10322-cov-4.825655_pt1 | contig 10322 bp, 8 predicted proteins | sample MGYA00511553_ERZ779890 | MGnify/ENA primary metagenome ERZ779890 (study PRJEB29588, sample SAMEA2152064) | human gut metagenome | biome: human gut; feature: human-associated habitat; material: faeces | place: Denmark | collected 2008/2010 ...
GCACACTCATGACAAAACTCTCATAATATATACTATACCCCATATATAAATTTATAAAAAATTCTAACCTGTTCTGAATCCCTCATAGTAGTAGGACTGTTCAATTCCCTTGAATATAACTTCGCGATCATTAATCCTCTCCGTCAGGTTCGGCTGGATGAGTACACGCAATTCTAGGTCATTGACAGGACTTCTTTCCATCGCTTGCAGGTAACGGTCTTTATCTATTCGCTGCCAACCTTACAACCTTTTGAAGGCTCTTTTTCAGAATCATGTCCAACCAGATACGTGTAGAACGCCCATTCCCTTTCATAAAGGGATGGGCGATATTCATTTCAACGTATTTAGCGATGATTTTCTCAAACGTATATTCAGGCATTTTTCAATGGCAGCAAAGGCTTCTTTCAGATACAGGGAATTGGTAAAACGAAGTTGCCCTTGGAAATACCTCACGGATAACGTCCGCGAAATCGTACAGTCCCTCAAACAGGTATTTATGAATCTGCTGGAGTCCCTTGGTCGTACCGACTTCCATGGTGTCGAGAACACCGGAATAAAACAACCTGTGGGCATTATCCAGACTTGTTTCGTCAATTTTGTTTTTCATAGCTCCCCCCGAAGACTACTTTAGGGGAATTTGCTGGTACAGTCGTAGTCTTTCGCGTAATCATTTATCTATCGTTTGACTTCCTTCTCTTGCCTAGGCGGAGGAAGGATGTCAATATTCGGTTAAAAAATCATTTGCAGAAATATAACCATACGCTGTTTCAGCATTTTTTACTGCACTCAAAATAGCTTCCGACATGACGTCGGCAGCCAGCGTACCCACCATATCCATGTCAGCCTGAACAGAGCCAACAGACATGGCGTAAACGCTGTCTTCGTCAGCTGACGTATGTACGGGCCGTATGGAGCGGGCAAGGCCATTTTGTGCCATTCCAGCGATTTTACAGAGTCTGGACTTATCGAAACAAGCGTTTGTCATGACAATACCGATGGTTGTGTTTCCGGTAAACTTGTTTTCTATGGCCGCATAGCCCGCATACATATCCTCGACGGTTGGACGAAAGCCGTCCTTTTCCCCGTTTTCCAGTCATAAACGTCACCCAGCGCGTTTACTCCAACCAGTGCTCCAACCTTCAGCTCACCAATCTGGACGACATGGCTTCCGATACCGGATTTCATGAATAGCTCATACCCCGATACTTTCCGACCGTTGCCCCTATACCCGCACCGTAGTTTCCGTCTCGATAGTTTCCTTGTGCGCCGTGCAAGCGCATAAGTTGAGTGAATCTAAAGATTCCGCTCAGTAGGTGAGTGTGTGTACCCAAGTTAGCGGTGCCGGAAACGGCTGAAACTGCGAAAGCGGAACGTGAACATAGCATCTTGGGAAAAGGCGGAAAGGGAATAAAATCGTCACATTCAGCCTTACCGTCAACACAAGTCGTACATGGTGAAAACTACACTGCCTGAACCCCAGTTTGAGTGGCCTTTCGGTCGGCAACAACGCAGGACGATTGATGCGTTGCTACGGATAGTATCTTTCAAAGAATGAAGGAAAGATTACCTGCCAAATCCGGCACATCCCCTATAGGGGGAAAAGACGAACGGGGCACCTAAATACGACGCATCTCAACTGTGTGAAAGCACGGGATTGCCTAATCTGGTGATTTGTTATGTAAACACCTGTATGGCAACGGAGCCTTCATAGTACCCAACGTATCCCGTAATGGGGAGTGCAAGCCGTATTCAATCGGTTCTGGATTTTTCATATAATTACATGGGAACATGACGAAATTGAAAATATTCAGGGGGAAGGAAGGTAGTAATGTTTGTGATACTACAAACCTGAAAGGAGGTATCGCTAATGTGTGCCGAAACTACGATTAAGGCAGTAGAATCCATTGCAAAAGTATCGCGCAAAGGAAAAAGAATCAATGGTCTCTTTAGACTTTTGGGGAATCCAGAAGTTCTGTGGAAACAGACGGATATCAACCTTTACACCAATAAGGGAGCCGTCACCAAGGACACGACCAGCAACACCTTGGACGGCTTCTCGATGGACAGGGTAAATCACCTGATAAGGTTACTCTATGCTAAAGAATACCATTTTAAACCAGTTAGGCGTACATGCATTCCCAAAAAGAATGGAAAATGGCGCCCTCTTGGCATTCCCACCGGAGATGACAAGCTGGTACAGGAGGTTGTCAGAATTCTTTTGGAACAGATCTATGAGCCTGTGTTTTTACGGAATTCTCATGGGGTTAGACCCCAAAAGAGCTGCCATACCGCTCTTATGCAAGCAAAAAATCAATGGAACGGGGTCAAGTGGATAATAGAGTTTGCTATCAAAGGCTTCTTTGACAATATTGATCATCAAAACATGCTGAAAATACTGGAAAAGAAGATAGATGACAAACGTATTATCACGCTGGTGCACCTGATGCTCAAAGCTGGCTATGTGCAGGATTGGAAATGGAATCCCACACATAGCGGCACACCTCAGGGGGGAGTGATTTCTCCCATACTCGCTAATGTCTATCTCCATGAACTCGATATGTTTATGGAAAATATGATAAATACCTTTCACAAGGGTAATCAGCGAGCATCAAACCCAGAATATGTGGTATTGAAAAGTCGGCTGGAAAGCACCAGAGGTATGATTCACCTTAAAAAACAAGGTAAGAAAGGGTATAAGCCTTACTTTACCTTGGATGATTTGTACCAGCAAACACAGTCATTACGTGCACAAATGCGTACAATTCACGCCAAAGACCAATTTGACACTGACTAAACGGCTGGCTAAATTTTGCAAAAAGCATGAGTATGGAAATTATGATGGAAAAGGTGTGCGTGTACATTCAAGGTTAAAGCTCCTGCACAGGAGCGATGCAGAAATCATTTTGACATACAATGCTGAAATGTTGGGAATGGCAAATTACTATGCGTTGGCACAGGCTATAAAAGAGGCCTGTCAAAACTTATAGCAATAGCGCAGTTTAGCTTTTTCGCCACATTGGCGCACAAGCATAAAACCAGCACTCCCAAGATAATGCAGAAACTACGCCTGCCCAATCAGGGTGGATATGGAGTCACAGTACAGGTACAAGGAAAACCAAGAAACTATACGCTCTTTCGACTGGCAAGACACAAAAAGCCAATCCTAACCATGAATGAAACAGACACAAAGCCCACAACGGCGTGGTACACACTCAGCCGAACGGAACTCGTCCGTAGACTGGATGCAAGTGTATGTGAATATTGTGGAAAGAAGGATGGTTATATGCGTGTTCACCATGTCAAAGGGATGAAAGATTTGGAAAAAGGCATCGCATTATGGAAAAGGATAATGAGTGAAATGCGTCGTAAGACCATGATCCTATGTCTGGATTGCCATAATGAGTTGCACGGCTCCGGTTTGCCTGACTGGCGTGCGATAAGTAAAGCAAAAGAACATTATGGAGAGCCGGATGCATTGAAAGGCGCACGTCCAGTTCGGAGGGGGGATAGCGGTGCCCAGAACGGGTGACGCGCCCCCACCCTACTTTCTGAGCGACGTAGGCGGCATACGCCATATGGACATCGGGACGGACAGCACAATCTCCAACGGTCAGATCAAACAAGCTCGACTGGCATACAAGGGGGACTTTGGTCACTCCTACGTCAAACCCGATGTGCCGTTCCTCCAGATAACGCATCACCCCACCAGCCGCATCCAAACCAAACGCACTTCCTCCGCTCAACACAATCGCGTGTATTTTGTCGGCGCTTGCAAGAGGGGAAAGCAGGCCTGTCTCTCGCGTTGCGGGTCCACCTCCGCGAATATCCAGCCCAGTCGGTGCGCCTCTATCGCAAATGACAACCGTACACCCTGTTCCCGCGCTGAGGTTTTCCGCCTGTCCAATTCGGATATTTTCAACATCTTTGATAGAAATCTGCCACATGGCGTATCCTCACATCAGGCTGATCAGAACTCGTTTATTTGGGGCAATGTCTTTATGATCTTTAGCGTTTCAAGACTCACCGTCACAATGCTCAACAGCAAATCCAGAATGTATCTCGGCTTGCCGTGTTCATCCGCCCAATCGTTAGGATCGTTGGTGATTCCGCTGGCCTTGTCGGTTTTGATTTGGTAGCGCTCCATAATCCATTCAATGGCGGAACGTCCGTTGACCACATAGTCGTAGGCGTCCAGCGGAATGTTGGAAATCGTGATCCACGGGTTGTATTCAATGACTGACTTGTCTCCCTTGTTTGGGAAGCGCATCTTCTCCACACGGAAGTTGCCGCTTTCCACACCTTCCACCTTTACTTTGGGGCAGGCGGGCTGTGTTTCATACTTCAGGTGCAACTCGGCCAGTGCGCGTCCGGCCTTGCTGAAGGCCCAGAAATCGACAGGCTTTTCCACCAGCGGCAGGCGCGGCAGCATCTTCTTCAAGTCCGCCGCAAAGGTCTTGCGGTAGTCCGGCGAGTGCAGCAGGCCATAGACATAATAAAAAATGTCTTCCTTCGTCACCTTAGGTCCGTAATTTTCCCGGCAGCGCTCAAGAATAAAATTGGTAATACCATCCTTACGCATGTATTTTGCGTTACTCTCTCCATCAAACAGCGTCGGTTGGTAGATGGATTTCTTTTCATAATAGTAAAGAGGAAAGCATTGACTTCCATCGTTATGAAGATGAAGATCAGGAATGCCGTTGACCATGAAAGGGCTAAACTCTACCCAGCGCCCGCCAACTCCCGGCAAACAAATCACGACATTATGGCTGTCATTCTCTGGAAAGATTGACAGCATTTTATAGACCATCTCATTGAGGGATGGATGGAAATAACAGTTTGTTTTATTAAATGGACGGTAAAGTGCGGTACAGATAGCATCGTTATGGAATGTTTTCTCGCGCTCTTTTTCCAGATCACTCTGAAAAGCCCGCGTCATACTGATGTCCCTTCCGGAGATGCCCGGTAAGAGACGTTTTTCTTTTTTTGACTGCACAAGACTATTGTAAAAAGTGATAGTGTGTTTGATATTTTCGGTCAGTTTTATCTTTGAAGCATTGTAGCACCATGCGTCACGTGCCGTTGCAAGTCCTCTTGAATAGAACGGCACAAAAAAGGTCTGTTTGTTCTCCTTGTTGTCCTTATCGCCAAGGGGAATAAAGCTGCTGAAAACGTCATTGCGCTGATTGAGCCAATCCCCATGCTCGTTAGGATGGAGCTGCTGCCAGTTCATAGCAGGATTGAGGGCACTGCGCTTTTTGACGATGATGGAAAGTTTTTCTTCACGGCTCAAATAATCGCCTATATCATGATAATTGATAAAAGCCTTGCCCTTATGGGCGGGATTTTTCACCAAAATGGTGATAGCTATGGGCGTACGGCTGCCAAGGCCGAAGACATTTCCAGCCTCTTTGCGCCGCAGTTCGCCGGAAGTACGACAATTCCCCCTCAGATTGAAAACATAGATTGCGCTGAACTCCTCTTCCAGACATTTACGCAAGCCGTCCATGGCGTTGCCGTCCAGCCAGTAGCCGTTGGAAACAAAGGCGATGATGCCACCCTGCGTTTTGTTCAGCCTATCGGATGCCCAACGAAAAGCCTTGATGTAGGAATCGTACAGAGAGTTTTTGTTGGTCTGATTCGATTGCGCGGCATAGGTAACGCCGATACGTTTTTCCAGTCTGGGATAGGACTGATTCTGCGCATCGTCATTAGCGGACTTCTGCCCCACGGAATACGGAGGATTACCGATAATAATCTGAATGGGCGTTTTCTGCTGCGCCTGTACACGTTCGGAGTTTTGCTGCAACGCCGGGGCATAGAGCCAGTTGGTGTCGTCCGTTTCTCCAAGCTGGAAGGTATCCGTCAGGCAGATGCCGTTGAAGGGCGTATAGGCTACGTCTTCGTTCTGTGTTGCATGGTATGCGTTTTCGATATTAATGGACGCGATATAATACGCCAGAAGGACGATTTCGTTGGCGTGCAGTTCATAAGCGTATTTGCGCGGCAAGGCTTCCGCACTGATGAGTCCGCTTTGGATCATGCGTGCGATGAAGGTCCCCGTGCCGGTGAACGGATCGAGCACATGCACGTTCTCATCCGACAGCGAACGTCCGAACGTAGCTTGCAGTACATCGGCCACGGAGCGGTTGATGAAATCCACGACTTCCACCGGTGTATACACGATGCCCAACTTTTCCACTGTCAGAGGGAAGGCAGTGCGGAAAAATTTGTCATACAGCTCGATGATGATGCGTTGTCTGCCTTCGGCATTGTCGATGCCGGAAACACGCATTTTTACGGATTCATAGAAACGTGACAGAACCAGCGTATCCTTTTCCAGAGCCTGTTCTTCCAGAAGGTTGACCATGCCTTGCAGAGCTTTGGAAACGGGATTGCTTCGCACAAAGGAGTAGTTATCGAACAGGGCTTCAAACACCGGCTTGGTGATCATGTGCTGAGCCAGCATTTCCACCACTTCTCCGGGCGTGACGGATGGATTGATGTTCTTGCGCAATCCGTCAAGAAAATCGTCAAAAGCGGCTTTATGCGGACCGGGCGCGGCAATCAGGCGGTTGATGCGCTCCATGTACCCTTGGGCAATTTTTGCTACGTCAGCAGCCCATTGCTCCCAATACCGCTTGTTACCGACTTTCTGTACCATGCGGGCGTAAATGGCGTTTTGGAGTTCCTTCAATTGCGGAAGGGGAAGCTGTACGGCTTTTGCCTTGCCGTCTCCTCCGGAAATTCTGTCACCCGTATCTGTTCCAGAGCCGTCACCAATACCGCCGATCAGCACGGAGCCGCCACCGGTAGGCTTATGGCGGTTAAGCTCAATTTTGTTGACCGTGGCGCTGAACCGGTCATCGTGCGCACGCAATGCGTTGAGTACCGTCCAGACTACGGCAAAACGCTTGTTGTCGTTGAGCGCTTCTTCCGGCGTGACATTAGCGGGGATGAGCACCGGAATGATGATATAACCGAACTTCTTGCCCGGCGCAGTACGCATGACGCGCCCAACGGACTGCACCACGTCGATCTGGGAGTTACGCGCTGAAAGAAAAAGAACCGCATCCAGCGAAGGGACATCCACCCCTTCAGAAAGACAGCGTACGTTGGTCAGAATGCGGCATTCATTACCGTCGGAAGGCGAGGCATTGAGCCACGCCAGCTTTTCATCCCTCGTCGTGGCGCTCATGGTGCCGTCCACATGTTCGGCGGCAACGCCCACCATTTCCTCTCGCTCTTTCTGCGTCAGACTGTCGTAATAGCTGTCCTTGAAGCTGGAGAAGACCGCACTGATTTTTTGAGACGTCCTGATGTTCTGACAAAACGCCACAGCCTTACGCATAGGCGAGGGATCGGAGGCTTTCAAAAGCCCCTCGTCAACAAGCATCCGTTTGGAGAGCGCGTTGATGCAGCCGATGAGCTTGCTGGCGTCATCCGTATCTATTTCCTTGCTTCGATCAGCCACGGCCTCCTGCAAAGCGGCGGGAATCTGACTTTCACTCAAAGTCAAGACCAGCACCTTGTAGTCCGCCAGCAGGTTCTTATCCACGGCCTCGCCAAAACCGATGCGGAAAACTTCCGGCCCATACATGGCCTCGTCATCCATGGAACAAAGATAGGCATCGGCTTCTTTGGCCTTTTTCTTGCTCTCCTCAGCGTACAAGCGCGGCGTAGCCGTCATGTACAGACGTTTTTTCGCCTGAATGAAGGTGTTGTCATGTACCTTAACGAAGGCGGAATCCTCTTCATCCTTCAGCGTGACGCCGGTTGTTCGATGCGCCTCGTCGCAGATGATCAGGTCAAAGTCCCGCTGGAATTCTTTCTGGGCATTGGCGACAACAGCAATTGACTGGTATGTGGAAAAAACAACGACCACTCCATCCTTGTGAAACTTTTCAGCCAGACGGAACTGTCGCACGATGTCCGTCACCCGCGTTGATGCGGGAAAAGCCAAATCTGTGACGCTGTAACCGTCCGTGTCATCATCGCTCTTTTTCTTGCTTTTACTGACTTCCGGATCGGAACAAATGCAGATGGGAAAAATGGGTATGGAACTTTCCGCCGTCCACTCTCGGAGCGTTTGTCCCACAAGCGCAATGGACGGAGCCAGAAACAGTACCACTCCCCTGCCACCGGTTTCCTTCTCCATAATTTTCAGAGAGGTGAACGTCTTGCCCGTGCCGCAGGCCATGATGAGTTTGCCGCGATCTTTAGTCTGGAAATGCTCATGAAAGACCGCAATAGCCTTCTCCTGATGAGGACGCGGAGACTTTTTGTGCTGACGGGCTTCTGAACCGGAAATACCGCTGTCCAGAGCCTTCCAGTCCACAGGAGCCGATTTCAAGTCCGCGAGGCTTATGCGTTGTACTGGAGGCACCTGATGCCGGATAGCGTTTTCAGCCTCGCTGCCCCAATTGTTGGTAGTAGAAATCCAGAGGCGCAAGGCAAAAGAAGTCGTCTGGTGCTGATCGTTGACGAACTGCTTGCTGGACGTGGCCAGAAAACTATCCACAGCGGGTTTGTCAATCTTGGCCTTTTCATCATAGCACTTGCACTGAATGGCCCAGAAATCGCCTTCCACCGTCTGGGCAACGAGGTCTATGCCCGTATCCTTGCCTCCGAGGTTCTCCTTGTACGGAAACTCCCGCCAGAGCCAGACATGCTGGAACTTGCCTTCATACCACGGTACGGTTTGTAGAAAAGCCTGCATCAGGCGTTCAAAGCGATCTCCCTTGTCCCGTTCTGAAAAGGAAATGGCGCGATACTTGGCAAGAAGATCTTGGAAGGTCATGGGTGCTCTCCTGAGAAAAAATAGGGCATTTAAAATTATCGCAGAACGCTACAAAAGAGAATCCCCAAGATGGAGGAAATGTATTTTCAGAATACGTCAGGAATCAGCCTTACGGGATAGCGATGCGTCACAGAAACTGACTGATCATGTGCTTTGAAATAACTGTCCAAGGTAGGCATCTCCAACCCACTTCCAGTAAAAGATTCTCCATTATCGCAAACTATTTTTCTATACTATTCCACCAATTGATACGAATAATTCTAATATTTTTTGATAGAAGCCTGCTGCATGACATATCCTCATATCAGACAAAAATAAAAAAGCTATGCTGTGTACATCTAAAGTACGACAGCATAGCTTTTTAATAAATATATAAATTATTCTGATTTTTCATATTCTTTATTGATTTTTTCTATAATGACATCCTTTTTTACTTTTCCTCTTGCTTGTTGCGCCTTCATAACGTTATCGCAAACTTTTTTAGCATGATTATTTGACATTAGTTTTTGTCCAGGAGCATATCCACACAATTTTTTATATTCATCAACACTGATACCATGCGTAGCAAGATGTCTCAAAGTAAGAGAAGAACGTTCTTTTCCACACAGACAACATTTAATTGCCTCATCCGTAATGGCTTCGTTAGGTTTGATGACAAGATCACGTTTGGTAAATTTCTTTTTAGGAGTAGAATCAACTGTCGTTTCTATTTGTTTGAGTTCCTCGGCATTCTGTGCGACAGATGAAGGTGTGATATCAACACAACTCCGCAAACTCTGCCTACGTTCGATTTCAAGGTTAAGAATTTTCGCCTTCTCGTATTGTTCCATGACAAATTCTATAGGTTGATCGCTATATTTATTAAAAATAGCATTGAACAGATCCTTATCTTCAAGAGCCATGATGTACCTCCTGTATCGTTTTAAACAACGATACAGGAGAATGTTTTCATTTTCAAGTCAGATTTATTTGCTTCTTCTATATTCATCTATAAGATCGACAACTTCTTGATACAAATCCAATAATTCCAATCCTCCTAGCTCAGCACATTCCGTAAGCATTTCTCGCACAGAAGATGGTATGGCAGGAGGGTTTTCTTCATTGAGCATGGCAACGAGAGCATCACCAAAAAATTTAAGCAAATCATTAGCAAAAACTATTTTAACAGGAAGATCATCTTCACAATATTTCATACTATCCGTCCTTATTTATAACATAATTTACTAATTACGCAAGAAAACAATATCTATCAATGTTGAACTTGACATCTTAACCAATGAATAAAATTATCCTTCTCATAAGCAACTTTTTTGCCAAATCGTATTTTGATTGTTGGTCCTTTAGACAGTGCATCAAGATTGGATAGTGTTTTAGGCTTAATCAGACCACCTGTAAGTTTTGAGACTTCGTTTCTTGTGAACACAGGTGGTAATTCATTTTCTAACTTTTCAAAAAATAATTGCTCTTCTAACATCATGTTACTTTCCTTTTGTAAAATATTTTGTCTTTTTCTACATACTATATT
>ERZ779890.5225-NODE-5225-length-10320-cov-2.425134_pt1 | contig 10320 bp, 9 predicted proteins | sample MGYA00511553_ERZ779890 | MGnify/ENA primary metagenome ERZ779890 (study PRJEB29588, sample SAMEA2152064) | human gut metagenome | biome: human gut; feature: human-associated habitat; material: faeces | place: Denmark | collected 2008/2010 ...
ACATCACTTAACAGTGTGCCAACCTCTCCAAGATCTTTTGTTTTTACATTTTCCAGTGCTTTTTCTGAAAAATCTGCGATCTTCTTCTGGGTTCCGGCTCCGTACTGAAGAATCATGTTCGAATTGGCGAGATCAATTTTTTCTGCAAATGCACTGACCATATTCTTTTCTTCCGGTGTCAGGACGATCTCCGGTGTTTCCGGTTCTGTTTCCTGATAAATCTGCGGAGTCTCTTTTTTTTCTTCCTGGAACGGATCCAGCGTCAGCTCCGGTGTCACATTAAATTCTTCAAAATCGTTCATACTCTTCTTCCTCCTGCGACTTTATTTTTTCATTCCGTCCTCTTTCAGACCTTCCTGTGCAAGCATGGTATTCAATACGGAAATATCCGATGAGACATCCCACATGGTATCCTGAAACAGGTCATCCAAAAGCTTCTCAAACGCCGTATTTAAAGTATCGAGCGTTGCCTCAATCTCACGTTTTGCAGTCTGGATATTTTCTCCATCAACCGGCTGTCTGTCAAGCTGTTCATATGCTTCCAGAAGCTTGATCGTCGTCGGAAGATAATATTCCATCAGCTTACGAATATCCGAAACTGACTGTGGATTTTCTTCCACCCGGTCGAAGATCCGATCTACCAGCATCTCCATCCGGCTGATCTTTGCGGAAATCTCTTCTCCCGGAATGGCTTCATTACACTCGTGGATCTTTCTGATAAAAGCATCCCCCTGGTCAATAATCTTCTGCACCTCCGGTGCCAGCTTTTCATTCTTTGCTTCTTTTTCTTTTGTATTTTCCTGTGTCTTCTCTTCTTTCTTTACCGGCTCTTCCGCTTTCGACTGCTGTCTGCGGGTTTCGATCTGTAAATATTCTTCATAAGCACGGTTTGACAAGATCAGGCATTTCTTCTCACCATCCATGTGCCCCTGACGGAACCAGCCTTTAGAAATCATTCTTTCCAGATCCTTTGTCACAAATTTTATGGATTTTCCGGAATTGCTTCCGATCTCCGAAATATTGCAATACTCTCTGCCTGCAATCCTGCGGCTGTAGTTCTTGAATCTTCCAACCTGTTTCAGAAGCTTAATGCCCCATCCTGTGATCATGCCACTTGCTGCCGTAAACAGTCCAAATACCGCACGCATGATCCATAAAGCCCCCGGACTTTCCGGCAAAGAAGCAATACAAGATGCAAGGAACAGAATCAGAAATATAAGTGCTATGCTTCCGCCTGTTGCGATCATGACAATTCCGCCTGCCTTTGTTCCCGTCGTCGATCCATACAAGACAGGTGACTGCTGTGCATTGCTGTATCCATACCGGCTGCTGCCCTGTGATTCCGCCTTATAGTCCTGCATATCCGGATTCCATGCTCTTCCATTTCCATCCGTTCCGCTCCACCTGTAAGTTCCAAACGGAGGTACACCTCCTCCAGGCGTTCTTCCCCATCTGTCAGCCCCGCCCATCTGTCCATATCTTCCACGCGGTCCTCCCGGACCTCTTCCCATATTTCTCGTTGCCTGATCAAACGCATTTCCAAAAGAACGCATGCCCTGTTCCGCGCCATTTACTGCACCGTTCACTGCCCGGTTGATCGTATCTGTGATCGTCTGGTTCAGCTTCCGGTAATCCTGCGAGTCTACAGCATCCTGCACGGTTCGTCTGATTTCTTCTCCAAATCTTTCCCAATCCTGCATTTTCAGCTTCTCCTTTATTTTGAAAACTTGATTCTGTCGTCAATTCCGTGCGAAAGAACATACTCAAAAACGGTCTTTGGCACCAGATCATCCCACTTTTCATCTGCCAGGATCCTCTGCCGGATCTGGGAACCTGATACCCCTTTTTCCTCTTTGGTCCTTCTCCAGAGAACTTCCACCGGAATTCCAAGCTTCTCAAAACGTTTCTCATTGTTCGCAGTCCATTCATCACAGATACTCATAAAGCAGACCGCACCCTCCGGCAGATACTGCCCCAGATATTCCACTCTGTCAATCGGAAATGGGATGATCTCAAACTCTTCTCTCGGCACTCCGAAACTGAGCAACGTATCACGAAGCATCTCATAACGCTCAATATAAGTCAGAGGATTAGCGCTCCGTCTTACCCGGTAATTGTCTTCCTCACCCCCTGATACGTGCAGATCATCCGACATAGTGATTCCTATATAAAGCCTTTTGCAGCGCATCTTTGCCGCCAGAATATATTCCACATGTTTGAGATGCAGAATCTGAAATCTTCCATATACCAGCCCTTTTTCTATCATTTATACGTCCCTTGCTTTCTGTAATTTTATCTTTTCAATGATGTTGAGGTCAAAAGGTATTTTAACCCTTTTGATACCAGATTGCTACGTGCTTTGCACTCTCGCAATCCTTTTCAATTAGTCTATCTGTATTCTACTACAGAACGGTCGTTCTTAGCAAGAAATACCTCTGTATACGACAAAAAGATGACTTTCGTCACCTTTTTGTCTTTTTCTTCTATTCAACGATTTTATAATATTCTTTTGCTGTTATCACAAATACGATCACATAAAAGACGGCAAAGATTCCCACTGTGCCGGCAGTGCATCCGAAGAACAGCTTTGTATTTTTCAGATAAAATACGGATAAAAGCTTTGTGATCACCGGAAATGCAACTGCAATATGGATGATCGCCATCACAAGCGGCAGGAAGAATACCATCAGGATCTGGCTGCGTATCGAACTTTTGACCTCGCGTTTGCTCATCCCTACCTTCTGCATGATCTGATAGCGTTCTCTGTCATCAAAGCCTTCGGAAATCTGTTTGTAATAAATGATCAGCACCGTTGCCATCAGGAACAGGCTTCCAAGATACATCCCAATAAAAAACACACCGCCATACAGACCAAAGAAAGTCTCTTTTTCAAGATATCTTCCCTGTACACCAGTATTTTCAAATTCACTTTCTGCCTGTGCTTTCAGCTCTTTGACAGCTTTCAGCTTCTGATCTTCGCTGCCCCTTAAATTGAATGACTCCCTCCATTTTACCGGTTTGTCCTCTGCCTCGAGCTGGTATTTTTCCAGATAATCTTTCATAAACTCTTTTTCATCACTGACGATCATATAATATACATTTTCTGTATTAGAATCACTCTTCTTTCCAAAAGGTGCAGTATCCAGTTCCTTCTTGACCATCCATGTTTCCTCATCAATCCGGATCGTATCCTTTCCGTAATTTTCCCCATTTGTAAAAAGAATAGCTTCCTTATCCCCAAGCTCCATCCTTTCGCCGGTCAGCTGATTATAATCTGCCAACCTAATCACATCAAAAAACACTAAATCAGATGACGAATTATCCTTTATCATAGCAGAAGTATATTCTTCTCCGTTTTTTATCTTAACAAGCTCTGCCATATGCCAGCTCTTCTCATCTGTGATCTCTACCTGATTATCTCGGCAGATCTTTTCCACCATGTCGTGCAGCTTCTGATTTTCCGCATCATCAGATACTGAATTTGTAATATACACTTCCTGTGGATACCTTGTTCTTAAGACATCCTCCTTTCCGATGTACAAAGATACGGTAGACGAAATGGTCACCAGAACCATAGTACTGAGCACACAGATATTTGACAGCCCGACTGCATTCTGCTTCATCCGGTAAAGCATGCCGGATACGGATATAAAATGCTTTGTTTTATAATAGAAATTTTTGTTTTTCCGAAGCAGCTTTAAAAAAGCTATACTCCCTGCTGTAAAAAGTGCATAGGTTCCGATAATGACACAGATTACTGCGACAAAGAAAAGTTGAAGCGCCTTAAGTGGTTCTTTTGTCGTAATCGCAATGTAATAACCGATCCCAAGGAAAATGATGCCAGCCACAGTCAGAAGCCATTTGGTTTTCGGCTCCCGCTCGCCCTGACTCCCCGCATGCAGAAGCTCGATCGGATTGGCAAGCCGGATCTGCAAAAGATTATAGATCAGAGTCAATGCAAAGATCAGCGTGAAAAAGAGAACGGTATTTCCGGCAATCTCCCATGACATCCGAAATGCCAGTTTATCGTCATAATGAATCATTCTTTTCAGAAGTGCATACATCAGCTTTGCAAGCGCAGTTCCGAAAAAGATTCCACCCAGAATACTGACCGCACCGGTTACAACCGTCTCGATCACCAGCATTTTCGCAAGCTGCGGTTTCCCCATTCCGAGAATGTGATACACTCCGATTTCTCTTTTCCTTCTTTTGATCAGAAAACTGTTGGTGTAAAATAGAAAGATCAGTGCAAATATTTCAATTACATGAACACTCAGACTTAAAATGATCTGTAATGCTTCCTGGTTCATTGGCGAATTTGCCGCCAAATTTGCCATCATATAATACATCATCACCGTTAAAATGGCCGTCAATACATAGGGAATATATGACTTCCGGTTATTTTTCAGATTGGAAATGGCAAGCTTTGTGTAAATCGATCTATTCACGGTGCTCACCTCCTGTTGTGAGAACCGTCAAGGTATCGGTGATCTTCTGGTACATCTCGTCACTGGTCAGATTGCCACTGTAAAGCTGATGGAAAACTTCCCCATCCTTGATGAAGAGGACTCTCTTTGCCGTGCTCGCTGCTTTGACACTGTGCGTTACCATGACAATCGTCTGCCCGTTATCGTTGATCGCATTAAAGAGTCCCAGAAGTTCATCCGTCGATCTGGAATCCAGCGCACCGGTCGGTTCATCGGCAAGGATCAGCTGCGGTTGTGTGATTAGAGCACGTGCAACGGCTGCTCTCTGCTTCTGCCCACCGGATACTTCATATGGATATTTGTTCAGAAGCTTACTGATCCCCAGCTGCTCTGCGATCGGCGCGATCCGGCTCTCCATTTCCGTGTATTTCTTTCCAGACAGGACCAGCGGAAGGAAAATATTATCCTTCAGGGTCAGTGTATCCAAAAGGTTGAAATCCTGAAAGACGAATCCAAGATTCTGCCGCCGGAATGCTGCCATCTCTTTTTCCCGGATCTTGCCGAGATCATTCCCTTTTAAGTAAACCTTTCCACCGGTCGGCTTATCAAGTGCCGCCAGGATATTCAGAAGTGTAGTTTTGCCGCTTCCGCTTTCTCCCATAATTGCTACATATTCGCCTGCTTCTACGGAAAAGCTGACGTTATGCAGCGCTTCTACCTGATTTCCTCCGAAACGGGTTGTGTATATCTTTTTTACGTTCTTTACGTCAAGTAATGCCATAGTTTTTATGACCTGCCCTTCTTTTTTATTTGATAAAGTCATTATAAAAAAGTAAGGGATTTCCTTCCATCGAAGTAAATGACAATTTGTGTGGGGTTTCTTACATTTTTGTAAGGATCGGGTTGGAAAAGACTCATTTGGTGAAAGAGACGCCGCCAGAAAAAATAAATATTCCAAATTCCTTTGTGCAAACCATTCCGATGAACCACTTAGGACGGGAATCATGTTCGGCAATGGCCTCCATGATTCCTGTGTTTCATCTCCATTGCACAAACATGGAATTTTCCATATTTATTTTTTCTGGCGGCTGTGTAGTTCAAATGGATGAGCATTTTCGATTGGTCGATCCCTGCCAAAAAGTAAATTATAGTTTGATTCCGTTGTTGAAGGTTTTCTAAATCTTTCACCGATTGAATTTTTTACTCTATCCGCCGATGTTCACGGTCAAAATTTAAGTATACTTTTGTTCCTTTTTCTGGTTTTGATTCAATCCAGATAGTATGATGGAGACGATCTATGATTGTCTTACAGAGATATAATCCTATTCCAGTGGACTTCTTATCTGCTCTTCCATTATATCCGGTGAATCCTTTTTCGAAGATTCTTGGGAGGTCCTCTTCGGCGATTCCGATTCCATCGTCAGCAATTACCAGAGTTTTGTCTTCTGTGTAGATTGATATTTCTCCGCCTCTTGCGTATTTAACTGCATTGGAGAGAATTTGTTCGATGACGAAGGTCAGCCACTTTTCATCGGTCAGGATCTTCTGATCCTGGATTTCAAGGTGAAGTCTTGTTCTGGTCATGATGAACATCTGGGAATATTTGCGGACTGCCTGGCGGACGATTTCTTCCAGGCTGCAGATCCGGAAGGCGTAATCGGAGGTTGCGGAACCCATTCTGAGATAGGTGAGTACCATATCCACATATTGTTCAATCCGGAACACCTCCATTTTCATGCTTCGGGTAAGTTCCTGTGCTTTCGGGCTTTCCTGTACTTCTTCCAGTTCTTCCCCGCTCTGGATCAGGACACCGAGTGCTGCAATTGGAGTCTTGATCTGATGAACCCACATGCTGTAATAATCAGACAGCTCCTGTTTTTCAATCTGCACAGAGGATTCCAGCTCTTTTTTCTCTTCATAAAGCTGCCGGATCAATTCCTGGTACATTTCGCTTTCCCGGCTTTCTGCCTCCGGAAATCCTCCTGCCTCTGTCCGGATTTTTCCCTGATTTTCTTCCAGTATTCTTTGTCTTTTTTCATATCGTATGAAAACAAGTGTAAACCAGATCACATTCCATAAAATCACCAGAAGGAACGCATATCCTGCAATCTCCACCGGAATTTCATAGATCCAGAAGATGACTGCAAAGAGAATGCCCGAAACAAGAACCGCTATTCTCTCCGGTCTTTTTTCTTTCCAAAATGCCCTTAAAATCTCTGTCATACCAGCATGTACCCGATTCCTTTCTTTGTCCGGATCACATCATGCATTCCGGCTTCCTCCAGCTTTTTCCGAAGTCTCGCCACATTTACTGTAAGTGTATTATCATCGATGAATTCGTCACTTTCCCAGAGTCTGGTCATGATCGCATCTCTGGTCACAAATTTTCCTGCGCTCTCAAAAAACATCTGACAGATCTTGAACTCATTCTTGGTGAGTTCAATCTTCTGCCCGGCTATTGTAAGTGATGCATCTCCCAGATTCAGCAGCATTTCTCCATGCTCAATGATATTTGCCGTTCCCTGAAGTGCATATGCTCTTCTAAGCACCGCCTGCACCTTTGCTGTCACTACATTCAGATCAAACGGCTTCTCGATAAACTCATCTCCGCCCATGTTCATTGCCATCACGATATTCATGTTGTCATTCATCGATGACAGAAAGATGATCGGCACATTAGACAGCTTCCGGATCTCCTGGCACCAGTAGAATCCATTGTAAAACGGAAGCCCGATATCCAGGATTACAAGCTGTGGATCTGTCTTTTTAAATTCTTCCATTACATTTTTGAAATCACGTACACATACTGTCTTATAATTCCACTTTTTCAAATGCGATGCCAGCCGCTCTGCGATCGTGTTATCGTCTTCAACAATCAGTATTTTATACATTTATTCCTAACTCCTAAACTCTCTTCTGGAAGTTTCCGTACACCTTAACCCCTTCATCTACCGTAGTAAATGCTTCCGGATCCAGTAAATACACCATGTTCAGGATATCTTCTACTTCAAATTTATTCACGATCGTCACCAGAACATAATTGTGTTCACTCGTAAATGCACCTTCACCATTCCACTGCGTAACACCACGTCCGGTTTCTTTCATGATTGCCTCTGCGATTCCCTTCTTCTTCGTGAAAATCAGCATTCTCACATTGATGTTCTGAAAATGCATCCTGTCCAGAGTTACCGTGTAGAAGAACAGGTAGACGACCGAATAAATCACCGTTGAGATATCAAAAACTAAAAGATAAATGGCATACAGTATCAGATTGAAGATGGTTCCCAGTTTTCCAACGGACATTCCCGCATATTTTTTCGCCATCCAGATACCGATAACCTCGATTCCACCACCGCTTCCTTTTGCCGTCAGCATGATTCCGATTCCGGCTCCGGTTACAACACCACCGATGATGATTCCAATGACCGGATCAGCGATCACTGCTGTTGCCGGAGTTGGTACGATTGAAGTAAATAAACTGATTCCTACCGTTCCAAGGATTGTATTTATAAAAAATGTCTTTCCGATTTTAAACCATGCAATAAATAAAATCGGAATGTTGAGCAGTAAATAAATGATACCATACAGGTTCAGACCTGCAATTTCCTTAATCCCGATCTGTCCTGCTCCATAACTTAACAGCTGTGCAAGACCAACTGCTCCCCCGCTGTATAAATTCATAGGGATAATAAATACATTCAGACCAACTGCGTAGATCAGACAGCCCACTATGATCCAGACAACCTGCATTCCCCTCTTCTGGGGCAAAAAATTGTTCATACTTTTTCTTTCCTCCTTGCTTCCGTTTTGATACCAGATATTTCATAACTTTTCCATACAGTATATCACGCCGGCATCTGAATTTGTAGACTAAAGTACAAATCGGCTTATAATTTTCTGTTATATATTTTAATCATTTTTCAAATAACAAAAGATGCCGCTCTGTTATCTGTTTTGATAACTTTGCAGCATCTTTCTACTCTTCTTTTTTATCCAACGTGACGCTCAAATCTCTTAAATCCAAGAATATTTTCAATCCGATCCATTGCATCCTTTTTTACTGATATACTCAGCGACTTCCTTCATAGCCTGATAATTATCAATCTGCACACTTCCCATATTACCACTCTTTTCAATCTTACGATCAATAAATACAACTGGGATTGATAAATCTGCAAGTAGTTTGTTACTGGTCGCATAATCCGAACTGACATAAATGATCCCATCTACCATTCTGGATTTTAACACATTTAAAAACTTTTCTTCCTGCACCGCATTATGATCCTTGATTTTTGTTTTGTCGATGTTCTAATCATCCTACACTTACTTTTACTCCGCCTTCACAGCCCAGCGCATCTTCGTAGATCTTGCACGCCCATTCTGTGCACACTCTTCTGCCGAAGGTCGGACTACATCTTTGGCATATTCGGAATAAACTCCCTCGCGATATCCTGCTTTTAAAGCTTTCTTCACCAGTTTGTCTTCTCCTGAATGGAATGTCAGAATTGCTACTCTTCCCCCCGGTTTCAAAGTGCCCGGCAGTTTTTCCATAAATTCATAGAGTACTTCAAATTCATGATTCACGTCAATTCGAAGTGCCTGGAAAGTCCGCTGACAGGTCTTCCTGATGATATCTTTTTTCTCCTTATTTTCCGGAAGGAAAGACAAGGTCTGTTCGATCACCTGACGTAGCTTTGTCGTAGTATCAATCCGGTGTCCTTTCCGGATTTCTTCGGTGATTGCCTTTGCCAGTTCTTCACAGTACGGCTCATCCGAATTTTCATATAACATCCCGGCAAGTTCTTCTCTTGAAATTGTATCCAGTCTCTCGGCTGCACTGATCCCTTTTTCCTGATTCAGTCGCAGATCCAGAGGTCCGTCCACTTTGAAAGAAAATCCTCTCTTCGGGTTGTCAATCTGCATGGAAGACACACCCAGATCAGCCAAAATAAAATCAAATCCCCCAACTTCTTTTGCAATCTCATCGATAGTACAAAAGTTCTGAAGACGGATTGTTAAAATATCCTCCCCAAATCCCTGTTCTTCCAGACGTTTTTTTGTCTTTGCAGATTCTTCCGGATCTACATCTGTCGCGTAAATGTGCCCCTTTCCTTCCAGACATTTCAGCATTGCTTTTGTATGTCCGCCATAGCCAAGCGTTGCATCAAATCCCACCTCTCCCGGCTGGATCTTCAAGAAGTCAAGAATTTCCTGCACCATGATCGAAATGTGCATTCCGGCAGGTGTATTTCCTTTCTGAATGACATGGGCAATCATGTCCTGATATTTCTCCGGCTGTAATTCTTTGTATTTTTCTTCAAATTTTCGTGGATATTTCCCCTTGTACCTTGTGCGGCGCTTGTGAACACCTTGCTCAGTGTTCTTTTCCTGTTCTGACATACATTGTCTCCTTACTTGTTAATTTATTTTTGGTTTTTTCGAATCTCTGGTCAACTCCATCGATTTTGTTGACTCATTTGGAACTTTTCCACTATCCAGCTAACACTGCCCGTTTCATCCATTGACTTAATTCCACTTTCTATTTTCGCAATCATCTCATATAAAAAATTCGCTATATGAATCGTCTGTAACTACTGCCAATTCTGCACTATTTTTCATGCCATTTTTTACAGCAATTGCCCTTAAAGTAAATTTGCCGTTCTGATTAAACAAAATAGGAAGTCCCAAATATTCATTGGAATTAATAGTTGGCACAGAACCATCCGTAGTGTAATAAATTGTTGCACCACTCGTATCACAATTCAAATTTACAACAACAGCTCCATGGTAAGTTCCGCTGTTCATATTGGCTGTCGGCGTTTTTACCGTATTCCTCATGTCCGGTTGAGCAGTAGGCACGGGAGTATTTGTCGGCCTTGATACTTCTGACAAA
>ERZ779890.5229-NODE-5229-length-10314-cov-7.294961_pt1 | contig 10314 bp, 6 predicted proteins | sample MGYA00511553_ERZ779890 | MGnify/ENA primary metagenome ERZ779890 (study PRJEB29588, sample SAMEA2152064) | human gut metagenome | biome: human gut; feature: human-associated habitat; material: faeces | place: Denmark | collected 2008/2010 ...
CGATGATGGCCTTCTTGCCCTTGAGGTTCTTCACCTCGTGGCGAGCGCCCTCACCAAAGTACAGATCGCGAGGATTGGTAAAACGTCCCATACTGTGCCTCCTAAACAAGCCCCTCTTAGACTTGCGTATATAACGGAGCACCCAATTGGCTCCGTTAGGACCGGTTTGCGCGTTGCCGGCGATGACAATGCGCGATGTCTAAACGTCTCAACGCTCAGACAAACACTATTTTACCGTTCTGGTTGGTCAGTTATTCACCTAAAGCCGCCAATGATGAAACGTTTTTTCTATCCCTGAAGACCCTTGTGCGGCATTCATACTCCCAAGCTGGGCAAACGTTTTATCAAGGTTGACTACATATCCCGGGCAGGACGGTGCCCCTCCAAAATATGCACCGTTCGCCGCCAAAAATCGACCGTTTGCGGCACCGTGATACCACTCGGCCGTCCATGGTGCCGACATTTGTGCGACATCCGACTTCGTGGTGCAAAGGTGCAAGTCCAAGTGCGGCACCCCCGGTGTGCCACATGCGGGTAAACTAGAACCTTATATAGAAACATCTGAACCCTAACCGCAGCAAAGGAGGCCCCATGGCATTCGATCCCATTCAAGAGGATTGCCATCGCCTCGTTCTTGAGGCCTTGCGCCGCGACAATATCCCGCTCACCGACGGTGCCGCCGTAGAGCATTTGATGGAACAATTCACCCGCAACCCCGCACCGCTCATCGTGCACGACCGCGACCGCGCCGGGCATCTGATTGCCAAGGTGGTCGAGGCCGTCGACTACCGCATTCCCTTTATCCCCGACGATGCCCAGGCAGAGCAGGAAGAGGCAGCTGCCGAGAACATGCTCCGCGAGGCGGCCGCACTCGATCCGGCCAACTGGGATGCCCAGCGCATGCTGACGGCCCTCACCGCCAACTCCAACGAGGAATACGTACAGTACCTGGTGTCCAAGTGCGATGAGGTCGAGCACGACTTGGCGCTCAAAATCGCCTCAGCGCAGGATCCCTACGAGCGCGAGGCCGCAGGCGACCTTACGCGCCGCCCCTATCTGCGCTGGCTTGCCGCCTTGGCATCGCGCGCCCTCATTAGCGGACGCTACCGCATGTCGCTCGAAGCCGCAAACCGCAGCCTGGACTTTGCGCCCAACGACCCCGCTGGTGTCCGCCACACCGCGATGCTCGCCATGGCAAAGCTCGAATACCCCGCCGAGGAGCTCAAGCGTTTTCGCTCCGCACACTCCGTGCCGTACCTCGCGAATACCCCACTGCGCCGTCGTCCCAAGGATGCGGAGCGTGACTTGGACCCGTGGACGCTCATCGCGCTGATGAGCGCTGCCTGGCGCGAGTTGGACTACGAGGGCGCCGAGCACTACCTGCGTATCCTTGTGCGCTCGTGTCCGCACGCAGCCGAGGCACTCTACTTCCAAACCGAGTTTCCCGATGGCGTCTATGCCCGCGTCAATGTGAGTGTGGGCTCCACCGACGAGCTTGTCCTTGCGCTGTCCGAGGCGACGCCGGTACTGCAGGAGGGCCTGGGCGCCCCCGACAACGCCAGCTTTGCTGCCTGGGTCGCCACCAACGACATCGTGCGTTCCCAAATCGATGAGCGCATACTGCGGGCGGCCGAGCAGGGTTTGCCGTTTAAGGGAGGAGACCTCTAATGGATCCGAGCGTCTACATCCCCGCCTACCTGGAGCGCACCTATCTGGCGTCGCACCCCGAGCTCACCGATGCAGCACGCGAGCTTGTCCATAACGACGTGAACGTCAACCCTCATAAGTATGCGCAGTCCGAGCATGCCCAGGCGCTGCTGTCCTACGCCGGTGTTCATCGCCACCTGCTCGACGAGCTCCATCGCATCGAGGACATGGGCAGCGACGAGGAGTTCGAGCAGACGCGCAACCGCCTGTTCGACGACATGCGCGATGAGCTGCTCAAGATCGTCCGCATCGATGCGTATGTCCTCGATGCCCAGCTGCTCGCCATCATTTTGGCGGACACGCCCGTCGATGCCTGCCTGGGCGACCTGATGAAGCTCGAAGCGACCACGGCCGATTACCTGCAGCAAAGCGTGCCCGGGTTCGATATGGAGGCCCCACACTACTGGGCCAATAATGTTTTGGCCGACGGTATCACCGCAGCAGACCTTACCGTGAGCGAGCCGACTCTTATCGGGTGGCTTCACACACTCGAGGCCATCTCGCAGCTGTGCATGGCGAGCGCTCGTTACCGTGCTGCCGCCAACTACGCCCGCCGCGTCCTTAAGGCGGAAGGCTACCCCACCCGAGCCGCAGGCACCGTGTTGCTCGCCCTCGCTCGTCTGGAAGACCAGGACGGCTTTTTTGCCCTGGCCCACCAGCTCGAGGAAGAGATCGGGGCTGACGCGCTCGAGAACTCTCCTTGGTATCTGCTCGGCCGCACGATTCTGCTATTCAAAACAAACAAGATGCGCCCGGCGACACGCGCGCTGCGTGAGTTTGCCAACCGCTGCGAGGGCGGCGCGTTCTTCTTGCTGAACCCCATGTACCAGACGCCGTACCTTCCCTGCCGACCCGAGCCGCGCGACCCCTGGGATCTCTCGCACCAGGCGGTTTGGGAAGCCGACGGCATCATCTCGGATACCCCCGACTTTGCCCCCTGGGCCAATGCCTGTGAAGACGTTTCGCAGCTTGCCCAGGAGTTTGCGCGCCGCTACGGCTTTTAACGGCGCAAACGCCACGACCATGTCATTCACGTTAGGAACGGCTTCATGAACTTCCGCTCATCTCTCGCCTGCACCTCGAGCGATATCGCCCGCTGGGGGCTGCGCTCCATCCTTAAGCGCCAGGGCGGCGTACTCCCCGGCCGCATCGCCATGAAGATCGACCCCGAGCTGCTGAGCGACCTCGCTGGCCTTGTCGACCGCAGCGTGGTGATCACCGGCACCAACGGCAAGACCACCACCTCAAACCTCATCGCCGACGCTGTTGCCGCCAGCGGTGCCACCGTGGTATGCAACCGCGCCGGCAACAACATGGAGCCGGGCGTGGTGGGTGCACTGCTCGAGGCGCGCAGCGGCCTCAAGCGAGCCGGCGGCAAGCGCGTGGGCGTTTTTGAATGCGATGAGCTCTACACCGTGCGCGTCCTGCCCAAGCTCAAGCCGACGTACTTCGTGCTGCTCAACCTGTTCCGCGACCAGCTGGATCGCTATGGCGAGATCGATCACACCCAGGAGGTCATCGCCCACGCGTTGGAGCTCTCTCCGGCAACAACGCTCATCTACAACGCAGACGACCCGCTGTGTGCCGCGATCGCCGCACGCGTTCCCAATGCAAGCATCGCCTTTGGCATCGACGGCGCCACCAACACCGAGTCCGACCGTATTAGCGACTCGCGCTTTTGCTCACAGTGCAACGCGCCGCTGGAGTATGACTACGTGCAATACGGCCAGCTCGGCGCCTACCATTGCCCCTCGTGCGGCTGGGCCCGCCCTGCGCTTGTCCGTCGCGTGACGGGCGTGGAGCTCGGCTGCGACGGCTACGGCTTTGACCTGGTCTTTGGATCTGCGCCCGACGCGGCTGCCGTACACATCGCCACACGCTACAACGGTCTGTACATGGTCTATAACGTTGCCGCTGCATTCTTTGCCGCACATGAGTTGGGCGTGGACCCGGCGCATCTGCAGCCCACGCTCGATGCCTACGTCCCCGCCGGCGGACGTATGGGCCGCTGGGGTATCGCCGGCCGCACCGTCGAGGCCAACCTGGCTAAGAATCCCGTAGGCTTTGATCGACAAATCCAGTCCATCAAGACGGCAGGCGGCAGACTCTGCGCTTTCTTCCTCAACGACAACGACGCCGACGGACACGATGTATCGTGGATCTACGACGTCGACTTTGAGCGCATCGCCGACACGCCGGGTCTTGTCGCCTTTGCCGGAGGCACGCGCGCGCACGACATGCAGGTGCGCCTCAAGTACGCCGGCATCGATGCCGCGATTATCTCGGACGTCGCGCAGGCAATTGGCGCCGTGGCAGACGAGGCCGCCAATGATACCTTCTATGCCGTCGCCAACTACACGGCCTTCCCGCCGCTGGTCAAGGAGCTCAACGGACTGAAGGGAGCCACTTCCGACGCTGTTGCCGGGCGCGCCGTAGCCCGTGCCGACGGCAGCGCTCTTCCTGTCGGCATCGCACCAGTCGAGCTTTCGCGCCCGCTGCGCATCGTCTACCTGTATCCCGATGCCCTTAACCTCTACGGCGACGGCGGCAACGTCATCGCCCTCGAGCGCCGCTGCGCCTGGCGTGGCATTCCCGTGCGCGTGGACGAGGTCCGTATGGGTGAGACGCTCGATCTCACCGACGCCGACATCGTCATGATGGGCGGTGGCTCCGACCGCGACCAGCTGGCGGTTGCACACGAGCTGCTCGCCCAAAAAGACAAGGTCGCGGCCTATGTTGAGGATGGCGGTTCGCTGCTTGCCATCTGTGGCAGCTATCAGCTGCTCGGCCGTTCGTACTATATGGGCGAAGATCGCATCGAGGGTCTGGGGGTCATTGCCGCAGAAACCGTACGTGGCTCCGATCGCCTGATCGGCAACGTAGCCGTCAAAACCGATCTGGCACCTGAGCCCTTTGTGGGATTTGAGAACCATGGAGGTCGCACCCTGCTCGACGCGGAGGCAACGCCGCTCGGAACGTCCGTCGTCGCGGGCACCGGCAACAACGGCGACGATGGCCTTGAGGGCCTGATCTACAAGGGCGTCATCGGCACGTACCTACACGGACCGGCACTGCCCAAGAACCCCGAGCTCGCCGACTGGCTGATCGCGCACGCCCTCGAGCGCCGCGGCGATGCGCAGGCCAACGCTCTGCTTCCGCTCAAGCCCCTCGACGACACCTACGAGCACGCCGCCCACGACGCCGCCATGAAGCTCCTTCCCTAACACCCCACCACCACAAAGGGGACAGGCACCTTTGTGGTGGTTTTGCCCCATCCCAGCTGTTTGTCTCAATCTGTAACATCTAGACCGTTAAAAGTCGTCTTACTGTTACAGAATGAGATGTTCGTCCCGACGTCTGCCTTTTGTCTCGATCTGTAACACATAGAGCCGATTTGCCCGCCCAGATGTTACAGATTGAGATATTTGAAAATCGGAACAGAAGCCTACTCCTTTGTGGTGGTTTTCCAGTTTGCCAACGATATACGCGCCGGCAAAAAAGTCTGCTATACTCTTTCCCGCTGTCCCCATCGTCTAGCGGCCAAGGACGCCACCCTTTCAAGGTGGATATCGCGGGTTCGAATCCCGCTGGGGGCACCACAGAATCTGAGAAGCCCGTTACCAATTCGGTAGCGGGCTTTTTGCTACCGATATGCCGGGATTCGAACCCGACAGGGTGCGAATCCCGGCATCATCGCAAAGCCTGTGGGCAAAAAATAGCAAATATGAGTACTGTCACCAATTTAGTAACAGCGATTTCATGCCATCAGAAGGCGATTTAGACGCCAGGGGTCCTACGGCGAAAGAATTGCAGGCGTTTATCAGCTAAGTACATGAACATATGTTGTGTAACACTGCATATTTTGCAAAAAATAATGCTACAGGACTTGTGACAGTACTCATATTTGACGTTTTTTGTCCACGCCCCCTTATTGCGTGGGCGAATCAGGTGCAAAACGGGCTTCAAAGCGTCCTTCGCAAACAAAAACCGGGGCCCGCACGATGCGGACCCCGGCTCAATGCCGTGACGATATGTCAGTTACGCTCTACACGTAGAACAGGATGTCGTCGTAGGTCGGGACCGGCCAGTAGTCGGCTGCCACGATCTCTTCCATGGCGTCCACGGCGGCGCGCAGCGTATCCATAGCGGGAACGACCTCGTGTGCATACACATTGGCCTGCTCCTGACCATCGAGGGCTTCGGCCTTCTGATGCACGGCGTCGAGCGCCTTGATGGAGTCATTGATGGTGGTGATGCCGTTGCAGAGCTTGTTGAGCGTGTTCTGCTCACACTGCATGGCGGCCTCGGCGCCGGCGGCACGAATAGTCTCAAGGCCCTTAGCGACCTTGGTGGCATAGGCGGTAATGACCGGGCGATAGGTACGACGCGCCTCGCGAACCATCGTGGTAGCCTCGATGTTCATGAGCTTGTTGTACTTCTCGAGCTTGCAGTCGTAGCGGCACTGAGCCTCGGCCTTGGTCAGGACACCCGTCTCCTCAAAGAGCGCGATGGCCTTATCGGAAACAAAGGCGGGCAGGGCGTCGGCCGTGGTCTTGTTGTTGGCAAGGCCGCGCTTCTTCGCCTCGACGGGCCACTCATCGGAGTAGCCGTCACCGGAGAACAGGATGCGCTGGTGATCGGTCAGCACCTTTTTGCAGTATTCGAGCGCGGCGTCCTGGAACTCATCCTCGGGCGTACCCTCAAGCGCGTCGGCGAAGGACTTGAGCGACTTGGCCACGGCGGCATCGAGCACCAGGTTGGAGTCGGAGACGTTCTGCTCGGAGCCGCAGGCACGGAACTCGAACTTGTTGCCGGTGAAGGCGAACGGGGAGGTGCGGTTGCGGTCGGTGTTGTCCTGCATCAGCTTGGGCAGGGTATCGGCGCCCAGGTCGAGCACGCCGCGCGTGGCATGGACGGAAGCCTTGCCATCGATGATCTTCTCGACGACCTCGGTAAGCTGGTCGCCCAGGAAGATGGACATAATCGCCGGAGGAGCCTCATTGGCGCCCAGACGATGGTCGTTACCGGCCGAGGCAACGGAGGCACGCAGGAGCTCCTGATAGTTATCGACGGCCTCGATCACCGCGGTGAGGAAGACGATGAACTGCAGGTTGTCGAGCGGGGTGTCGCCCGGATCGAGCAGGTTCTCGGACTCGGTGCCAAGCGACCAGTTGTTGTGCTTGCCCGAACCATTGATGCCCTCAAAGGGCTTCTCGTGCAGCAGGCAGACCAAGTCGTGGCGGGAGGCGATGAGCTTCATCTTCTCCATCATGACCAGATTCTGGTCGATGGCCTCGTTGACCTCGCCATAGACCGGTGCGAGCTCATGCTGGCAGGGAGCAACCTCGTTGTGCTTGGTCTTGGCGGGAATGCCGAGCGCCCACAGCTCATCGTCCAGGTCCTTCATGTAGGCCGAGACGGTGGGGCGGATAGCGCCAAAGTAGTGCTCCTCGAGCTCCTGGCCCTTGCAGGGAGCGGCGCCAAAGAGGGTGCGGCCGGTGATGACCAGGTCCTTGCGCTTGCGGTAAGCGTCCTTCTTGATCAGGAAGTACTCCTGCTCGTCGCCCACGGAAGGAACGACCTTCTTGGGGGTCTTGCCAAACAGCGCCAAAACGCGCTTGGACTCACGCGAGAGCGCGGTCATGGAGCGCAGCAGCGGGGTCTTCTTGTCCAGGGCCTCGCCCGTGTAGGAGCAGAAAGCCGTGGGGATGCACAGGACATCGTCCTTGATAAAGGCGGGGCTAGTGGGGTCCCAAGCGGTGTAGCCACGGGCCTCGAAGGTAGCACGCAGGCCGCCGTTGGGGAAGCTCGAGGCATCGGGCTCGCCCTGGATGAGGTTCTTGCCCGTAAACTTGGTAATGGCGGTGCCGTCGTGGTTGGGCTCCAGGAAGCTGTCGTGCTTCTCGGAAGTAATGCCCGAAAGCGGCTGGAACCAGTGTGCGTAGTGCGTCGCGCCCTTGGAGATGGCCCAGACCTTCATGGCATGGGCAACGGCGTTGGCCACATCCAGGTCGAGCGGCTCACCGCCCTCGAGGGTTGCAGCGAGGCGCTTCCAAATGTCCTTGGGGAGGTAGTCCTTCATGACTTCCTCAGAGAACACCATGGTCCCGAAGCGGTCAGTAAGTTCGGCCATACGGAACTCCCTTCGTATCGGCACCGCGTGAGAAGCGGTGTTGATTACTAACGAACGAGTCATAGCTTAGACTCGCCGTGTTTCCGCGACATTACCGTTATGTTGCTGTCGCGAAACCAATCAATGAGGTTACCCTATCGAGGCGGCGTTGCCACCCTCAACAGCCAATCAACTGTATAAATAGCAGACCTCTTCCCATGGTTTAAGGGTAGTCAATGTAGGATGGGGCTCTATTAACTGGTATTTTGCATCAGATACCAGTCTTTATAGTCCGTGCCTAGATTAGCCGCTCTGTTATAGAGAAAGCCGATAGCAAGGCATCTTTGATTGGTATCCTCAAATAGCGAGTGAAACTCCACCGTGACACAGCGGTGCTGTAGAATCCTTACAACACATCGCACTATTACGTATCTAGAGGAGCACGATATGCGCGTCGACGAGGTTTTTAAGCAGGCAGCATCCCAGGGCACCGCGCCCATTTCGTTTGAGATGTTCCCGCCCAAGGGCGAGCTGACCCTCGACACGGCTCGCGAAGTGGCAGGCAATCTGTGCAAGCTTTCGCCGAGCTTTGTCTCGGTCACCTGCTCGGCTGGCGGCTCGGGCAACGGCGCCACCACCGCCCCCATCGCGCATATGATTACGAGCGAATTCGATACACCCTCGGTGGCACACCTTACCTGCGTGGGCCGCTCACATGCCGATATCGCCGCCAAGATCGACGAGTATCGCACCGCCGGCGTGGAAAACATCCTGGCCCTGCGTGGCGATCTCCCTGCCGGCGCAACCGAGGACGACAAGCCCGCCTCCGACTACGCCTACGCCCGCGACCTCATCCCCGAGCTCGTCGACGCCGGCTTTTGCGTGGGCGCCGCAGCCTACCCCGAGGGCCACATTGCCTGTGAGGATCTCAACCTCTCGGTCGAACACCTCAAGCAAAAACAGGACGCTGGCGCGAGCTTCTTTGTGACGCAGCTCTTCTTTGATAACGAGTGCTTCTACCGTTTTCGCGAGCTTGCCGACAAGGTCGGCATCACCGTGCCCATTACCGCGGGCATCATGCCGTTTATGGGCAAGTCACAGATCAGCCGCATGGTCTTTATGTGCGGCGCGTCGCTGCCCTCCCCCGTCATCAAGATTCTCGCCAAGTACGAGAATGACCCCGAGAGCCTGCAGGCAGCTGGTGTAGATTATGCAGCCCGCCAGCTTTGCGACCTCAAGGAGCACGGCGCCGACGGCCTGCACCTGTACACTATGAACCGTCCTGCGATCGCCGCGACCATTATGGAGCGCCTGGGGTAATGGAAAAACCGCACATCGATACAATCGCTGTCGAAGTGCCGGCCGACCTTGCGTCGCCGGCGCTTTACCGTGTCGATGCTGCGCACCATCCCCGTGTCGACCGTGCCGAGATGCTGCGGTATCTGGGTTACGGCGGCCAGCAGATTGAGCCCGAGCTGTCGCAGCGTATTGAGCTTGTCGTTGAACGTCTGGAACTGGACATTGAGCCCCGTGGCGTGCGCCGCGTATTTGCCATCGATGCCACGGGCGTTGACGAGCAGGGCGAGCCCAGCATCCGTCTGGTTGGCACCAACGTTGAGCTGCGAGGTCGCGATATCTATCGACATCTCAAAGATGCCCGCTTTGCCGCGCTCATGGCATGCACCCTCGGCATGGACGCCGAGCGTCGCCTGCGCACCACGGGAGCCCAACATCCCCTGGAGGGCGCCGTGCTCGACGCCGCGTGCTCCGCTTACGTGGAAGCCGCCGTTGAGCAAATGGACCAGCAGGTCAAGACGGACGCCGCCGTTCATGGGCTCGCCGGCAACTGGCGCTTTAGTCCCGGCTATGGCGACTGCCCGCTCTCGGCCCAGCGCTCGATCGTCAATGCGCTCAACGCCACGCGGCTCATCGGCCTGACCGTCACGCCCACCAGCCTGCTCATGCCCACCAAAAGCGTGACCGCGGTGATCGGCCTGTTTGACGGCGAGGTCCACGACGCCCAGACCCGCCCCACCTGCAATATCTGCCGCATGCGCGAGAACTGCCGCTTCCGTGCCGCCCACACCACCTGCTATTCCAGCCATTAGGAGCCCTCGATGTTTACTCCGCTTATCACTCATGATTCTGACGGCACTGCATTGGCGGCACCCGTTGATGCCGCACGTCGCAACGGTGCCACGTACAAGACGCGCACGATCGACGATCTGCGCATTAAGGATGACCGCCTGCGCGCCGCCATCGAGGGAACGGGGCACCTGCTGTTCGACGGCGGCATGGGCACCATGCTGCAGGCCGCCGGCATGAAGGCAGGCGCCCTGCCCGAGCTGCTCAACTTTGAGGAGCCCCAGGTCATCACCGATATCCAGCGTCAGTACGTCGAGGCTGGCTGCGACGTGATCACCGCCAACACCTTTGGCGCCAACGCTCACAAGCTCGACGGCGCCGCCACCGTGGCAGACGTCTTTGCCGCGGCA
>ERZ779890.5240-NODE-5240-length-10286-cov-2.556446_pt1 | contig 10286 bp, 10 predicted proteins | sample MGYA00511553_ERZ779890 | MGnify/ENA primary metagenome ERZ779890 (study PRJEB29588, sample SAMEA2152064) | human gut metagenome | biome: human gut; feature: human-associated habitat; material: faeces | place: Denmark | collected 2008/2010 ...
CAGATAGTTCAGAAGCAGGGTGGAGAACGCCGCGTCAGACTTGATGTTCGGCAGCAGGATGTAGGCGCAGGGGCCGAGCAGAAGGATCGCCATATAAAAGAAGTGCAGGGGGATGAGGCACAGGAGCGTACCCTTCTTCGCGACTTTTGCGCTCTTACAGGAATACAGGCGCTGGTAGCGGTTGCCGTCGATGATGATCGGAAGCGCCGTCCTGTGCACCGCATGCTTCGCCATGGCGGCCTTCTCCCCCTGGCCTGCGTTCGCCCTCCTCGGATGCGCCGTATGCGGATTCTCCGTGGGGATATTCTGGCCCGGGACGTTCCACATAGCAGGTACGGCCATACCGGCGGGCGGGACGGCCATGTACGCCCTCCTGTCCCTGGCAGGGGACATAGGATGCGCCGGAGGACCCACGGTGGTCGGATTCGTGGCCGAAGCCTTCGGAGACGACCTGAAGATAGGGCTCGCGATAGCCGTGGTGTTCCCGCTGCTGATGATGGCCGGCCTCATGGCCGCCAAGAGGAAGGTCGGCATAGGGGATGGGACCGACGGGTCATGATCCGGAACCCGCTCGGGACCTCTCGAGAACATCGATGCAGAATCCTTTCATGACCTCGAGGGCGGCACGACCGAGAGAGTCGTCATAACTGGCCACCAACCTGGGGTCGACAAGGATGTCGGCCTCCGGAAGAGCCGTACGTATGAGGGCCGCGTTGACTATCACGCATATGTTGGTGGCGACCCCGCACAGCTCGACCTCCCCGTACCCTCCGTCGGAAAGGACATGTGCCAGCTTCTCCGACCCGAATGTCGGCTTATCGATGACGGTGCACGTTTCGGAAAGATCCCTGAGGCTCCCGTGGATCTCCCAGCCGTAGGTACCCCTGATGCAATGCGTCACAGGGATGTGGGAGCCCTCGTTGGTGTCCGGATATCCGGAGTCATGGGTGTCACGGGTGAAGAACACGTCATATCCATCGGATATTGCTTCCTTCACACGGGCACAAAGCGCCCCCTCTATGGAGCGGGCGGCCTCCGAACCCAATGTGCCAGATACGAAATCGTTCTGATAGTCGATGACGACCAGCGCACGTTTCATGCCACAGGGATGGACGTATCCGTTATTAATCCCTCAGACGAGGATGTGGTCCCCTGCATAGTGGCTCTTCACGATGGCGTAGACGTCGCTGAAACTTATACCGGTCGCTATGGCGATGGCGGTACAGGACTCGCCCTCCGCATATCTCCTTACGACCTCCTTCATCAGGTCGGGACCGATCATGCTGCGGGAGACCGACCTCACCCTGGGGGAAGACTCCCCGGTCTTGACGGGGACCGCCCATTTGGTGGAATGGCATTTGGGACACCTCTTGGGCTCCTCGTTGACGGTTCCCCACTTATGGTTGCATCTATAGCATTTACAGATGTGGTAGTCCTTCATCCATACCGTGGATCTGCACTTGGGACAGTTTTTCGGAAGACCGCCTTTCTTGCGTGCGACCCAGCGATGGGAACACCTGGAACAGACGTATACCTTTCCTGCGGTCACCGGCCCTTCGTAAGGCATCCCGTTAACGGAGTCGCCGCTACCCATAGAAATCACTTCCATATCCCTTTGGCTCCGATTTAATAAAGTTTGCGAACATGTTCGATAAAGAACAATAGCCAGACATACATCTGCAGATGCCATGACAAGACGGCCGGCTGACCATTGGGACCCGATCCCGTACCGACCGATAACAAAACACATCCGATAGATGCGGGGACGGTTTCCCGTCCCCCTTGGAGGAAGAAGTTTATGATGATGTTAGTGGTTAGACGCGGACAGTCCGTGACCGTCCCCGAAGGCGCTGACGTATATGTCGGACATCTGTCACATCCGCAGACGTATTGACGCCAATGTTTTAGATTGGGTAAGGCTGTATTTAAAGGTTCGTTGAAAATTGATAAATTTTGATATATCAAAAGTATGGAGACATCGAAAGACGGATGTCGGACGGCATATCACAGCCCATCCTCGACATCCCGGAGATACGTCTTACGGATGCCGTCGCACAAGGACCTGTCATGGAACCCTACGCCGCCTATGGATGCCACCGGCATTATGCCCAGGACGGAGTTGGTGACGAAACATCCGTCGAAACCATGTAGATCCTCCGGGAAGAACACCCCCTCCTCCGCACCGAACTTCTCCATCACATAGGATCTGACCGTCCCCGGAAGAAGTCCGCATCTCTTTTCGGGGGTGTACAGCCTCCCGCCCTTGGAGAAGAATACGTTCGTCGTCGCCCCTTCGCATATCTCCCCTCTGCAGTTCAGGAACAGGGGCTCGTCGAAACCGTCCGCCTTCGCCTTGCGTTTCTCCATTATACTGTCGCCGCATTGGAGGCTCTTCATGTAGGTGAAAGGGGAGGACTCGTTCCTCCTGACCTCCGGGATGCGGAGCCTGAACCCTCTGGCATAATCGCCATCGGAATATGGGACGGGTCTGTCCGAGATCACGACGTTCCTTTCCGAGACCTCCACCTTCAAGACCCTGCCGTCCAGGTGCCCGTCGGAGACCTCGTCTTCCAACATACGGAGGTCCACGCGGTTTCCCACCCCCAAAGACTCCAAGGCTCTGCGGAGCCGGTCCATATGTCTGACGAACATGATGCATCTGCCGTCATGTACCAGCATGGTCTCGAACGCCCCTATGCCGAAAGAGAAACCGTCATCGTGCTCCATCATCACCCCTCCAGAGACCTCAGCATGGCCAACGCCTTCAGAGACGTCTCGTCGTACTCCGCGTCGGGATCGGCCTCGAATACCCGAGGTTCCCTTTGGAAACGGTCCCGGACATACGCCATGGTCACATCGTCTACCGGGAAGATGCCGTTCTTCGCGCCCGCTTCGATGGCCATGTCATATGCGCGGAGAAGCTCCCCATCGACCCCGTATAGATCCCGCGCCTGCATTCCTCCAGGGAATCGATGGTCTCCATGCATACCTCCTTGGGGGCACCGGTGACAGATCCGCCCGGGAACATGCATGAGACCATCTCCCCCGTACGCACCCCTTCCCTTACACGGCCGACGACGTCGGAGACCGTGTGGTACAGGGTGGAGTAGACCTCCGGACGGAAGAACGATCCCACATCCACACTCCCCGGGACGCAGAAACGGTTCATGTCGTTGCGTTCCATATCCGTCACCATCAGCAGCTCGCTGCGGTCCTTGTCCGAGGAAAGGAGTGCGGACAGGCTGTCCCTGTCCTTCTTAGAATCGCCGGTACGGGGGGACGTACCTTTTATGGGGCGGGTGCGGACGACACCGTCCCTGTGGTCCAGAAGCATCTCCATCGACGAAGAGGCGATCTGGATCCCGCAGAGGTCCGCATATGCGCCGAAGGGGGATGGGCTCAGGCGTCTGAGTCTGAGGAACGTCCCGAATGGATCGGAGGAGGAGCGGACGGAGATGCTGCGAGACAGGTTGATGACGCAGAACTCCCCCCTCGGCCATCATGGAACGCGCCTCCTCCACCGAACGGACGAAATCGGAACGGGACATGTCGGAGACGACATCGTATCCGTGACCGGGGATGTCCTCCGGAGGGGACGCACCCTCTACGAGACGCATGACGAACCTCTCCTCGTCGCATACGGGCATGACACGCCCACGGCATGTGACATGAAGCCGCTTCCCGACAGGATCCTCCTCTATGACCACGTCGAAGTCCGCCAGGATGAAATCGGGGATCTGGGTCTTCGGATGTATCGAAGATATGCCATGGAGGGAGAGGCCGTAGTCGTACGAGAGATATCCCATCAGGACGTCGTCATCGGACATCCCTTCGAGGACTTCGACGGCATCGGACTCCCCGGGAAGGAACACCCTGTGGGGCATGAGACCTATATACGACCTCCCGCCGCCCATGGAAGAATCGAGGAAAACGGTATCCCTGCGGTCCATCGAGGAATAGATCCACAGTGCCGGTACATACTTCAGACGTTCCAACGCTCCACCTCCCTGACGAAATTCCCCACGATGTCCTGCCCATGCTCGGTCAGGAACGACTCGGGATGGAACTGAAGCCCGTATACGGATATCTCACGGTCGGAGACGGCCATTATGTCGCCGTATCCGTCGACCGCATCCACCTCCAGGGGATGTTCCAGCGTATCCGGGTCCGCACACAGGGAGTTGTATCTGACGGCATGGAACGGATCAGGGACCCCCTCCAATATGCCTTTGCCGTCATGACGGATATCTGTGACCTTCCCGTGTCTGGGTCCTCCCCTGCGGACCACCGATGCACCGTACGAGGCGCAGATCGTCTGATGACCCAGACACACGCCCAGGACGGGTACCTCCCCGCGGAATCTCTCGAAGGCCTTCCAAGAACCCCTGTCGGGGGAGGGCCTGCCCGGTCCCGGGGACAGGACGAGGGCCTCTACATCACGACGGGACGGCACCCCGTCCGCCTCCTTCACGACGGTGACGTCCGCCCCTGCCGACTCGAGGCATGCGACAAGATTGTAGACGAACGAATCCCTGCAATCTACGACTAGGAACACGATGGAACATCCTCGGTTGGATAGATAATCCCTGCGGAGAGGAAGACGGACGGAAAACGAAGGAAAGAGGTTTCCCGGGAGGCAGGGTCCCGGTAATCTGTTTGTGATGCGACCTATGACGATCAGGGACGTCGTCGGCATTGTGTGGAGGAGTCGTTGTTCTTGGCCTCGTAACGCTGCAGTACGAACCACAGCGGGATGTAGATCAACAGGATGATCGCCCCTATCACGACGGACGAGGGTCCGTACGCCTCTATGCTGAAGTATGCCAGGCAGGGGATCAGCACGAAGAACTGATAGATCGCGAGGGCGATGGCCACGTAGTACCATCCGCGCGGTGCGCTCCATACCCTGGGCTGGTCCTTGAACCTGGGGTCCCTGTGGGTCTTGATGAAGCAGACCATGGCCATACCCAGAGCGAAGCAGAATCCGAACGAGGATGCCGCGAGGATCATTCCGGGGGTTCCCAGCGGGATGAGGCACATTCCGACCGCGAACTGGAACAGCATGGCGTAGATGGGCGCACCGTTCTTGTTGGTCTTGCTCAGGAGCCTCGGCATGTTCCCGTTCTGGCTCATCGCGAACAAGGTCCTGGAGGAACCGAGGAACGCGGTCTGGATCAGCATGACCATTCCCGCCACCAGCAGGATGAGGGCGACGAGGGCTCCGATGGAACCGAAGTTGCTGACGCAGAGAGGCGCGAGGGTCGCATATCCGGTCGTCTCGACACCCGTGTGTCCGAGTGTTCCGTATACGGAGAACGAGACGATGAAGTACATGAACAGGCAGATCAGACCGCAGGAGATGAGGGCCTTGGGCAGGTCCCTTCCGGGGTTCTTGTATTCCGCACCGTATGTGGCGGCGGACTCCCATGCGCATGCGCTCCACTGGGCGACCGCGAGGCATCCGAACACCATGCAGATGTCGTTTCCGCTCCATGTCCATCCGGCGGGGGTGAATCCGTCGGTTATGTTGTCCAGACTGAAGGTCCCGTTGAAGAACGGGATGGCGACCACGATGACCAGCGGGATGATGGTTATACCGGCGAGGACCATCTGGGCCCTGGCGCCTCCGTTGAGACCTCTGGACCCGATGAAGATGATGGTTCCGAAGATCACGAGACCCAGTATGAGATTGAGCAGGGTCGAATTGACGTCGCTTAAGAATCCTAAGTATTCGCTGAAATTGCTGTCTTGGAGGTAGGCTCCGGTCATGATAGTGAAAATGGGTATGACAGGCGTCCATGTGAACCAATAGGACCACGCCGTGAACGCACCTATGAACTTGCCCCAATTGACCTTCTTGCCCTTGTACTTCTCCTCGTCGGTGAAGACGTATTGTGCACACGCACCGATACCGGACACTCCGAAGTTGGCCGCCATCTCTCCGATCGCCATGTTCTGAAGGAATCCCTGGAGAACGGATACGACCCAGATGACGATACTCAGGGCCCACAGGGTCCCATCTAGATCATAAAGCGAAGGCAGGATGAGGATGGGTACACCCATCGCGATTATGACCCCTTGCTTCCAGTCGATGGATCTCTCCAGACCGGTATCGGCAGAGGCGGCGGAAACCGCAGAGCTTCCGCTGGCTGAAACACTATCTGACATACGCACTCCTCCTTGTCCATTCATGGAACAGAGGGTCCCGAAACAGGGTGGAAAGAGACCCCCCGGACAGTCGGAATGGAGACAACTGTCGAATATTATATCAAAATAGTTAGTATTTAAAAAAGACTACGAACTATCGGTTTAGTATAAATACTAAAAAATCAAACATATATTGTTTTATGTGTTTTCTCATCCATTTATATTTAAACTTAACTATTTTTTCAAAAGGCAGTGGAATACCAGACGGAAACACGGCGTATGTCGGACATCCCGTCACCGGCCTTCCTCGGAAGGCATGATCATATCGTCCCCTTCCTTCCTCTCCTTGGAAAGAAGGACCAGGACGAACGCCGCGGCCGCGGCCGCGAACATCACGGCCCACAGGGTACTGTAGTTCTCCAGGGTGTACACGTTATGCAGGATCATCCCCGCCACAGTGGTGGCCACGCTCGCCCCGAGGAACAGGAAGACGTTCATCGACGAGATGGCCGTACCGGAGATGGATATGGGGAACCACTCCTTCACCTGGGAGAACGAGAGCGTCATGAAGCCTCCGAAGAACCCGAAGAGGCCGCATACGGCGAACCACACGTATTGATTGTCTATATCGCCGGCGAAGAGCCATATGAAGGCCCACACCAGCATGAAAACGAATGTCCCGAAGGCCATGACCTTCTTCTTGGAGCGGACGAGGCCTCTGCTCGCCAGACGCCCGATGAGTATCGTGCTGGCGATCTTCCCCACTCCGATCATCGTGACGAACCAGGCGGCGAGGGCGAATCCGTACACATGACTCTTGAAGTACATGATGGACGTCGTCCCCTGGAACACCATTATGGTGCCGTATACGAGGAAATATGCCAAGGCCATGGTCCAGAACACCCTTCCGCTGCCGAAGACCGTCCTGAGACCGGAAAGGACGGGCACTTTGCCGTCGCTGCGGTCCGTATCCTCGACACCCGTCTCCTCCGCACGGATCTCCTCGATCCCCGGCATACCGATGTTCTTGGGATGGTCACGGACGAAGGCGAAGCAGAGAAGGGCGAGGACCATGGTTATGATGCCGAGGAGGAGGAACACGTCCCTCCACCCTATGGCCTCCGCGAGGTAGACGAGGGGGGCGGAGGCAGCGAGGGCGCCGACGTTCCCGACGGCTATGACGATGCCGTTGAGCTGGGGGAAGTCCTTCTTGTCGAACCATACCGAGATTATCTTCATAAGGGGGATGTATACGACGGCCATACCGGCCGCGATGAGGACCTTACCCACGGCAAGGGCGAGGAAACTCTCCCCGAACATCGTTATGAACGAACCCGCCGTCGCTATCGCCAGGAATATGGACGATGCCTTCCGGGGACCGAGACGGTCGGACAGGATCCCGCTGGGGATCTGCATGAGGGCATAGGTCCAGAAATAGATGGAGCTCAGATATTCCTTCGACCCGCTGCCGACGTCGGCGACCATGTCGGTCCCCAACGCGTTCACGGACATCCTGTGGAAATAGACGAAGAAGTAGGTGACCGCGAGGATCGCGAACATCGCCCATCTGTACTTGTAGACCAACCGCTTACAGTCTGCAGCATCCATCTGAAGATGACCCCGTTTCTTTCTATGTAAGAAATATTAACCTAGCGAAAAAACTGCTAAGCGAGAAGATGAAGTGCATGGCGGGCAAGAGGGGATTCGAACCCCCAACCTACAGCTTAGGAGGCTGTTGCCATATCCAGGTTAGGCCACTTGCCCATGAATGGAAGTCGTTTTTCGAGTCCAGACGAAACCGGACAAAGCAGGAGATTTACTCCTGCTTTATATCCTTTTGGTTTCACTCCTTCTTGTCGGCGGGCTTGGTCTCGTCTTTCTTGGCGGCGGACCAGATCTCGACGAACTCGACGGTGTCGACACCGAAGGCCTCGCGGAGGTCGGAGACGACTCTGAACCTTGCGACGGGCCACTCCTGGTGGAACTTGGTGATCTCGGGGAGGGTCACGACGACCTTGTCTCCGGGGAACTCGAACTTGAAGTCGTCGGCGTTGCCGAAGTCGGCCTCGACGATGGCGGTCGCCTTCTTGTCGTTCTCGGTGATCTCCTCGGTGACCTTCATGACGTACTTGAGGTCGTGGCCGGCCAGGGGGTTGTTGAAGTCCACCTTGACACGTCCGGCACCGACGGACATGACGGTTCCGGTCCTGTTGCCGAGGGAGACGGTGAGTCCGGGGTAGGGGTTGATCTCCTGTCTGTAGAAGTCCTTGACGGAGTGGGTCTCGATGAGCTTGGGGTTCCTGACTCCGGCACCCTCCTCGCAGGGGACCTCGACGGTGAACTCCTCTCCGACCTTTGCGTCGGCGATCGCCTTGTCGAGGGCGGGGAAGAGCTTCTTGGATCCTACGATGTAGGACATGGGCTCGTACTTGACCTTCTCGTTGTAGATGCCGGCGTCCTTCGCTGCGGCCTCGTCGGTGGTGTCGTACAGTTTGTCCATGTCTGCCAGGTATGCCTTGTAGTCAAGGCGGATGACTTTCTTAGCGTCGTTTGCCATTGTTGAATCACCGTGAAATATTCGGTTGAATGTCTTGCGCGATTACCTCATTTATATTAAAGGTTACCCTGCCTGAAAACCGGTCCGCTGGCATCAGGTATCACTATAATACATACGGGACAGGAGGATGTCATGCAGGAGGATCCACGACGGATGCCTGCGTCCGTACGGTCACGGCATGACATTCATCTAATGTAATGGGACAGGGATGCGCACACGCGTATTCCGGGACTCCGGACGCCGGTCCGGAGTTCGGAAGATATGCATTAGACAAATGTCTAATCAAAGAAGAATTATACTCAGAATTCACCGAAAATAACAATTGATTGCCAAAAATCGAAGAACAAACATCTAGATTTTTCCGATTAGATGTTCAAACATTAAATACTACCTGCAATATACAAACGTTAACAAATCTTTGAGGCATTTGTGATGGCAATCAACAACAAGTACCTGAAAACCGTCTACGACGGTCTGAAACAGCGCAACGCAGACCAGCCCGAGTTCCTCGAGGCCGTCGAGGAAGTCCTCGTCTCCCTGGAGCCCGTCATCGAGGCCCGCCCCGAGATCGAGAAGAACGCTATCATCGAGAGGCTCGTTGAACCCGAGAGGATCGTCATGTTCCGCGTGTCCTGGGTGGACGACAACGGAAAGGTCCAGGTCAACCGCGGATACCGCGTCCAGTTCAACTCTGCGATCGGACCCTACAAGGGAGGACTCAGGCTGCACCCCTCCGTCAACCTGTCCATCCTGAAATTCCTCGGTTTCGAGCAGATCTTCAAGAACAGCCTCACCACCCTCCCCATCGGAGGAGGAAAAGGAGGATCCGACTTCGACCCCAAGGGCAAGTCCGACAACGAGATCATGCGCTTCTGCCAGTCCTTCATGACCGAGCTCTTCAGACACATCGGTCCCGACACCGACGTCCCCGCAGGAGACATCGGTACCGGCGGAAGGGAGATCGGATACATGTTCGGTCAGTACAAGAGGCTCAGGAACGAGTTCACCGGCGTCCTGACCGGAAAGGCCATCGGCTCCGGCGGATCCCTCGCCAGGACCGAGGCGACCGGATACGGTCTCTGCTACTTCGTCGACGAGATGCTGAAGGCCAACGGCAAGTCCTTCAAGGGACAGAAGGTCGTCATCTCCGGATCCGGAAACGTCGCCATCTACGCCTGCCAGAAGGCCACCCAGCTCGGAGCCAAGGTCATCGCGGTCTCCGACTCCAACGGATACATCGAGGACGACAACGGTATCGACTACAGGAACCTCCAGCTCATCAAGGAGCAGAAGAGGGACAGGATAAAGACCTACCTCGACTACGACTTCGGAAAGAACGCCAAGTACACCGAGGGCTGCAACGGCATCTGGACCATCCCCTGCGACATCGCACTCCCCTGCGCGACCCAGAACGAGATCGACGAGGAGTCCGCCAAGATCCTGATCAAGAACGGATGCTACGCGGTCGGAGAGGGAGCCAACATGCCCTCCACCCCCGAGGCCATCGCCCAGTACAAGGCGGCGGGAGTCCTCTTCGCACCCGCCAAGGCCGCCAACGCCGGAGGTGTCGCCACCTCCGCCC
>ERZ779890.5241-NODE-5241-length-10285-cov-11.127566_pt1 | contig 10285 bp, 3 predicted proteins | sample MGYA00511553_ERZ779890 | MGnify/ENA primary metagenome ERZ779890 (study PRJEB29588, sample SAMEA2152064) | human gut metagenome | biome: human gut; feature: human-associated habitat; material: faeces | place: Denmark | collected 2008/2010 ...
CAGGCCGCTTCGCGTCCAGCTCCCCTCCAGGGGAGCCACCACAATCATGGGGTCCCCCGCCCTACTGGCCTGGCAAATATTTCACCGAACCTATGCCCACAAATACAAAAATGCCGCAGCAGACTGTTACATCTGCTGCGGCATTTCTATTTAGGGGTTAATGGGCTGGTTACAGCTCATTGTTCGGCTGTGGGATTACTGCAGAACGCCGGTGTTCTTATCAAAGTGATAAGTACGGCCGTCGATGACTGCATCGCCCTTAGCCATGGTGCCATAGATCGGGTCGAAATAGTAACGCTTGTCAGCGCTCCAGCCCTTGATCATGTGGCCCTGTGCATCGTAACGGACCCACTTGCCGGTACCATCGGCGCGGTCAGCCCACTGGCCAGCTTCGGATTCCTGATAGACATCCTTGCTGGTGGCTTTCTTGCCCTGGTCAACGGCATCCAGCCAGTACCAAGCGTCGGAAGCCGGGTCATAGATTTCCTTGCCGCGGCCATCCAGGCCCTGGCGAACGCCCTTTTCGTACCAGAAGTCAGCGCCTTTGATGGTCAGCCACTGGCCGTCCAGAGCGATACCGGTGTACTCGTCAAATGCGCAAGGTACACCGTCAATATCGCCTGCGCCCTTAGCCATAGCGCCGGTGATCAGGTCAAAGTAGTAGGTGCCCTTATCGGTCGTCTGCCAGCCCTTGACCATGTGGCCGTTCTCATCGTAACGGACCCACTTGCCGGTGCCATCGGGCTTATCAGCCCACTGGCCGGCGGCGGATTCCTGGTAAACGTCCTTGCTGACGGTCATTGCGCCGCCCTGGACAGCATCCAGCCAGTACCAAGCGTCGGAATCGGGATCATAGATCTCTTTGCCGCGGCCGGTGGTACCCTGCTTCACGCCCTTTTCGTACCAGTACTTCTTGCCGTTTTCTTCAACCCAGCCGTTCTTCTCGCCGTACTTGGCGGTGTAGTCCTTGCCGTTGAAGTTGACAGCAGCGGTGGTAACGCCGCTGGTCTGCTTTACAGTTGCATCCACGAACTGTGCGCTTGCGCAGTTCTTATCGGTGCAGGTAAAGACAGCCATTGCGGTAATGGTGGTCTTTTCAGCAGCACCGTGAGCGGTGCGCGTTTCGGGTTCAGTAGACGGTGCCTCAGTCGGCTCCGGCACAGCAGTCGGTTCCGGCACAGCAGTCGGTTCCGGCACAGCAGTCGGCTCCGGCACAGCAGTCGGCTCTGCCGGCTTTGCGGTCGGAGTTGCGGTCGGAGTTGCAGTCGGAGTTGCAGTCAGTGCTTCAAACACAGCGCTAACGGTAACATCAGCAGCAGGCATCTTGAAGGTAGCCTTGCCATCGGTCAGGGTCAGCTTTTCGGTCTTGGTATCTTCGCCGCTCTTATAGCTGTAGGTCAGGCTGTCAGCCTTGAGCTGGTAGTTATCAGCTGCCTTAACGGTAACGGTAACGTCGGTGCCCTCAACAGCTGCGGTCGGGTCTACGGTAACAGTGCCGTTCTCAGCAGGAGCTGCGGTAACCTTGTATTCCTTAACAAACTCTGCGCTGACGTTGACAGGATAAGCAGGCATTGCAAAGGTGTAGGTGTTGGCTTTTTCGGTATCAGCCTTCACTTCAACGGGCTTCTCGGTGTTGTCAGCGTCTTTGTAGGTAACCTTCACGCTGCCAGCCTTCAGGGCATAGCCGGTCGCGGGCTTAGCAGTCAGGGTTACGGTTTCCTTCTCAGCTGCTTCTTTAGCGGAAGCAGTGATCTCACCATTGGTCAGGGTAGCAACATTGACCGCATAGGTCTTGGCATTTTTGGTAACGCTGATGGTCACATCGCCGTCCGGCATGGTGAAGGTGTAAACCGTCTTAGCCTTTTCGGTGGTAGCCTGGGCTGCGGCTTCGTCCTGCGCTGCTTCCTGAACTTCAGTCAGAGCAACATCGGTATCGCCGTTCTTTGCGGTAACGGTAACGATATCGGTGCCTTCCTTTTCTACGGTCAGGGTAACGGTATCGTCCTTGATGTAGGTGTTGCTGGTGGTGCCCAGGGTCAGGGTAACGCCATCAACTTTATTCAGGGTAACGGTGTGGGGGGTGCTTTCGGTTGCGGTATGGCAATCAGAGCACAGGTACACATTGTTGCCAACGGACTTGGTTTCCAGCTCGTCCAGAGCCCAGGTATGGCCCTTGGGCAGTGCGCCGTCAGCGTACTTCTTTTCACCCTTGGTCAGGCCGTACTTGTTGGTGCGGGCCTGGGTGTAAGCGGGGGTATCGCACCATGCTTCAACGGAAACATCGGTGGTTGCGCCGCTGCTCAGGTCGCTGACCATGTCGGACATCGGCATGGTTTCAACCAGGTTAGCGCACCACATGAACTCTTCGTTCTTGTTCTTCTCGTCAGAGCTGCCCATGTTCTGGTTGTAACTCGGGTTGTAGTTCCAGGACTCGGTCTTGTAGCTCTTACGGTTTGCATAAGAAGTGCCGGAGGCATCGGTCTTAACAACCGGCTTGCCATCGGAACCCAGCTCGTCCAGGCTCTTGTAAGTGTTGGACAGGTTGGTGCCGACAGAAACGACCAGCTGATCCTTGGTGGTGTTGATGCCGGTGATCACAGTCTGGCCCTGCTGGGTGGTGGTAGCAAAGCTGTAGCTGTCACGCAGGGTCAGGCCCGCCAGAGGATGGTTCTTGAAGGTGCCCAGATACTTCACACTGCTGGTATCCTGGGCGCTATCCATGATAACCATGCTCATGCCGGGAAAGTGGGTATCGGGAACCATGTTGCCGTCCTTATCCTTGGTCAGCTTAATGCCGCCATAGACGGTGTTGTATTCCTTCACTTCTTCCACTGTGCCGGTGGTCGGGTCCATACGGTAGATGGCGTTGTTGACGTTGAAGTACAGCTTGCCATCATACAGTGCGGTAGAGTGTACCAGTGCGGGGTAGATCCGCTTTGCAGCAGCGTCTGCCAGGCACTCGGTGTTCAGGTTGTTTTCAACCTTGGTATGCTTATCTTTTGCACTGGTATCGATCTTATAGATGGTGCCAGCTTCGGCCAGGACCTTGGCATTGCTGTCGTCATCATTGAAGTTGCTGCTGGTTTCCTTCAGATCGTTGTAGTACATCAGGATGATATCAAACGGGTCATCCGTCTTGGTAAAGCTGCTCATGCTGAAGTTCATGCCGCCGGAGCTGCTGGAATCCTCTTTGCGGATATAGTAGTTCGCATTACGCGGACGTGCTTCCAGAGTATCGGGGCCCTGGTTCTGCATCTTCTTCATGAACTGCTGCATCTGGGAGTTGTTACCAGAGCTGCCGGAACCAGAGTTGCCGTTGTTGCCGTTCTCGGACTGCTGGCGGCGCATGTTGTTGTACAGGTTCTGGTTGGTCGTGGTATCAACGTAATAGAAGTAATTATTGTCGAAGTAGATGGGGCTGCAGATAGAGGTGAACCAGGTATCCTCGTAGCAGGTATCGGTGTAACGGGTCTCGTTCTTGTTCTCCGCCTTGGTGTAAGAGTAATGCGGCTTGCCGTTGTTCAACACAACATTGCCGTCATCATCCACATCGGGATTCTTGTTCTTGGTGTAGGTGTAGCCATCGTACAGCGAGTCAATGTAATCATAGTACTTGCTGTAACGGCCTTCCAGACCGGAGGGAGAAACCAGGAAGTTGACATGGCGCATGTCGCCTGCGTTCTCAACGCGGGTCTGGGCCATGCACTCGGTGTTCACGTCGTCATAGCAGACGTCAACATAGTACCAGTTCTTGTTGGCTTCGCCGGTGGTCATCGTAGCAGAGTTGCTGTCGCCCTGCAGCTTGTTGACCTTGACTGCGTTGAAGTAGTGGACGTTGTTGAACATGCCGCCGCCGAACGCATTACCGGCAACACTGGTATCAGAAGTATCGCAGTAATACAGGATCTGGGCAAAGTCAACAACAGCGTTATCGCCTACTTCATCGGGGGTCTTCCAGCTGCCGTCATCATTCTTATAGATGCTCTTGTTGTCAGGCAAATTCTGGACCATGTAGTTAAATGCAGCTGCATAGCCCAGGCAGATGCAGCCATACTCAACGCCCTTAGCGCCGATCTCGCCGCCCAGCAGGGCACCGAAAGCAGTCGTCTGGATGGGGTCGTTGTTGCCGCCGCCGGTGATATCGCCCATGGAGCCCATATCGAATTCTGCAACCTGGGAGATCCAGTCGTGCAGGATCAGCAGCTTGGTGACATAGTCAGCGCTGTCACCCAGCTTGGCAACCTGTGCCAGGCCTGCATCACGGATGGCTTTCAGAGCTTCGCCATAGTTCATGACGTAAGACATGAACGCCTGCGGCAGCATGTTCAGCATGAATGCCATGGTGGTCGGCGGGACATCATCGTTCGGATCAATGCTGCACAATATCTTGATTGCGCCCATGGTGCCGGTGATGCTGCCATCCTCGCCCTGCTTCTGAACGCCCTTGGAGGTCCAGAACGGGGCAACCACGCCGAAGTACTCTGCTTCGTCCTGGTTGAACTGCGACAGCTGGAAGTAGTAGTAGTTCATCTGCGCAGTCGAGACATCGTAAGTATTGGTGACCTGGTTGCCCTGGTCGTCCACATACACGGCAGTCTTCTGGCTGTCGTACAGCAGCAGGCTGTTCTTGCCCTTGTTGTCGCCGCTCTGATAGGTGAAGTTCACCTTGCTTGCGTCAACCGGGTTGTTCTGCATATCGTACCAGTTGCCGCCGTCCATTGCGGACACCAGGGTAACGCCGGTGCCGCCGGAGGTGGTATCCAGGGTCGGGGTGCCGCCCACGTTGATGTAGACGGAATTGTCATTCTGGTCTACCACAACGCTGACCGGCATGGTCATTACCGGCTGGGTTTTGATTTCTTCGCCACAGACAGCGCACTTGAAGGTGACGCTGGTGCATTCCCAGTCAATGGTAACGGGAGCGCCGGCAGAAATTTTGCCGGTTTCGCTGTCATAGAACAGCTGGGCGTTGCTGTAGTCATCGGCCAGCTTGCCCTCGACCTTCTTCATTTCCCAGTTGAAGGTAGCAACAAAGTTGCCATCTGCATCCTTGGGCACGGCATGGTTCTGGCAGGGCAGGGCGGCAATGTCGTCGGTGCGGGTGGTGGGTTCCTTGTATTCCTTCTTAAGCGGGCTCTTGTCAGCGGGCACGCTGGCAGAGTAAACGGTCTTGCCGGCAACGCCGGGCTTTGCCTCGGTGGTATCCTTGGTTACGGTGCCTTCTACCTTCTGGTAGGCATCGTCCTTTTCACAGGTATACACAGCGGTGTAAGCCCAGCCGTCATCGGTCTTGGTCCAGTAACCATCGGGGGTCTCTTTCCAGGTATGGGTATGGCCATCCTCCGGGTTGGTGTCATTCCAGTACCATTTCGGCTCGCCATAGGTATGGCCGTCCGCAGCGGCGCTGGCCGCAAAGGTATCGGAGTTTTCAGCAACGTAAGCCTGTGCGTAGCTGTCAGCCTGCTGCGCAATCACTTCATCATCGCTGTTGGTCATGGACTCCATCGCAGAGGTCATGCCGGAGCTGCCGGTAAAGGTAACGGCGGTCACAACGCCTGCGGCGTTCGTCTCATAGCCCAGGTCGGTAACGGCGCTGGACAGATGATACGTTTTGATGGTGGCAGCCATCACCGATGCCATCTCGTCCTTGTTCAGGCCATAGGCTTCGGTGTTGATCTTGCCGGCTGCGGCGTTGGCGTACATGGCATCGGCCAGTGCATTTTCCAACGCTGCAAGGCTCATGCCCGCCTTGCTCTGTGCAGTCGCTTCCAGCTTGGCATCGTCCTGCTCCAGTTCATGCACTTCGCCCTGGGCAGCCAGCGTTTGGGCTGTCTGCTTGATCAGGTCTGCGGTGCTGGTGAACTTGGGCAGGGACTGCACAGCGCTGGCCGCGCTTGCTGCGCTAGCTGCAACAGACTGCGCTACCGAAGAATCAATCTTGGTAGTTTCGGCTGCTGCGGGAAGCGCCACGCTCTGGGCAACCATGGCTGCTGCCAACACGGATGCACCAAAACGCTGAAGGTTTTTCTTCATAGTTTTATCCTCCCTTAAGTGTTACTACTTTCCCCTTTTGTGTGAAAAGTGGTACGGCAGATGTGCGGCACTTTGCAGGTGTTGATTGCAAAACGCCTGGTTATGCCCCCTCGGTCTGGCGATCCCTTGCCGGGCTGCGGCCTGCTTTTGGGGCTTTTGGCCCTGGCACAGCGGCTGACAAAACGTTGTACCGGCTGCATGCCTTGATCCCGCAAATGATAACCATTCCGACACATCTAGGTATATACATTATATCACAGTTGCCAGAATTTGCATAGTTAATTAGAGCGGTTTCTAGGTAAATTTTTGTCCTTGAATCAACTGAAACCTGTTTTTCGCACATTATTTGCGCTGCGGTGCGGTGACCCTTTGGCGGTACTTATTAACATTTTTGAATGGTTTATTCCTGCTTTTATCAAATGATTGAACATTTACCCCGATAATGTTCTTTGCAATCTCTTAATCCAATCACCCGGTATTGTGATCGCGCATTTTTTGTCATTTCGGTTTGGCTTGTTGTTGAGAGATTTGGCAGAGATTGAAGGAAACTTGAAGGGAAAATTGGAGGTTGAGAATTGCCCATTATAAATTGTACTGTTGAGAGTGTTCCTGACCGTTCCGAAAACTTAGGGATAGATCAACCCTTGCCCCTTAACCGCGACCTGAAATACACCTTCCCAAGGTAGGGCGGTGTGAGTGCCCCCTCCTGCTCCACTTTTTCAAAGTTCCGAATGGTGTCCTCTCCCCTATCTACAATTCCTGATGTTTTCATGATGCCTTCCTTGGTCTTCCGCACCCGGCCTTTGCCCCCTCCCCGTCCCATAAGTCATACACAACAAAAAGGCCCCTGCCTTAACAGCAGGAGCCTTGAAAGCTATATCACAAGCCGAAAATTACTTCTCGATCTTGGAAACAACGCCGGAACCAACAGTGTGGCCGCCTTCGCGGATAGCGAAACGCATGCCTTCTTCCATGGCAACCGGGGTGATCAGCTCAACGTGCATATCAACGTTGTCGCCAGGCATGCACATCTCAGTGCCTTCGGGCAGGGTGATGATGCCGGTAACGTCGGTGGTACGGAAGTAGAACTGAGGACGATAGTTGTTGAAGAACGGGGTATGACGGCCGCCTTCTTCCTTCTTCAGGACGTAAACATGGCCATCGAAAGTGGTGTGGGGATGAACAGAGCCGGGAACAGCCAGAACCTGGCCACGCTCAATCTGGTCACGGTCAATACCACGCAGCAGAGCGCCGATGTTGTCGCCAGCCTGAGCGAACTCGAGGCTCTTGCGGAACATTTCCAGACCAGTGATGGTGGTGGTCAGCTTCTCTTCCTTCAGACCAACGATTTCCATCTGATCGCCGACATGAGCAGTACCACGCTCAACACGACCGGTAGCAACGGTGCCACGGCCGGAGATGGTCATAACGTCCTCAACGGGCATCAGGAACGGCTTATCAGCAGCACGGTCCGGGGTCGGGATGTAGCTGTCAACAGCGTCCATCAGCTCCCAAATGCACTTGTATTCCGGAGCATCGGGATCCTTGGAAGTGCTCTCCAGAGCCTTCAGAGCGGAACCACGGATGATCGGGGTGTTGTCGCCGTCGAAATCCTGGCTGTCCAGCAGTTCGCGAACTTCCATTTCGACCAGGTCGAGCAGCTCTTCGTCGTCAACCATATCGCACTTGTTCAGGAACACAACGATCTTGGGCACGCCAACCTGACGAGCCAGCAGGATGTGCTCACGGGTCTGCGGCATCGGGCCATCGGTTGCAGCAACAACCAGGATAGCGCCGTCCATCTGAGCAGCACCGGTGATCATGTTCTTGATGTAGTCAGCATGGCCCGGGCAGTCAACGTGGGCATAGTGACGCTTCGCGGTGTGGTACTCAACGTGAGCGGTATTGATCGTGATACCACGAGCCTTCTCTTCAGGAGCCTTATCGATGCTGGAGTAATCCATGAAATCGGCGTCGCCCTTCAGAGCCAGAACCTTGGTGATAGCGGCAGTCAGAGTGGTCTTGCCGTGGTCAACGTGACCGATGGTACCGATGTTGACATGCTCCAAAGAGCGGTCAAATTTTTCCTTTTCAGCCATTGGAAGTATCCTCCTTTAATTCAAACAGATAAAATAGCCTGTTGTAAGGCTATCATACTAGATTTTTCAAGAAAAATCAAGTATTTTGCGCGAATTTGTGCAGAATCAGCCCTTATTGCGCTCGGTCATGATCTTATCTGCAACACTCTTGGGAACCTGCTGGTAATCAGCCGGCTCCATGGAGTACTGGCCACGGCCCTGGGTCTTGGAACGCAGGTCAGTAGCGTAACCGAACATCTCGGACAGAGGAACCATCGCGGTGACACGGGCAGTGCCATCGGTGGATTCCTGGTTCTGGATCGCGCCGCGGCGGCTGTTCAAGTCGCCAATGACGTTGCCCATATACTCGTCAGGAACAACAACGTCAACCTTCATGATGGGCTCCATAATGACGGGATCAGCCTTCTTCATAGCATCCTTGAATGCCATGGAGCCGGCGATGGAGAACGCCATTTCAGAGGAGTCAACTTCATGATAGGAGCCGTCCCACAGAGTGACCTTGACATCCACGACGGGATAGCCAGCCAGAATGCCGGACTTCATCGCGCCCTGGATACCGTTGTCAACAGCGGGGATGTATTCCTTCGGGATAGCGCCGCCAACAATACCGTTGACAAACTCATAACCCTTACCCGGGTTGGGCTCAATCTTGATCTTAACGTGACCATACTGGCCCTTACCACCGGACTGACGTGCGTACTTGGTTTCCTGGTTAGCATCCTTGCGGATGGTTTCACGGTAGGCAACCTGAGGTGCGCCAACGTTAGCTTCGACCTTAAACTCGCGGAGCAGACGGTCCACGATGATTTCCAGGTGGAGCTCGCCCATGCCGGCGATGATGGTCTGACCGGTTTCTTCATCGGTCCAGGTACGGAAAGTCGGGTCCTCTTCAGCCAGCTTAGACAGGGCAATACCCATCTTCTCGCTGCCAGCCTTGGTTTTGGGCTCGATGGCAACGCGGATAACCGGCTCGGGGAAGTTCATGGACTCGAGGATGATGGGATGCTTCTCATCGCACAGGGTATCACCAGTGGTGGTGTTCTTCAGACCAACAGCAGCGGCGATATCGCCAGCGTAGCAGATGTCGATATCCTTACGGTTGTTTGCATGCATCTGCAGGATACGGCCGATACGCTCGTCCTGATCCTTAACAGAGTTGTAAACAGTGGTGCCAGCCTCAACGGTACCAGAGTACACGCGGAAGAAGCACAGCTTACCGACATACGGGTCAGTCATAATCTTGAATGCCAGTGCAGAGAACGGCTGATCATCGGAAGAAGTGCGATCTTCTTCCTCGCCAGTCTCCGGGTTGGTGCCCTTGATGGCCGCAACGTCGGTCGGAGCAGGCATATAATCAACAATTGCATCCAACAGTTTCTGAACGCCACGGTTCTTGTAAGAAGAGCCGCAGACAACAGGAACGATCTCGTTGGAAATAGTAGCCTTACGCAGAGCAGCCTTGATTTCTCCCTTGGTCAGCTCTTCGCCTTCCAGGTACTTCATCATCAGCTCTTCGTCGGTCTCAGCAACAGCTTCGATCAGCTTGTCATGATATTCCTGAGCCTGTTCTTTCAGGTCTTCAGGAATTTCCTCAACGCGCACATCATTGCCCATATCATCATAGTAGATATCGGCTTTCATGTCGATCAGATCGATGATGCCGCGGAAAGTGTCTTCCTGGCCGACAGGCAGCTGGATAGGCACACCGTTGGCATGCAGACGATCATGCATCATCTGTACGCAGCGGAAGAAGTCAGCACCCATGGTATCCATCTTGTTGACGTAAACCATGCGGGGAACCTTGTACTCGTCAGCCTGGCGCCAAACGGTTTCAGACTGAGGCTCAACGCCACCCTTTGCGGCCAGAACGGTAACAGAACCGTCCAGAACACGCAGAGAACGCTGAACTTCAACAGTAAAGTCAACGTGGCCCGGGGTGTCGATGATGTTGATACGATGACGGTTCTTTTTGAACAGAGCCGGATCGTGCTGGGTCTCGGTGTGGCTCCAGTAGCAGGTGGTTGCAGCGGAAGTGATGGTAATACCACGTTCCTGTTCCTGCTCCATCCAGTCCATCGTAGCAGCGCCGTCATGAACTTCGCCGATCTTATGGTTAATACCGGTGTAGTACAGAATGCGCTCGGTGGTGGTGG
>ERZ779890.5242-NODE-5242-length-10283-cov-7.763688_pt1 | contig 10283 bp, 10 predicted proteins | sample MGYA00511553_ERZ779890 | MGnify/ENA primary metagenome ERZ779890 (study PRJEB29588, sample SAMEA2152064) | human gut metagenome | biome: human gut; feature: human-associated habitat; material: faeces | place: Denmark | collected 2008/2010 ...
AGTTGGAGCCGGCCGGCACGGACGGCGTCAGCCGCCTGTACCGCATTCCCGGCGCAGCCGGAACGGTCGGGCTGATCGAGCCGATGAGCCACGCCTTCTGCGCCGAATGCAGCCGCATCCGCATCACCGCCGACGGCAAGCTCAAGCCCTGCCTGCACGCGGACACGGAAATTGCTCTGCGCGGGCTTCACGGCGAGGCGCTTCTCGACGCCATCCGCCAGGGCATTGCGCGCAAGCCGGAGCGTCATGCGCTGATGCGCGACGGCGAGAGCCATGCAGGACGCTGCATGAGTGAGATCGGAGGTTAAGATGGAGCTGACACATTTTAATGACGAGGGACGCGCGCGCATGGTCGATGTGACCGAAAAGCCGCAGACGATTCGCATTGCGCGGGCGGCAGCCACCGTCAACATGTGCGCCGAAACGATGCAAATGCTCCGCAGCGGCGGCATGAAAAAGGGCGACGTGCTCGCCGTGGCGCAGGTCGCGGGAATCATGGCAGCGAAGAAAAACAGCGAGCTGATCCCGATGTGCCACACCATTTTGCTGACCGGCGTGGACATTCATTTTACGCTGGAGGAGACGGCGCTGCACATTTTTTCCGAGGTTCGCTGCAAGGGTGAAACAGGCGTGGAAATGGAGGCGCTGACCGCCGTGTCGGTCGCAGCATTGACCGTCTATGACATGTGCAAGGCCGTCCAGCGGGACATGACGATCACCGATGTGCGTCTGCTCTACAAAGAGGGCGGAAAAAGCGGTGTATATGAAAGGAAGGATGAGCATGGCTGAGGTCGTTGCAGTCAACATCAGTGAAAGAAAGGGCATTCGCAAGCATGAGGTTCCGTATATCGAGCTTCTGCCGCATCACGGCATTGTGGGAGACGCCCATGCGGGCGACTGGCACCGGCAGGTGAGCCTGCTTGCAGAGGAGAGCATCGACACGATGCGCGCGCTGGGGCTGAGCCTGACGGCGGGCGCCTTCGCGGAAAACATCAACACAGTCGGCATTTCGCTCAAAACGCTCCCGGTCGGAACGCTGCTCCGGATCGGCCCTGCTGTCCTGCGCGTGACGCAGATCGGCAAGGAGTGTCACAACGACTGCGCCATCAAAAAGACGACCGGAAAATGTGTCATGCCGACTGAGGGCATCTTCTGTGAGGTCGTCACGCCCGGCCGCGTGCAAAAGGGCGACCGGATCACCGTTCTGGAGGAAATGCCATGAAGCTGATCGAAACAAAAAACGCCGTCGGCCATGTGCTCTGCCACGATCTGACGCGCATCGTCCCCGGCGAGTTCAAGGGCGCGCAGTTCCGCAAGGGACACATCGTCACGGAGGCGGATATTCCGATGCTTCTGTCAATGGGCAAGGAGCACCTGTACGTCTGGGAGATGGAGCCGGGTATGCTCCATGAAAACGACGCCGCCGAGCGTCTTTGCGCCATCTGCAAAAACGAGCACATGTCGCGCGGCGAGGTCCGGGAGGGCAAGATCGAGCTTCGCGCCGACTGCGACGGGCTGTTCCGTGTGGACGTGGAAAAGCTCAACGCCATCAACATGATCGATGAGCTGATGATCGCCACCCGCCACTCGAACACCGCCGTTCACGCCGGTGACAAGCTCTGCGGCACGCGCGTCATTCCGCTCATCATCCGCGAGGAAAAGCTCGACGCCGCCGACCGCGTCGCGGCAGGCAGACCCATTTTGGAGCTGCTGCCCTACAAGCTGAAGAGCGCCGCCGTCATCACGACCGGCAGTGAGGTCGCAAGCGGGCGGATCCAAGATACGTTCACCCCGGTCCTTGAGAAAAAGCTCGCGGCATTCGGCATCCGCATGACCGAGCACGCCGTGGTCGGAGACAGACTGGACAACGTTGCCGCCGCCATCGCGCAGATGCGGACAAAAAACGTTGACATGATCCTCTGCACCGGCGGCATGAGCGTCGATCCCGACGATAACACCCCCGGCGCGATCAAGAAAAGCGGTGCGCGCATCGTCTCCTACGGCGCGCCGGTGCTTCCCGGCGCCATGTTCCTGCTCGGCTACTATGAAGACGGTCAGCCCGTCATGGGTCTGCCCGGATGCGTCATGTATGCAAAGGCGACCGTCTTTGACCTGCTTCTGCCGCGCATCGCGGCGGGCGTTCGCGTGACGCGCGAGGAAATTGCCGCGATGGGCAACGGCGGTCTTTGCCTCGGATGTGAGAGCTGCCGCTATCCCGTCTGTCCGTTCGGAAAATAACAGCCGCCCGAAGCGCCGTGCGCTTTCTGCTTCCAATCATCAAAAAATAAGAGGAGAAAAATATGAAAAGGCTGCTTGCCGTTCTGCTTGCTCTGGCGCTTGTCCTGAGCATGGCCGCCTGTGCCTCCGCACCCGCAAAAACCGACAAATCCGCCGATCAACCCCAAACCGACGCGCAGCCGGCGCAGACGCCTGCTGGCGACGAAAAGCCTGCTGCCGACGAAAAACCCGCTGCGGACGAAAAGCCGGTCGAGCTGATCGTCTTTGCCGCCGCCTCCATGACCGAAACGCTGACCGAGATCGGCGGTCTGTTCATGGAGCAGAATCCGAACGTCACCATTCAGTTCAACTTCGATTCCTCCGGCACGCTCAAGACGCAGATCCAAAGCGGCGCTGACTGTGACGTGTTCATTTCCGCCGGTCAGAAGCAGATGAACCAGCTCGACAAGGACGCTTCCGCCGACGTCAATACCGAGGGGCTCGACTTCGTGCTGGCGGGCAGCCGCTTCAACATCCTCGAAAACAAGGTCACGCTCGTTGTTCCCGAGGGAAATCCCAAGAACATCCTCTCCTTTGACGACCTTGCCGCTGGCCTGAGAGATGGCTCCGTCCTGCTTGCCATGGGCAACTCCGACGTACCCGTCGGGCAGTACACGCAGAAGATCCTCAAATACTACGAGCTGGACGAGGACGCGCTGGCTGCCGCAGGCTGCCTGACCTACGGCACCAACGTCAAGGAAGTCACCACGCAGGTCTCTGAGGCGGTCGTTGACTGCGGCGTCATCTACTGCACCGACGCCTTCTCCGCAGGACTGACCATCGTGGACTACGCCACCGCCGAGATGTGCGGTCAGGTCATCTACCCCGCCGCCGTCCTGAACATCTCGCAGAACGCGGAGAGCGCACAGGCGTTCCTCGACTTCTGCCGCACGCCTGAGGCCACCGCGATCTTTGAAGCCGTCGGCTTCTCCGCCGCAGCGTAAACGAAAAAGCCTGCAACGGGAAGCGGACTCCGCTTCCCGTTTGTCCACTCCATCGAATGAAGCCCCCGGCCGGAGCCGCGCTCCGCAGGGGCGGAAGGAGCCGCCATGGATTTGTTTCCGCTGTGGAATTCGCTGCGCATCGCGGCGATCTCCACCTTCTTTGTCTTTTTCTTCGGCATCTTTGCCGCCTATTACATCGCAAAGCTCCCGCGCCTTTTCAAGGGCGTGCTCGACGTCATTCTGACGCTGCCGCTGGTGCTTCCGCCCACGGTCGTCGGTTACCTTCTTTTGCGGGTGCTCGGGCCGAAGCGCATCGTCGGCGCGTGGGTGCTCAGAACCTTCGGTCTGAAGCTGGTCATGACGTGGTGGTCGGCCATTTTTGCCACCATTGTGGTCATTTTTCCGCTGATGTACCGCACGGTGCGCGGCGCGTTCGAGGCGTTTGACGAGACGCTGGCGTATTCCGGCCAGACGCTCGGCCTCTCGAACACGTTCATTTTCTGGCGCATCCGTATCCCCTATTGCCGTCAGGGTATTCTGGCGGGCACAGTGCTCGCGTTTGCGCGCGCCATCGGAGAATACGGCGCGACCAGCATGATCGCAGGCTACACCCCCGGCAAGACCGCCACCATTTCCACCACCGTCTATCAGATGTGGCGAACGGACAACGACGCACTGGCGTTCCGGTGGGTCATGGTGAACATCGCCATTTCCACGGTCGTGCTGCTGGCGGTCAATATGCTTGAGCGGAGAAATGCCCGCCGCCGAAAGGAGCGTTCGTGATGGCGCTGTATGTCGATATTGAAAAAAAACTCGGCAGCTTTCACCTGCGCGCCAAATTCGAGGTAGACGGTGAAACGCTCGCCCTCCTCGGCGCGTCCGGCTGCGGCAAGAGCATGACGCTCAAGTGCATCGCAGGCATCGAAAGGCCCGACCGCGGGCGGATCGTGCTGGACGGCGAGACGCTGTTTGACAGCGAGGCGCACATTGATCTTCCGCCTCAAAAACGCCGCGTCGGCTATCTGTTTCAGCAATACGCCCTGTTTCCGAACATGACCGCCGAGCAGAACATCCTCTGCGGCATCCGCAGCGGCACACGCGCAGAAAAGCGGCTCGCGCTCAGCGAGGCCGTGCGGATGTTCCGGCTGGAGGGGCTCGAAAAAAAGCTCCCGGCGCAGCTTTCAGGCGGTCAGCAGCAGCGCGTTGCGCTGGCGCGCATCCTCTGCTCAAAGCCGAAGGCGATCTTGCTCGACGAACCGTTCTCCGCGCTCGACGGCTTTCTCAAATGGAATCTGGAGCTCGAGCTTTCCGATCTGGTCGCAGGCTTCACCGGGCCGATCATCTGGGTCTCGCACGATCTGGGCGAGTGCCGCCGCAACTGCAGCTGCGTCTGCGTCATGGAATCGGGACGCACGGGCGGCGTAATGGCGCTGGATGCGCTGATCGCCCATCCTGACTCGCTCAGTGCAGCACGTCTTACCGGATGCAAGAACTTCTTTCCTGTGTCGGCGCACAACGGCGGTCTTGAAATTTTACCGTGGCAGCTTTTCCTGCCCGATGTGCACGCCGCGTCCGACGCAGCAACGCTGGCTCTCATGCACGATGCCATAGACTTTGGCGGGCAGGCGCACGAGTTCCGCGTCCGCAGGGTCATTCCGGACGTTGACTGCGCCATTGTTCTTCTCTCGCCTGCACAGCTCAATGCCGATGCGCCCACGCTCCGCGTGGAGTTTCCGCTCGGCACAGCGCCGGAGACCGGCAGCACGCTCCGGCTCTCGTTCCGGCCGGAAGCGCTCCGGACGTTCTGACGTCATTGACACCGAAGCGCACCTGTGTTAGGATGAAGAAAGCAACACACCAACTCTGAAGGGGGAGCTGCCGATGCTGCTGATCCTGCTCATCGCCGCCGGTACCATTCTCGAAACGCTCTTTATCATGGAATCCTACAAGCGGCGCAGTGTGCGCAGCATCCTCTTTAAGGCGCTGGCATCGGTCTGCTTCGTGCTGCTCTGTATGCAGTGCATCCGCATCCGCGGACAAAGCGAGTATGCCGTGCTGGTATTCTGGGGACTTGTGTGCGGTCTGCTCGGGGACGTGCTGCTCGCGCTGCGCTTCCTTTGGCGGAGGCTGCACAACCTGTTTCTGATTGCCGGAACGCTGGCGTTCTTCGCTGGACACATTGTCTATATTCTTGCGATTTTGAATCTCTCGCCGGGCGCATGGCAATACGCCATTCCCGTGTCGCTGATCGCACTCGGCGTGGCAGGCTTCTATTCGAATGCAAACAAGGTAAACGCAGGAAAGATTCTGCCGCTCGGCGTGGTCTACATCGGAACCGTTTTGTTCATGGCATCGTGCGCACTGTCCGGCGCGCTTCTGACCTCCAGCCGTGCGCTGTTCCTGTTTTTCATCGGCGGGCTTTGCTTCTCCCTGAGCGACAACATGCTGGTCGTACTGTCGTTTGGGAAAAATGACAACATCTACCGGAATGCGGTCCTGCATGTCCTTTACTACATGGCGCAGATCTTCATTGCCCTCAGCATCCTCTTTCATTCGCTCTGAACGCCCAAAAATCGACTAAAAAGCGGACTCTACACACAGTAGAGTCCGCTTTCTACGTTTTTGAGAGTCCTCTCGCCCGTTCGTCGCCCTTGCGTTTCCGATGTGGAGAGTCGGACTTCTGACCTTTCGGGTGCCTTCCGACGGAAAAACCCGTATACTGGAGATACCTCTCACAGAAAGGACTCCAAACCTATGCGTCAGCTTTTTATTTTCAGTGATTCCGTCATCAAGGGCGTCATGCACGAAAACGGACGGTACAAGCTTTGTGAAGACCACGATTTTGCATCCCTGAATGCGCGCGGCATCGAAGCGCACAACCATTCCAAAATGGGCGCGACCATCCGCACCGGCCTTGACATCATGCGGCGCAAGCTGACACCCTGCGACGAAGAAACGCTGGTCCTGCTGTCGTTCGGCGGGAACGACTGCGATTACAACTGGGCCGAGGTCGCCGCTGACCCGGACGGCATCCACATGCCGCACATTGAACCGGACGAATTCGCCGCGCTTTACCGCGAGGCCATCGAGCTTGCCCGCGCATCCGGCGCGAAGGTCGCCGCCGCGTCCATTGTGCCGATCGAGGCCAGACGTTATATGCATACCATCTCGGAGGGAAAAAGCGGTGAGAACATCCTGAAGTGGCTTGGCGACGTCGATCGCCTCTACCGCTGGCAGGAGTCCTACAACCAGATCGCCTGCTCGGTTGCGGGCAAGCTCGGCTGCCAGATCCTTGACATCCGCTCCGCGTTTTTACAGAGCGCCTGCTTCCCGACGCTCATGTCGGACGATGGCATCCACCCTTCCCCTGCCGGTCACGCGCTGCTGCACAGGACTGTCCGTGCCGCCCTCTGCGGCATGGAGTGAGCAGCGTAGACCCGTCGTTGCAGAATACGCACAAACTCCGGCTGCAAAAAAACCGGACGTCCATAAGACAGCAACACCGACCGATATCCATCGGTCGGTGTTTTGCTTTCCGGCAGACGCACAAAGCGTCCCCCGCTTATTTTGCCTCGATGCGGATCGTCTCGCCGTCTGCCAGCGCCTCCAGCTCGGAGATCGGATGCTCAAAGCTGTCGATGATCTTCTCCGCGATCGGGTCCTCCAGCTCGCGCTGGATGGTGCGGCGCAGATTGCGTGCGCCGTATGTGACGGAATAGGCCTTCTTGACCAGCGCGTCGATGAGGCTCTGCTCCCAGCAGAAGGTGACGCCGCGCTCTGCGAGCGAATCGCGCAGCTCCGTCAGCATGATGCCTGCGATGCCGCGGAAATTCTCCTCCGTAAGCTTGTTGAAGCAGATCACGTCGTCCACGCGATTGAGGAACTCCGGCCGCAGGAACTCGCCCAGCGCCTTCATCGCCTTCTCACGGCTCTGCTCGGAGAGCGTCCTGCCGAAGCCGACCGAGCCGTCCTTGCGGTCGGAGCCGGCATTCGAGGTCATGATGATGACCGTATTCTCAAAGTTCACCACACGGCCCTGCGCGTCGGTGATGCGCCCGTCATCGAGAATTTGCAGCAGGATGTTCATGACATCCGGATGCGCCTTTTCGATCTCATCAAAGAGGATGACCGAGTAAGGCTTGCGGCGGATCTTTTCGGTGAGCTGCCCGGCCTCGTCGTAGCCGACATAGCCCGGGGGCGAGCCGATGAGGCGGGACACCGCGTACTTTTCCATGTACTCGCTCATGTCGATGGAGATGAGCGGGTCAACGGTGTCGAACAACTGGCTGGCCAGCTGCTTGACCAGCTCGGTCTTGCCGACGCCGGTGGGGCCGACGAAGATAAAGCTGGCCGGGCGGTGACGGCCAGACAGGTCGGCGCGGGCGCGCTTGATGGCCCCGGCCACGGCGTGGACAGCCTCGTCCTGGCCGATGATGTGAGCCTTGAGGGCATCCTCCAGCCCCTGCAGGCGGCCATACTCGGTCTCTTTGATCTTCACAGCAGGCACACCGGTCCAAAGCTCAATGACCTGTGCGACGTCGTCCATGGTCACTTCAATTTCCGCGACCTTCAGCTGCAGGGCGGGCAGCTTTTCGCGCTGCTTCGCCAGATCGGTCTTGACCGCGGCCAGTGCTTCGTAGTCGATGGCAGCGTCCTGGCCGTTCTGCGGCTCGGGGTTCTCCAGTTCGTGCTCGCGGGTCTCCAAATCGGCCACGGTGCGCTGGGTCTCCATGAGCTCTGTAATTTCAGGATGGCGCAGGTTGCAGCAGGCGCAGGATTCATCCAGCAGGTCAATGGCCTTGTCCGGCAGGAAACGGTCCGTGATGTAGCGTTCCGACAGCTTGACGATGCTCGTCACGATGGGGTCGGACACACGGACGAAGTGGTGCTTTTCATAGTAGACGCGGATGCCCTTGATGACCTCGATGGTGTCCAGCAGCGACGGTTCCTCGACCTTGACGGGCTGGAAACGGCGCTCCAACGCGGAATCCTTCTCGATATACTTGCGATACTCGGCAAACGTCGTTGCGCCGATGACCTGCATCTGCCCGCGGGACAGCGCGGGCTTCATGATGTTGGCGGCGTTCATAGAGCCGTCGGAGTCGCCCGCGCCGACGATGGAGTGGATCTCATCAATAAACAGGATGATGTTGCCCGCAGCCTTGACCTCGCTGATGAGGCCCTTGACACGCTGCTCAAACTGGCCGCGGAACTGGGTGCCTGCGACGAGGGACGTCATGTCGAGCAGGTAAATTTCCTTGTCCTGCAGACGCGCGGGGACCTTGCCCTCGGCAATGCGCTGGGAGATGCCCTCTGCAATCGCAGTCTTGCCGACACCGGCCTCGCCGATCAGGCAGGGGTTGTTCTTCTGGCGGCGGCACAAAATCTGGATCGTGCGGTAAATTTCGCGGTCACGGCCAATGATGCGGTCCGTCTTGCCGTCGCGGGCCTTCTGGGTCAGGTTCTCGCAGTAGGTCTCAAGGAACTTGCGGCGGGGAGCCTTTTCCTTCTTGCCGTTTTTGGGCTTGGCGTCGTCCTTATTCTGGCGCGCACCAAAGCCAAACGGGAACACGGGGCTGCCGCCCGGGACAAAATCGTCCTGCGGGGCGGGCTCGTCACCGGCGTCGGTGTCGTCGCCGTTCATCATGGGGGCCAGCATGCCGGAGTCGGAGGCCTCCTGCAAAAAGCTGGACATCCGCTCCTCCATATTTTCCAGATCCTGGTCGGACATGCCGAACTGTTTCATTAGATCATCCACAGGCTGGATGTGCATGGCACGGGCGCAGGTCAGGCAGTAGCCCTCCTGCACGGTCTTGCCGTTTTCAAGCCGCTGCACAAACACGACAGCGGGGCGTTTTTGGCATTTAACACAAAGCATTTACTTCACCTCTATGAAAAGTGCCCGATAAGAGGCACGTGGGATTGCGATAAACTGTTGTAGAGGGCGGCGTTCTCGACGCCCGGCGGGCGGATAGGAAATCCGCCCCTACGTAGGGCGGGCAGTCCCCTACCCGCCGCACCGCAGCTACACTACTATTATTAAACAAACCCTGCCAAATTGCAAGTTTTGGCGGGGCTTGTTCAGAATTTGTTTAATAATGGAGCAAAAACGGGTTGAACGCACCAAAAAGGCTGTACCCGACGCTGCGCTGCAAAACGCCGGTGGTCAGCCAGTCAATCTGGCCGGTGGTGATGCTGGCGGCGAACCAGAGCAGCAGCGCCAGCAGCCAGCAGTCGAACGCGCCGGTCACAAGGCCCAGCACCAGACCCAGCAGCCGGTTGGCACCGCCCACCAGCGGGATAAGATTGACGCCGCGCAGCAGCCGCACCAGCAGGGCGAACACCCAGCGCACGATCATGCTGAGCAGCACAAACAGCACCGCCTGCACCAGCGGCAGGAAAAGCGGCTCCAGCAGGGCGTTGATCTTTTCGGGCAGCTGGTCCCCGGCAGTCTGCAGACCCGCGGCCAGCGCGGCACGGATGGATTCCGGCAGAAAGTCCAGCCCCTGCACCGCAGCGGCAATATCGCCGCCCGACTGTGCGACGGCCTGCTCGACCCGGGTGGAGACGGAGTCGCTGAAAAAGCTAAGGTAAACTTCCGGGGCCAGCGTGCGGCTGCCCCAGGAGGCAATGCCGACGCCCAGCACCGCGCCGATCAGCTCGGTCAGCCCGGCGAGAAAGCCCTTCTGCCAGCTTTTGACAGCGGCAAAGGAAAATACGGCCAGAAAAATAAAATCATAGACAAGTGCGGGAGAAAAAGACATAGATGGGTACTTCTTTCTGTTGGATTACTTGCGGGTCGAAAGGCTTCCCCCGAGGGGGAAGCTGTCAGCGGCCCCGCCCGCTGACTGATGAGGGCGAACCTTGCCATTATTGCCCACAAATTGGTTATTGCGGCAAGGCAGCCCCTCATCCGGCCCTGCGGGGCCACCTTCCCCCGAGGGGGAAGGCTTCGGAACTAGTCGGCTAGCTTCGCCAAAACGTCCGCCTGACTGCCGGTAAAGACCAGCGTCTGCTTGCCGTGCAGGACCGCCAGCGGGCGGGACGGCAGGCCGGTCTGCA
>ERZ779890.5246-NODE-5246-length-10278-cov-2.761029_pt1 | contig 10278 bp, 8 predicted proteins | sample MGYA00511553_ERZ779890 | MGnify/ENA primary metagenome ERZ779890 (study PRJEB29588, sample SAMEA2152064) | human gut metagenome | biome: human gut; feature: human-associated habitat; material: faeces | place: Denmark | collected 2008/2010 ...
ACCGAGTCCAGGGCACCAGTTGACTGATGTTTCTCCCTGATATGCAATACGATAGTTCATCAGAACCTCTGCTTTCTTCTTCTCGTTCCAAGACTTCCATTCGCCGGCGGTAAAGGTCAATTCCTCTGTGCATGCCGCGTGAATATCCCTGGTACCGGACTGCCCGAACGCATCTTCCAATTCTGTAATAGGACGAGCCTTGTCCAATTCCGTATTGTAATAGCTCTTGAACATCTTGATGAACGCCCACTGGGTCCATTTGTAGAATGCAGGATCACAGGTGCGGATTTCCCTGTCCCAGTCGTAGGCAAAGCCGATTCTGTCGAGCTGCTCACGGTAGCGGCGGATATTGTTTTCCGTCGTCACTTCAGGATGCTGTCCGGTCTGGATGGCATACTGTTCCGCAGGGAGTCCGAAAGCGTCGTAACCCATAGGGTGAAGGACATTGAATCCCTTGAGACGCTTGTAGCGTGCATATATGTCGCTGGCGATGTAACCGAGAGGATGACCTACGTGAAGACCTGCGCCGGACGGATACGGAAACATATCCAGGACATAATATTTCGGCTTTGAAGGATCCTCTACCGCATGAAATGTTTTTTCGGCCGCCCATCTCGACTGCCACTTCTTTTCGATACTTCTGAAATCGTAATCCATATTGAATACTAAATTTTATTTCTTAATTCCGAATTTTCCTTTCTTTGTCAATTTGAAATCCACCGCCACGGACATTCTGGAGGCCACATTGACCTTCTTCACCTGGGCCGGTTTCCATTTAGGGGAGGCTTTCACCACCCTCAACGCCTCATCATCCAATGCCTGGCTACCGCTGCTGCGGGCAATCTCGACATTTGAAACCACACCGTCCTTGCCGATAATGAATTCCACCACTACCCTGCCCTGGACGCCGTTGGCAACTGCTTCTTTAGGATATTTTAGATACTGGTAAACCCATCTCAGCAGGAAAGCCGACGGCTCTGCGCTGCCCATGAAAATCGGGCGTCTGTCGCAGTCGGAATAGTTGTATATCCTGTCGTCGCTTTTCTCCAGCACCTTGTCCTGACGAAAAAGAGGCGGATTGTCCAGATTCGCCAGATGCCTGGTGAAATTATAGATATATTCCATCTCCCTTTCCATCGGGTCATACTCGATGATGCTCTCCACATCCTTTACCGTATCGTGTTCCGGATAGCGGCCGGTAGTGAACAGGACAGAAGGTATCTCCTTGGAATAGAACGCTCTATGGTCTGATGGATAAGGCTCCTTGGCCGTCACCTCAGGAACCACAGGCTGCAGTTCTGAAGAAACCTGGCTGATGAGCATGTTCATATCTGCATTGGAAGAAGTGTATGCGTAAAATCCGTTGCTGCCGGTCCCGAGCATATCCAGGTCGATCATCGCGTCGATTCTGCCGGCATCGGAAAATGAACGGTTCAGGAAATACCATGCTCCGGCAAACGACTGCGAGGAAGCGCCGAACGCTATGAAGATCACCGACCTTCTGAACATAAGGGCATTGGTATTCACCATTCTGGCAAGCTCCAGCATCATGGCCAGACCGGAAGCATTGCCGTTCGCCCCATTGTAAACCTGCTCCACCGGCTTGCCGTCCACCTCGACCATATTGCTACCGACATTGTCCAGACGTGCCCCTATGACGATGTAGCGGTCGAACATCTTCTTGTCATAGCCCTGGACGAAGCCGAGCACGTTCCGGGAAGTCAGGGTGTCGCCATTCTGACTGATTCCGAACAAGTCTCCGTTTTCGCCGCTGAGAAGGTCAATGTCATACTCCTTGAAGACGTCACGCACATAGTCGGCCGCGTCTTTTTCACCCTGCGTGCCCGCTCCACGACCTTCCAGTGCATCTGATGCCAGATAGGAAACGTGTGATTTCAATGATCTGGTGACATCGCTGTCATTCAATTCCGAATAACCGCCGATATATTGCGCATGACATGGAGAACAAAACATTCCGGCAATAAGGACCGGAACCAATGCGCAAAGGACAAAACGACTGACTTTTTTCATTTTCAATTCTGATTTACGAGAATCCAAGCGTCAGCAGGAGCAAATTTCTCCTCTTTCACTTTTCTGAGCCAGTCATAAGCAACAACTATGCTATCGGACGGACACAGCCCCACTGCCGTATATCCGTTCCTGAAATTTATCAATGCCGCTTCATATCCGGCCTTCTGCGCATCGAGTTTCAGAGCAGCCGCATTTCCCTTGTCCACGAATGCGCCCACGATGATGTAGTACCTGTGCGCCAACTCTTCGGAATACAGTCCGCCCAAGGATTTTGGACTGCGCATGATCTCATTGTGGTTTTTCAATGAATCCAGAACCGCAAGAGAATCAGCCATCTGCTTCTCGACTTTTTTCAATGAATCCATACGTGCCTGATGCTGAGCTTCTTCCACAGCTTCTATAGCGGCACGTTTAGCCTCGATCTCCGCCGAGACCGGTCTTCCGGCAAGTCTGCGGAACGCATCACAGCCCGTAAACAGAGCCGTAAACGTGCACAGACACAAAAGACATATAAGGACTGACCTTTTCATAATTCATCAAAATTGATACAAATTTAGTAAATATAATTATTTTTGCATTCAGGACGCACGTTTAATTTCAGGATGCACGTTTAATACACGAAATTTCAGATATGCAGTTAATTGACAGCCTTAAACAATTCTTCAGAGAGGTAACCGACATCAGACCGAGCATTGACACGGTAAAAGCGGCGGAAAACATCCGCAGCAACATTTATTTCAAAGGACCTAACGTATGGATTCTCGTATGCGCCATCGTCTTGGCGTCAGTGGGCCTGAACGTGAACTCCACCGCCGTGATCATCGGTGCGATGCTTGTGTCTCCGCTTATGGGCCCGATTTTCGGAATCGGTCTCGGACTCGGAACGGATGACACGATGCTGATCAAGTCTGCATTCAAGAACCTGATAGTGATGGTGCTGGTCAGTCTCGCGGCAGCCACCATGTACTTCGTTCTGACACCTCTGAAACTGGCCAATCCGACCGAGCTTCTCGCAAGGACGAATCCGACCATCTACGACGTGGTGATCGCTCTGTTCGGCGGTCTTGCCGGCATATTCGAGATGAGCCGCAAGGAGAAAGGTACGGTGATATCCGGCGTTGCCATCGCCACGGCATTGATGCCTCCTCTCTGTACCGCAGGCTACGGAATCAGCACGGGGTCATTGACATACTTCATCGGCGCGCTATACCTCTTCACCATAAACTGCATCTTCATTATCCTCGCCACTTACCTGATGGTCAAGCACTTGCACTTCTCCGAAGTACAGTTCCAGGACAACAGGAAGGAGAGCCGCACCAAGACCATCATGTCTATCGTGATCGTTCTTATGATAGTGCCGAGCATCTGGTCCGCCGTAAAGATGGTGAAGGACAACCGGTTCAGCACCAATGCGGAAGCCTTCATCTCCGAGAACAAGAACTTGGAAAACGGATACATCTACGACTACAGGATCAATCACAGGAAGGGAGGCAGCATAGAGATTTTCATTGCCGGAGAGCCTCTTACGGCCACCGAGAAGAAACGCCTTGTAGAATCAGCCGAAAGGCATAAAATCAGCGAAGAGCAGCTCAAATTCTCCGAAAGGGCAATCTTCGAGGCCAAGGACAACACGTCGGAGAAGATAATGAAGGGCATCTACGAAAGGACTGATTCTGAAATCGCACGCAAGGAGGCACGTATCCACGAGCTGGAGAAGGAAATCGCCAAATACAAGCGCGACAATATCCCTTACGAGCAGATTGCAAAGGAAATCCACAGCCAGTATCCTGAAATAGGACGTCTGTTCATCGGACGCGGTTCTGAAGTGTGCTGCGACAGCATTACCGCCGGCACTCCAGGTCTCGTACTTATCACGAATTCCGAGAAACAGCTGCCGGAGAACGACGTGCAGAAACTTGAGAGATGGCTCAAAATCAGGCTTGGAGATTCCACAGCCGTAGTAATCAGCAGAAAATGAGACTGTCGGCAGCATTGAAAGCAGCATTTTCGCTACTGTTTGCAATGTCTGCAGTTCTGTCAGCCGGGCCTGAGTTCAAACGCTATGAACAGATCGCCCCGGCTGTTCCTCTATATGGGCCGCCAGACACGGTGTCAATGTTCGTCATCGGGGACGTGATGCTCCATTCCAAGCAGATGGAATATCCTTATACACAGTTCCTTGCCGGCATAAAAGGGCTGATGCAGTCCGCAGATGTGACCGTGGCAAATATGGAGTTCACATTGGCCGGAGAGCCTTATACCGGCTAACCTGAATTTTCCGCACCTGACGAGTACGCGACCTACGCTGCCGACTGCGGTGTCAATGTGTTCCTTACCGCCAACAACCATATCATGGACAAGGGCCGGGCAGGTCTGGAGCGCACTCTCGAGGTGTATCGCAATATGGAAGACTCAAAACGCATCCGTTTCGTGGGAACAAGCACTGACGAGATGGACGAGCTGTCGAGGAATCCGTTGATTATCAATGTAAGAGGAATCCGTATTGCCTTCCTGAATTTCACTTACGGGACCAATGCTCCGATGCGCGGACAGACCTGGCCGAAAGTGAACCGGATCGACACCACGGATATTCGCAAGGCATTGACACTGGCAAAGGAGAGGAAGGCGGACTTCATACTGGCATTCCCGCACTGGGGCGAGGAATATGCGCTGGAGCACTCTGAGGCGCAGGAAAAATTGGCACATTGGCTAGTGAAGAACGGGGTCAATGCCATCGTCGGTGCCCACCCGCATGTCGTCCAGGACTCGACCGTAATCGACGGTGTCCCTGTCTTCTATTCAGTGGGCAATGCTGTCTCCAATATGAGCGCGGCCAATACGCAGCTGGAGCTCGGAGTTGGTCTGAAGTTCGTGCGCGATGAGAACGGGGACAGGTCAATGCTTTCTCCGTCAGTCACTTACATATGGTGCTCAAGGCCCGGAAAATTCATTGACAATTATGCTACTATCGTCGTGAAGGAGCATATCGGAACCCGGGAGAAATGGATATCTCCAGCGCATTACGACAAGATGATGGCCACCTACAGCCGAGTAAAATCCGCAACCGGCGTACAGGACTGAGAGGCAGTCTTGAAAAACAGCATATAAAAACGGAGGCTGACCGCCCGGAATCTCTCCGGCAATCAGTCTCCGCTTCAGTTATTCTTAAGGATCACTTAGATCAGCACGTATCTCAAGATGAAGAGCACCGCGAGAATCCACATCATCACGGATACCTTCTTGAGTTTTCCAGCCAATGCGTTCAATAACGTGTAGGTAATCATACCGAGCATGATACCGTCGGAAATACTGTATGCGAGAGGCATGAGCAGCATTGTCACGAAAGCAGGGATGGCTTCTGAATAGTCGCTCCAGTCAATGTCCCTGACAGGGCTTGCCATCATCACACCTACGATGAAGAGAACCGGACCTGTAGCGGCTCCCGGGATGGCCAGGAAGAGAGGCGAGAACATGAGCGCAATCGCGAAGCATACTGCGATGGTGAATGAGGTAAGACCTGTGCGGCCACCTTCAGACACACCGGAAGCGCTCTCGATATATGTAGTCGTGGTACTTGTTCCGAAAACGGCGCCTGCTACAGTAGCCACTGCATCGGCCATGAGCACCTTGTTGATGCCGTCCACATTGCCGTCCTTATCTACCATACCGGACTTCACGGAAACGCCGACTACGGTTCCGATGGTGTCGAACATGTCGATGAAGAGGAAGGTGAACACCATATCCCAGGACAGGATCTGGCTCCACTCGAACTTGCAGAAAATCGGCTCGATCGAAGGAGGTGTGGACATCACGCCATTGAAATTGGTGACACCCATAGGGATTCCTATCAGGGTGGTGGCGATGATGCCGAGCAGCATGCCGCCCTTGACATTGAGAATCACCAGGACAGATGTGATCAGGAAGCCGATAATCGACAGGATGACAGCAGGTTCAGAGAATGAGCCGAGGGCCACGGAAGTAGCTTCGCTATTGACAATGATGCCTGCAGATTTGAGACCGATGAATGCGATATAGAGGCCGATACCTGCACCGATGGCTCTTTTCATAGTCACAGGAATGGCATCCACGATGAGCTTGCGGACATTGGTCACTGTAAGCAGGATGAAAAGGATACCTTCCAGGAAAATGGCTGTCAATGCCATCTGCCAAGGGTGTCCCATTGCCAGACACACGGTATAGACGAAGAACGCGTTGAGTCCCATGCCCGGAGCGAGTCCGAAAGGTTTCTTCGCATAGATGGACATTACCAGACAGCCGACGATCGCCGCGAGGGCTGTGGCTGTAAATACTGCGTTGGTAGGCATTCCCTGTGATTCCAATGCCGAGAAGATGCTCGGATTGACTGCAAGGATGTATGCCATGGTGAGGAATGTGGTGATTCCGGCAATAATTTCAGTGCGGACTGAGTGCTTTGCTGGGTTCAGTCCGAATGTCTTCTGAAGAAATGTGTTCATTTTCGTATGGAATTACCTGTTAGAACACCCATTTTACACCGAGGCAAGGACGGCACCAGAAGCCGCTGCCTGAACCGAAGTCATATGAAAGTTCGATCTCGGTACCTACATTGAGGTTATCCACGCCGAAATGCTGGCCTACGGCATACCAGAGCTGAGGCTCGGAGATGAACACTACATCGGAAGTCTTCCAGGTATCCATCTTGAGGTTACCGTCGCCGTCAATCTTGGCTACGCTGTGGTTCTGCCACCAGAAATCTGCGAATCCGCTGAATCTGAGACCTTTGACATTGAAGAGATCCTGCATTCCCCAAACTGCGGTGAACTGCATAGGAACCTTGCTGTGAGGTCTGCTGCCGTCAGCCCTCTTGTCATACGCGATATATTTGCCGAGAACCTTGAGGTTCAATGTGTTCTTGAAATCCTTGCTGTGGAAAAACCAGTCAACACCGCCGAGGAATGCATGATTGATGTTGTACGCATTGTACACACCGCCATTGTACTCGACATGGAGGCTGAGAGGGGCGAGTTTGCTGTTCTGCCAGAAATTCAGGCAACGCGCGATCTCGAAATAAGTACCGCTTGGAGCTTTGTTGCCATCCTCTTTTCTTGCCTTGTAGTCGTAGTCAATGAAGAAGAATGTGTTACCCCACTTGTCCCCATAGAAACCCTCGAGGGTGGTGGTCACTTGCTTACGATCACGACCAAAGTCGTAAAAGATCTGGAGGTTAGTCTGCGCTTTCGCCATCTGCGAGAACGCCATCAATGCTACAACGGCAGCAAAAAAGGTTTTTTTAGACATAAGTTTGTTTTTATGAAATGAGTTGATAAAAATATCCGCAGAATGTGTAAAATGAAACGGGGCGGCCTGAGGTCGATCGTCCCGTGATTCATCTACAGTTTCAGCAGGGCAGTAGTCTCGATGTCAGACGGCATTTCAGCCATTCCGTCGCACTCTGCCAACTCTATTATAAAGTTCGCGTAAATCGCCTTCGGCGAAAACTTGCGTATAAGGTTCAATGCAGCCACGGCCGTTCCGCCGGTCGCGAGCAAGTCATCATGAAGCAGCACCACATCGTCTGATGTCAATGCATCTGTATGTATTTCGAGCGTATCCTTGCCGTATTCTTTCATATATTCTTCAGAATAGGTTTCGCAAGGCAGCTTTCCCGGCTTGCGGATCGTCACGAAACCGGCACCGAGCCTGTAGGCCAATGCCGCACCAGCTATAAAGCCGCGGGACTCCAGTCCGCAGACTTTGGTGATTCCCTTGTCCTTGTAAAGTTCGTACATGGCATCCACCACCTCACGGAAAGCCTCAGCATTGCCGAAAAGCGTAGTCACATCCCTGAACAGGATTCCTTCCTTCGGAAAGTCCGGAATGGAACGGATGCTGGAAACAATAAGGTCTTTGTCCATATCAGAATGTAAATTTCACCATTCCCAAAAGCCTGTGGTTCACTATCCAGTGGAGACCGCTGTCAACAAGTCCGTTATGTGAATTCACTACAGGCATGACCTTCTCACCGACCTTCATTACAGGATATTTTCCATATTGAGCCGCGGTAATGTCATATTCCAGACCGAACGACAACTTGCCGAGATTATAGACCACTGTCGGAGTCACACGGATAATGCTGTTCAAGTTGGAGAATCCGTTTCCGCTCAAATACAGATATTGGGAACTGGTGTACTTCGTATTGGCCGGCTCTCCCACCATCAGTGCACTCGGAATAGTCGTATCGCTGTAGAGGGCCTTGCTTGTTCCGAGATTCTTCATATATCCGATCATACCCTGGACCTGAAGCTTGCGGCCATACTTTACGGAAACGTATGAGGCCGTGCTGTGAAGCGGCGCATATTCCCATGAACCGTCAGAATTGATGTCAGTCACACCATAACCAGAAAGCATGTTGAAATGCTCACCTGCTGACGCATACACTACCTTGGCATTGACAGAAAAGTCTCCGGTAGCATACTGGGCATACACATAAGGGTTCACGGTCGTGAGACGGTCATCCACCTTGTTGCCATCCAGACGGTCTCTCCAGCGCGGCTTGATGCTGAGCACATCCATTCCGACACGTCCGAGGAAACCGTTGTTGCTTTTGAACGTGACACCGGCATAGAACTCAGGTATGCAGCCATATTTGATATAATCGTCAGAAGCCTTGGATTCATATTTGGATTTTTCCGTATTATAAAACGGGCCGACAGAAAGATACTGCATCTGCCAGATGAAGCCTCCGGTCAATGTAAAATGCTTGGAGAAGTTATAGTCGAGCATGACCTGAGGAGTACGGCTGAACGGATTGAACGGTGTACCTGTCTCAAGGTCAATGACATAAGGCTGGTCAGCGGCGATAGGATGCCATGCCTGGCCCACCTTGAGCGAGGCACTCTGCTTCTGTCCTTTTCCCAGGCCGTCCCATCCCAATGTGGCATAAGCCTGACGCAGACGAAGTACGACTACATTGCCGTTCATGCAATAGAAGTCGGTCTCGATCTTAGCGCCTACCTTGGTCTTGCCGAACTGATAGTCCTTTACATCCAGACCGACACGTGAGGTGATGGCGAGGAAACGGAATGTCGGATTCGCATTCATATCCTCCCCTTTCGCGTTAAGCGCCTCATCCTTAGGGATATAGTAGAACAAATCCTTGGTGCCGGACTTGCTTTCGCGTGAGTCGAATGCGAAATAGTTGCGGATGAATCCGTACAACTTGAAATGTGAAGGCTTCTCTATTTTAGCTGACTCTGCAGCAGGCTCGGAAGCAAAAGCCTTGGCAGCCGGAGCGAAAAGCGCAACGACTGCCAGTGCCAAAAATCTATTTTTCATTAGAATCCGATGAAAATCAATACTGCATAACCAAGTACAAGGCCGACTACACCGATGATCGCACCGACCTTCGTCATATCCTTGACCTGGATAAGACCGGTAGAATGCGCAATGGCATTCGGAGGTGTACTGATAGGGAAAAGCATTGCCACAGAGGTAGAAAGCGCAACTCCCACGAGGAGGGCCTTCACGCCGCCGATAGGTCCGAGCATGTCACCCATACCTACACCTACCGCACTGAGGATAGGAACGAGGAGGCTGGCTGCTGCGGAGTGCGAAATGAAGTTGGACATCGCATATCCGAGGAGACCTGAAAGGATGAGGATTACGAGCGGCTTGAATGATGCGAACGGAATAGACTGGACGAGGTTCTCGGCGAGACCTGTCTTGTTCAATGCAATACCGAGCGCGAAACCGCCGGCAACCATCCAGAGTACGCTCCACTCTACATTCTTGAGGTCTTCTTTCGTGATGACACCGGTCGCGCAGAACACACCGACAGGAATCATTGCCACTACATTGGCATTGATACCGGTGTATCTGTCGAGCACCCAAAGAAGGATGGTCACTGCGAATGTAACCCAAACGATATATGTCTTGGTATCAGGCTTTCTGGTATTCTCTATCTTGAGTTCAATCTTGTCAGATGAGAACGGGAAGAGTTTCAGAAGGAGGAACCATGCGAAAAGAAGCATCACGACAACGTAAGGCACCATGATGAGCATCCACTCGCCGAAACCGATGCTCTGATGCATTGTCTCAGTCAGATAGCCGAGAGCGATAGCGTTAGGAGGGGTTCCGATAGGAGTTCCGATACCACCTAGGTTAGCTGCGACAGGAATTGCCAATGCCAATCCGGCCTGGCCTCTCTCGCTGGCCGGAAGTGTCTTGAGGACAGGTGCCAGGAAGGTAAGCATCATTGCGGCGGTAGCC
>ERZ779890.5248-NODE-5248-length-10275-cov-2.800196_pt1 | contig 10275 bp, 8 predicted proteins | sample MGYA00511553_ERZ779890 | MGnify/ENA primary metagenome ERZ779890 (study PRJEB29588, sample SAMEA2152064) | human gut metagenome | biome: human gut; feature: human-associated habitat; material: faeces | place: Denmark | collected 2008/2010 ...
GTTCTCTATCACGCACGGCCGTAGTTCGCGTCACGCTTACTGAGCCTCCAACCGGCAAACGCAAGCAGTATGATAAGGAAGGCGTGGAAATGAAATATGGCAGAATGGAATAAATCTCCGATAATGGTAATATCTTCCGAAAACCAGGTATAAGCTCTTCATAAGGATGTGCGTATCTTTGCACCAGTTTTTAATCATCAAACAAAAGGGTTTAATATGAAAAGATTGGTTTTGCACACTTACATCATGTTCATGGCGCTGACGGCTATGGCTTGCCAAAGCAATGAGGTAGAAGCTACGCCATCTGACAAATCTGCAAACGCAATGAACATCACGATCAATGGAAAGACGGTTTCGTGCCAGCTCGTTGACAATTCGTCAACAAGAGCACTTCTGGCACAGTTGGAAAGGGGAGACATCACCTACGAGGCTGATGACTATGGCAACTTCGAGAAAGTGGGAAACATAGGCATCGGTCTGCCACAAAACAACGAGAGCATCACCACAACTGCTGGCGATGTGATTCTGTATCAGGGCAATAATATCTGTCTTTATTATGACACAAATTCCTGGACATTTACCCGTCTGGGGAAGATTGAGGGAATGAGCAAGGATGAAATCAAGACGTTTCTCAATGCCGGAGGTGGCAGCGTAAAAGTTAAGCTTTCATCAGGTTCTACTACCGGAATAAAGCAAACACCTGCAGACCGGAAGGCTCCAAGCGGAAAATATTCGCTTGACGGGAGAAAGCTAAAACAGGCTCCCAGCAAAGGTGTCTATATTGAAAACGGAAAGAAAATTGTAAAGACATAGAACCATGAACAGATTATTCACATTTATAGCAACAGCCCTCATCTGTTGTGCAGGAATTCAGACAAAAGTAAAAGCAGAAACTATGGATAAAGAGATAAACTTAGTACAGGATTGGGACAAGACTTTTCCTAAAAGCGAGAATGTAAATCATGAGAAAGTAACATTCAAGACCCAATATGGTCTTACTCTTGCAGCCGATCTCTATATTCCGAAGAACGCTGAAGGAAAGTTGCCAGCCATTGCCGTGAGCGGTCCTTTCGGAGCCGTCAAGGAGCAATGTTCTGGTCTCTATGCACAAGATATGGCAGAGCGTGGTTTCATCACCATCGCTTTCGACCCATCGTTTACAGGCGAATCTACTGGCGAGCCTCGCCGTACGGCTTCTCCCGACATCAATACGGAAGACTTTCTGGCTGCTGTAGATTATCTCAGTATGCGAGATGATGTAGATGCAGGGCAAATCGGCATCATTGGCATTTGCGGCTGGGGCGGAATCGCTCTGAATGCTGCTGCGCAAGACCCTCGCATCAAGGCTACTGCGGCAATAACCATGTATGACATGAGCAGAGTAAGCGGAAATGGGTACTTTGACGCAGATGACAGCAAAGAAAGCCGATATGCGGCACGAAAAGCATGGGCAGAAGCACGCACAGCCGACCTCAAGAACAGAACATTCACTATGGCTGGCGGCGTGGTTGACCCATTGCCAGAGAATGCTCCGCAGTTTGTAAAAGACTATTACGCATATTACAAAACACCACGAGGCTACCACAAGCGTTCGGGCAACTCAAGCGACGGTTGGCGCACCACTGGCTGTCAGGCTTACGCCAACACCCGTTTCCTCTATTACATCAACGAAATCCGTTCGGCTGTCCTCATTGTGCATGGAGAGAAAGCTCATTCCCGTTACTTCGGAGAGTGTGCCTTCAGATATATGATGGATGGAAAAGCGGAAGGCTACGACTTCGCCAGAAAGCCCAACCCTGTTCCAGCCAACAAACAACTGCTCATCGTCCCAGGGGCCTCTCATTGCGACCTATACGATGGTGGAGGGAAAGGAATGATTCCTTGGGACAACATCGAGGAGCTCCTGAAGAAGAATTTAAAAAGATCATACAATGAAGAAAGTAATAATCATCTCTACCAGTTTGCGTACTGGTTCAAACAGCGACATGTTCGCTAATCAGTTTATTGAAGGTGCCAAGGCTGCAGGGCATGAAGTGGAAAAGATTTCACTCGCAGAAAAGGACATCAAGTTCTGCAAAGGCTGTCTGGCTTGTCAGAAATTGGGCAAGTGTGTCATCAAGGATGATGTGAACGACATCATGCAGAAAGTGCTGAATGCCGATGTGGTTTGCTGGGCAACACCTATATATTATTATGAGATGAGCGGACAGATGAAGACGCTCATCGACCGCATGAATGCTTTGTACTCGCTCGACTACAAATTCCGAGATGTTTACATGCTCACTACTGCTGCCGAAGATGAACCAGAAGTACCGAAACGTGCTGAAGCAGGATTGACTGGATGGATTGACTGTTACCCTAAGAGCCATCTTGCTGGCACGCTGTTCTGCGGAGGTGTAGACGCGCCACGCACCATTGAAGGCAACAAGAAATTGCAGGAAGCATACGAGTTAGGAAAATCTGTTTAAGGGATAACTATTAAGGAGGGCTTTTATGAAAGCTTTTGCAACATTCATTATATTAACAACGCTATCGCTCAACATTATGGCACAACAAAAAATAGTACAGACAGCAGGGCGCACCCAACTGGGTGAGTTTGCCCCGGAGTTCGCCCACATCAACGACGACATCCTCTTCGGAGAAGTATGGAGCCGCAATGACCTGCTTTCATTGCGTGACCGCAGTTTGGTAACCATCACTTCGCTCATCAGTCAAGGAATTACCGACAGCTCGCTGAAATATCACCTGCAGTCAGCAAAGAACAATGGAATTACTCGCACGGAAGCGGCAGAGATCATCACCCACATCGCCTTCTACGCCGGCTGGCCAAAAGCCTGGGCAGCATTCAATCTGGCTAAGGAAGTGTGGAGCGAGGATGTAAAAGGCGACGATGCGAAGGCTGCATTCCAGCGCGAGATGATTTTCCCTATCGGCAAGCCTAACACCGCTTATGCCAAGCACTTCAAGGGCAACAGTTATCTGGCACAAATATCTGACAGTCAGATACCTTTCTTCAACGTAACCTTTGAGCCAGGTTGCCGCAACAACTGGCACACACACCACGCCACAAAGGGCGGCGGACAGATGCTGGTAGGTGTAGCTGGACGTGGCTGGTATCAGGAGGAAGGCAAGCCTGCGCAGGAAATCCTTCCCGGCACAGTCATCCATATTCCTGCCCACGTGAAGCATTGGCATGGTGCTGCAAAAGACAGCTGGTTTGCCCACCTCGCCTTTGAAATACCTGGCGAGAACACCTCCAACGAGTGGCTGGAGGCTGTTAGCGATGAGGAGTATGACAAACTAAAATAAGTATCTTTTTTAAAATGATAGAGGCTATTGTCGAGTAGGTTGTTTAAATTATTGATATAGTTATGAGGAACTTTGATTACATGACCCCGACTCGCCTGATTTTCGGCGAGAATGTTATTGCGAAACTCCCTGAGGTGGTGGGCGCAATCGGAAAGAGAGTATTGCTGACCTATGGCGGTGGCAGCATCAAGAAAATCGGTCTCTACGACAGCGTGAAGGAACTGCTGAAGGACTTCGAGATCGTCGAACTCCCTGGCATTCAGCCCAATCCGAAGTATGATCCAAGCGTGCTCGACGGTGTGCGTCTCTGCAAGGAACACGATATCGATGTGATCTTGTCGGTGGGCGGCGGAAGTGTTCTGGACTGCTCCAAAGCCATTGCAGCGGGTGCTTGCTATGACGGAGATCCTTGGGACCTTATTTCCTATAAAGTTAAGGCGAAGAAAGCTCTTCCTATCGTTGACATCATTACGTTGGCCGCTACTGGCAGCGAATATGACTGCGGCGGAGTTATCTCTCGCACGGAGACTAATGACAAAATCGGTTATATCGATCCATTGCTCTTTCCGGTCTGCTCATTTCTGGATCCCCGCTACACGTTCACCGTATCGAAGAAACAGACTGCTGCAGGCTGTGCTGATGCCATGAACCATATCATGGAACAGTATTTCTGCGAAGACACGACATTGCTTAATGACGGATTCTGCGAGGCCGGCTTGAAGAGCCTGATGGTCAATGCCAGGAAGTGTCTTGAGAATCCTGAGGACTATACCGCCCGTGCCGAGATGATGTTCGCCTGCACCCTCGGCTGCAATGGCATCTATGCCCTTGGAAACAGCGAATCTGGCTGGCCTATGCATGCCATTGAGCATGCCCTGAGCGCCTACTACGACATCACCCACGGCGAGGGCCTGGCCATCATAACGCCACGCTGGATGCGTCATATCCTATCTGACCGCACACTGCCTCGCTTTGTGAAATACGGTGTCAATGTTTTCGGCATTGATCCGTCACTGCCTGAGCGCGAGATAGCTGAAAAGGCCATTGACGCGACTTATGCTTTCTTTGAGTCAATCGGCATCCCGATGCATCTGCGGGAGGTCGGCATCGGCGAGGAACGCCTCGACGAGATGTCTCACCATATCGCCGTGAATGAGGGACTGGAAAACGCATGGGTTCCACTCCTGGAGAAAGACATTAAGGAAATTCTTGTCGCGTCGTTGTAAGGCAAGTGTTGATGCAAAGATTCTGACTTGAAGAGATGTCATAAAAAAGTTGTTCTATATACTGTATTCAAGCATATCTGCATATCATTAAAAAAAAGTCCCGATAAGAATCTTACCGGGACTTGAATGCCAGAACTTTTGTCGAGTTTCGTTGTGCACATATCAACAAACCCGTACTCACTGACAATGCGAAGGTACGACTAAAATCTGACAACGTCAATTATTATTGGATAATATTTGCATTAAATGTATTTTGGCCGCATGAATAACAGACGAGGCATTACCTGTAGTGTGAGAGAAGATGCTCGATACGGCCATATTTCGTAAAATTGTTCCGACAGCATTGGAAAGTCATAGGGCCTCTTGAGAGCGGCAATAGCAGAAGTATCCGGTCATACGCTCTGGACGCTGACAGAATGAAGAATCTCAAGATCATGGAGAAAAGGTTCACGTATCCCAAGGACTTCAGTCCTGAAGATTTTATGGCAGACAGCATTGGCACGGCAACCTTCCCGTCGGGAGCAGCGAAGCCGAAAAATGTCATAATTCTTGTCTGGGCGAAATACAATTTCTATCTGAAGCACACCCCTCTGCATCAGAGCCAGAGGATGTTATATGACTGTCCGGAAGACGGTTACACCATTTTTTCATACCAGCTTCACACCACTGATGACTTCTATCAGGAAATCTGCAGGTATGGCAACTTCATGGAGGTCCTTATCCCGACAATGTCAGAGATGAGATGAAGAAAATCATCAATGGCATGAGAGACGAATATGACGGCATTTCAAGGGCGTCCTGCAAATTGAAGGTCCCAAGTGTCGAGGAACAGGAACTCCTGAAGATGTAAGTTGTGACAACATTTTGACTGAACGTCTCACTGAATCTCTGATATGTATTTTTCAATTTGTTCCTTAAGAGGCTGAAGATCTTGCTCTATCATATATCAGAATCTTGTCATTGTTGGCTGTGCGTTCTGCAAATGACAGCAGAGTGCCCTCCGTGATCAGATCCACATCGAATCCGAGAATCTCGCTGAGTTCCAAGGAAATCTCAGCATGCTTCATTAGACTGACCTTAGCTTCTTTGTCGAAAACCACTAAGATATCGATGTCGCTTCCGCTATGTGCTTCGCCCCTGGCATAAGAGCCAAAGACCCAAGCCTTCACAACTGGCTGAGTTGCGAAGTAGCGTACAATCTTGTCTGTAAGTCTCTTATCCATAATACCCGGTGTTTCTGCAAATATATAAGTTTTTCGTTTGATTGCAAAGAGTATTCTAGCGGTTCGATGTTCACTTCGCTCACGTCGTGAAATTCAAGAAAATTTCACTATTTTTATGTAAGATTTGCCGCCTTATGATGTAAATAATACAGGCAAATGACATTGACACAAGAACGACATTGACATATAATACAAATATGAAGATTCTACATACATCTGACCTGCATCTGGGACATACGCTCTACTCGTATGACAGGACAGTCGAGCAGACCGGCTGCCTCGCCCAGATAGAAAACATCATCAAGGAACAGAAGCCGGACGCATACGTCATCAGCGGCGACATCTATCATACGACATCACCCCAGACGTCAGCGCAGGAGATGTTCATGCATCATCTCATGACAGTCCATGAGATTGCACCGTCAATGAAGGTCATCGTGACAGCCGGCAATCACGACAGCAACAAGATAGAGATCACCGACCCGCTGTGGAACCTCGTGGGAGTATCCATCGTGGCATCCATAAAACGCAACATCCTCCAGGGCGAAGACAGCGACGAATTTCACAGGCAGCTTTTCGAACACCATATCTTCCCCATCATGAGGGACGGCAGCACCGTCGGCTACATTGTCGCCATACCTCACTGTTACCCAGGCAATTTCCCGGCCGTGAAAGCAGACCTGCCCAGGGAAGAAAGAATGAAAGAGTTTATAGCCCTCCTGCTGGAGGAAGTCGGAAAACGCAATAAAAACGGGCTTCCTGTGGTCGTGATGGCCCATACGGCAGTAAACCGGATCTCAGGAGAGAAACCCGACGCCGTCGGCCAGGACCTCGACATCATAGGAGGAATCGATATGGTCAATGCAGATGTTTTCGGCACAGGCTACGACTACATTGCGCTCGGCCATATACACAATCCGCAGAACATCTCAGACAGGATCCGCTACAGCGGCTCTCCCCTGCCCGTGTCTTTCGACGAGGACTTCCAGCACAGCGTTTCGATCGTGAGCATCAATGCCCACGGCGACACTCCGGAAGTGGAGACAATCGACATTGACAATGCGATGCCGGTCATTACCATACCGGAGCAGGACAGGACCAGACGCAGCGAAGTGAAGTCCCTCAAGTGGGATGAGGCATACGAGGCGTTCAAAAAAATGGACCCGGAAAAGGCCTGCTATGTACGGCTCAATGTCACTGACGACGGGACTATTCCGGTCGAGGCGAAAGACAAGGCCGCCAAAGTTCCGGAGCAATGCCATCTGAAGGCGAAGTTCTGCCTGATAAACAGGGTGAAGAAGGTCAATGCCCAGGACATAAACTCTTCCGGGAAGATAAATATCAGCACCGCAGAACTCGGAAAGATGGGGCCTTACTCCGTGGCTGAACTCTACCTGAAGGAAACCGGACAAGAAGGCATTGACGAGAATATCCTCGCCCTGCTGAAAGAAACCATTGACGAAGTTATGAAATCTGAAAAACACGACTGATACCATGAAACTGAAGAAACTGGACATCACCAACATAGCGTCGATCTCATCCGCGAGCATCGACTTCATGTCAGCACCGCTGTCGGACTCCCCTATTTTTCTTATCTGCGGCGAGACCGGAAGCGGAAAATCCACCATCCTGGATGCCATATGCCTCGCCCTGTACAACAAGACTCCGCGTCTGACGAACGGCAACAAGACAACTGAAACGTCCTACAAAGAGGGAGGGCAGGAAATCAGCATAGTGTCTGTAAACCAGCTGCTCAAGAAAGGAGAGAAGGCAGGCGGAATAACACTCCTGTTCGAGGGGGCGGACGGTTCCGACTACACTGCCGAGTGGAAATGCCGTGTAAACCGCAATGGAAAACTGGAAGACGAAGACTGGTCCATAACCGACAGCAAAGGCAATACGAATAACAAAAGGGGCAAGGCCCGCATTGACAAGATGACCGAAATCATCGGCCTGGACTATGATGAGTTCTGCCGCACGTCAATGCTCGCCCAGGGGCCGTTTACCCAGTTCCTGAAAGCCGAGAGCAAGGAGAAGTCGGAGATTCTTGAGAAAATTACCGGCACTGAGATTTACGCGAAAATCGGAACCCTCATCCATAAGAACTCACTCGACGCGAAGGAAGCCTATAAGGAGGCGAAAAAGGACGTCGATTCTGTCGTTCTTCTCTCGGCAGAGGAAAAGAGCGCTCTTGTCAATGAAATAAAACAGACTGAAGACGACATTGAAAAGAACAAGTCCGCATTGGCCCTGCTCGGAAGCCTGCTGAAGGCTTTTGAAGCTGTCGAAACTGCCGAAAAGTCCATAAAGGACGCTGAAGAGACTCTTGCAGATGCGAAGTCGAAGTTCTCTGTCCTCACCAATGACATTGCCTATGGCATAGCCGAGCTCGACAAGAAAAACGACATTGCCGGAGACCTGGCGAAAGACATTGAGGATCAGAAAGTTCACGCCGACATGTTCGCAAATGTCCAGACCATCGAATCGCATCTCGTGAATGTCTCGAAGCAGGAAAACTACTGCAAGAAACAGAAAGAAGTTCTCGAGAATGAGAAGAAAGCTCTTGAAGCATCCCGGGCACTTTTCGCCGAACTGGAAACGAAGAAAGCCGATGCCGAAAAGACTCTTGACAGCAAGAGAGAGGCTGTAACGGAGGCCATTGAGGCCAAGATGGCGCTCAAGCCTGAAGAGGTGGAGAAAGAGAGACGCGACATTGGCAAGGAACTGAAACTCATCGGCGATGCAGGCACTGCCTACGCTGTCATCCAGCAGAAAGAAGAGAACCTCGCCACCGGGAAGTCCGAACACAAAAAGGCAGTAGAAGAGATTGAGGCAGAGCGTGTTGCACTCAACGAACTGAAGGACAAGTCGAAGACAGCCAATGACGCCTATAAGAAATGCCTCGACTCATATAATACGCAGGCTATGGCAATAAACCAGGCTTCAATCCGTCTCAGGAACTGGCTTCGTGAGACTGGCAGCGACATCTGTCCAGTATGCCATACGAAAATAACATCGCTCATCTCGGAACAGGAGCAGAATGATCTTCTCAAACCTGCAAAAGAGGCATTGGAAAAGGCGGAAACGGAGAAACGGAAAGCAGATGAGGCATCAGTCAAAGCAAGTACAGCGTTCAACACCAGACTTAAGGAGCTCGACAATTCCAAAAGCAGGCTCGGCAACGACGAAAAGACCTTGGCCGGACTCAAGGAAGCGTTCGCCAAGAATTTCTCTTCATTGGGCATAAAAGTCAATGAAGAAAACATCCGGGAAAAGCTCGAGTCGATCAAAAAGACGCTGGACGCGCGCAAGGATGCCAATGAAAAGGCAATTGCCGCTGTCAATGTCAGGCAGAAGGCTGTGGACAGCGCGACTGCAGACAGGGACAAATACCAGAGCGACATCTACTCTCCTATCGTATCCGACTACAACAGGAAGAACCTGGAGATCCAGAAAATCAGCAGCGACATTGACAATGCCGGAAAAATGATCTCTGTGGCAGAGAAATCCGCATCGGAGTCCCTTCTGGCAGCAGAGAGCCTCATCTCCTTCCCTGACTGGAAGAAGGAATGGGAATGTGATGACAAAGGCTTCATCGCGAAGCTCAAGGAGAGTGCCAGAAAGTACAATGACACCCTGAAAGAATATGACAAGGTGACCGTAGAGATGAAGAATCTCAAAAGCAACATCGCATCCGCATCAGATGTAAGGGAAAGAATCATCGCGGCCAATGGGGACTTCGTTTCCGGGGACATCGTACCGAAAAAATACGCCGGCAACGCAATCGTGGAGTGGGGTTCATTGGAGAGCCGCATCAGAACGTCTCTTGAGAACATCGACACTGCACGCAAGTCCAAAGAACTGAATGAGAACACCTTGAACAACGCTTATGCTGAAGACGACACCCTGCCTAAGACTGTCGTAGAGGTCAATGCACTGAAGAAGACTGTCGAATCGGACAATCTGGGCAAGTCAGAGCACCTCGGCAAGCTCAAGACTGTCATTGAGGATGATGACAGGAAGCGGGACGAGCTTAAAAGCAAGATTGACGCGCTTAACAGGGCCGGCAAGGTCAATGCCAGATGGGAGACTCTGGATGACCTTTTCGGAGGCACCGACGGATTCACGTTCAAGAAGATAGCCCAGAGTTATATCATGCAGGACATCCTCAATCATGCAAACGCATATCTGAGAAAGATCGCCCCGCGTTATGAATTGACAGCTCAGCCGGGCTCACTCGTCATCCTGGTAGAGGACAATGAAGACGGCGTGGTCCGCTCAGGGAACACGCTTTCAGGAGGTGAAGGGTTCGTGATTTCATTGTCATTGGCCCTGGGCCTGTCAAGCCTCGCAGAGAACAGCATCAGCGTGGATACGCCGTAAAAGCTGCGTGCCGCGTCGTACTTGCCCGTGCGGCCATAGCCCGCGCGCGCGGCGCAATTGTCCATCCATGTACCGCCGCAGATCGATATGTCTACGTCGCGGTCGCCAGTATCGATAGGGCGGGGCGTGCCGTC
>ERZ779890.5250-NODE-5250-length-10271-cov-8.790231_pt1 | contig 10271 bp, 10 predicted proteins | sample MGYA00511553_ERZ779890 | MGnify/ENA primary metagenome ERZ779890 (study PRJEB29588, sample SAMEA2152064) | human gut metagenome | biome: human gut; feature: human-associated habitat; material: faeces | place: Denmark | collected 2008/2010 ...
TGGGGCTGTGGTTTTTCCGCTGCTGCCTGCGGGGCGCTGGCCGCGGGGGCAGGCGCACCGGGTTTGCGGTTCTGGTTATTATTATTTGCGCGCGGGGCACGGCGGGTGTAATTGCTGCGGCCCTGCTGGCGGGGGCGTTTTTCGTTGTTGTGATCTTCCATTGCATAACCTCCATATTGTATTCGGCCAGGGTTGGTGGTTACACACACGGTAAGCACCGTACCCCGGACGTGATGTTTTGTCGCATGTAAAATTTGTACGGCACTGTGCCGATTTACTGAATCACGGTTTGGACGCGAAGAGTTCAGCCGAAAGGCTGCAACCGGGTCCTGAATCAAACTACGACATTGCAATTAAATCTATTATAAGGCGCAGCGGGGGCATTGTCAAATAGTATGCCGGATGCATTTATGGACAAATTACACAAAAGCTTGCAGGGCTGGGCAAAATCGCGTATAATTATTTTTATAGTAAAGCGGCAGGGTTCCGGGCATTGCGGCTGGCCGATAAGGTACAGCGAAAAGCAAAAAAAGGATGCCATTTTCCGGCACGCCCTGATTCCAGTATTGCCGCAGCAAAACGAGGGTAACATGAAACACATCGAAATTTATACCGACGGTGCCTGCAGCGGCAACCCCGGCCCCGGCGGTTGGGGCGCGATCCTGCGCTTCCGTACCGGAGAAAAGGTGTATGAGAAAGAGATTTCCGGCGGCGAGGCCGGAACCACCAACAACCGCATGGAGCTGACCGGCCTGCTGGAAGCCCTGCGCCAGCTGAAAGAGCCCTGTGACATTGACCTGTACAGCGACAGCCAGTATGTGATCAACGGGCTGGAAAAGGGCTGGGCCAAGGGCTGGCGCAAGCGCGGCTGGAAAAAGGCAGACAAATCCCCCGCCTTGAACCCCGACCTTTGGGCACCGCTGCTGGAAGAAAGCGAGAAGCATGTGATCCACTACCACTGGCTGAAAGGCCACGCAGGCCACCCCGAAAACGAGCGTTGCGACCGCTTGGCCGTGGAGCAAAGCAAAAAATACGGCGGAAAGCAGGCCTGACGCACTGCGCACCGCTGATACAGGAGGATATTATGGACGGAGCACTGGGTTTTAATACATTTGAAAAGCAGGATAAGGTTCTAGTTGGGCTGAACGGCGGCATGGACGCTGCCGTTACTGTGCGCATTTTGCAGGAGCAGGGCTTTGCCGTACAGGCCGCATTGGTGCATTTTGCCGGGATGGCCGACGATGCCGTGGAGACCGCGCAGAACGCCGCCAAGGCGCTGGATGTAACCCTGCACGTGATTGAAGCAGCGGACACTGCCGCGGACGAACTGCTGAAGTTCCAGCTGCTGATGCAGACGGCTGATAAGCTCGACTGCCGTTTTATCTCTACCGGCCATTATGCCCGCGTGGAGCAAGACGCCGATGAGTGCCGCCTGTGCGCCCCAGAGCACGCAGAGTGCGACCAGACCGCCCTGCTGGAAGTTCTTCCACAGGAAATTCTGGCACGGCTGATCCTGCCGCTGGGTGAATTCGACAAGGAATCCGTGCAGGAAATTGCGCAGGATATCGGCTGCGCGGAATAAATTGCCGCAAACGAACGCAGATGTTTGGATAGAAATGCAGAGCTGCGGATTCCAATGGTTCAGAGATTATGAAAAAGGCATGTGCTTGAATGATAGCACATGCCTTTTTGTTTTACTATTCTTTTGTTCTCTGTTCTTTATGAGATGAGCGTCTGAGAAAAGCAACGGAAATCAAGTGACCCAAAGCCATCTTATTTCTTTTTGTTTTTCTTTTCCTGGCGCTCCTGCTCTTTGATCAGGCGCTTGCGCTTCTGCTTTTCGGTTTCCACACGGGGCCAGGGGTTCCAGGTGCCCTCGTTTTCGTGCATCCAGTGGGCAAAGGGATACAAAAGGATGGCCAAACCGCCCAGCAGAATCAGCAGGTAGATGGCAGTGGGCAGATTGACCGCCATATCCAGCGCGCCAAGGGCCGCCATCAAAAAGCCGGCATACATGGCGAACTTCCCGTTATAGCGGACATAGCGGTTCCAGTTTTCTTCTTTTATGGCGTCCCGCCCCTGGTCCCCCCAGATGCGGGGATTTTTGGTAACGGCATAACCGTAATACGCCAGCACAAGGCCGACAACAAGCATAAACTGGAACATAGCGTCTCCTCACTTTGGGCTGTATATTACAGGCCCATTTTTTTGTAGAATGGGGTAAAATCAAAGGTGGCAAAATAGTCTGCCGGGGTCTCGGCGCGGCGGATCAGTTGGTGAGAGCCATCCTCGCACAGCAGCACTTCGGCGCTGCGCAGCTTGCCGTTGTAGTTATATCCCATCGAGAAGCCATGGGCACCGGTATCGTGGATGACCAGCACATCGCCCATATCGATCTTGGGCAGCATACGATCAATGGCAAACTTATCATTGTTCTCGCACAGACCGCCGACCACATCGTATTTATGGTCGCAGGGGGCGTTCTCTTTGCCCAGCACGGTGATGTGGTGGTAGGAGCCGTACATGGCCGGGCGCATCAGGTTGGCAGCGCAGGCATCCAGGCCGATATACTCTTTATAAATGTGCTTTTCGTGGATGGCTGTGGCAACCAGGCAGCCATACGGAGCCAGCATAAAGCGCCCCATCTCGGTAAAGATGGCAACGTCGCCCATACCGGCGGGCACCAGGATCTCCTCAAACTTTTTGCGGACACCCTCGCCAATGGCCAGGATATCATTGGAGCGCTGCTCCGGCTTGTAGGCAACGCCGACGCCGCCGGACAGGTTGATGAACTTGATGTGTGCACCGGTCTTTTGGTGCAGACGCACAGCCAGGTTGAACAGGATACCGGCCAGTTCCGGGTAATAATCATCGGTAACGGTATTGCTGGCCAGGAAAGCATGGATGCCGAAGTTCTTTGCACCCAGTGCCATCAGGCGGGTATAAGCTTCGGTCATCTGCTCTTCGGACATGCCGTACTTGGAATCGCCGGGGTTATCCATGATGCCGTTGCCCAGGTCAAAGGTTCCGCCGGGGTTAAAGCGGCAGCAGATCGTTTCGGGGATACCTGCCACATTCTTGAGGAAATCCACATGGGTCAGGTCGTCCAGGTTAATGTAAGCGCCCAGGTCATACGCCTTCTTCATGTCCTGCACCGGCGTTTCGTTGGAGGAGAACATGATATCGCTGCCGCTGAAGCCACAGGCTTCGCTCAGCAGCAGTTCGGTGTAGCTGGAACAGTCCACGCCGCAGCCTTCCTCTTTCAGGATACGCAGCAGGTACGGGTTGGGGGTCGCCTTAACGGCAAAATACTCCTTAAAACCTTTGTTCCATGCAAAAGCTTTGTTGACAAGGCGTGCATTGGCGCGGATGCCTTTTTCGTCATAAAGATGGAACGGGGTAGGCACATCGGCAATAATTTCCTGTGCCTGCTCAAGGGTGATGAACGGTTTCTTTTCCGGCATAATAATACTTCCTTCCCTCTTGTTGCGCGGCGCGGCACTTCCCCTGCCCTTTTTTGCACATACAGGGCATATGCGGCCCGCTGGGGCGTACCGTAAAGCAAACGTGGTGAAAATATTCCACCCGCTTGTTTGCTTATTCGATACGCTCTGACCCTCTATGAATAAATATACAGTTATTATATTGCTTTTGCCGCCGCAGGGCAAGAGCTTTTTGAAAAAATGCCGGAATGGTGCAAAAATGCCCCGCATACCGCAGGGCATGCAGGGCAAAAGCATGGATCGTGATAAAAATTCAGGGGGTCAATCCCCTACCGCGCTGTGCCGCATGGCAAGGTGGCCGGCAAGCAGGCGGTTTTCCAGGTGTTTGACCGTCCACAGGTAAGCCGGGTACAGGAACAGGCAGGCCGCCACCCAGGCTACCGGGTTGGACAGCTCTGCGCCAAAATAGCCCAGCACCGGAATCAGCACCAGGGCGATAACGGTACGCGCCACCATTTCGGCCACACCGGCCATCATGGCAAGTGTGGAATAGCCCAGCCCCTGAATGGTATAGCGCCATACGATGAGCGTGCCGAGCGGGATAAAGAACAGACTGTTCCAGAACATATAATCCCGCGCCATCGCCACGATCTCAACCTCGGTCTTGGTATCCAGGAAGAGGCCGATGATCACGACATCGCCAAAGTGCAGGGCAATAAAAGCAAGGACGGAATAGGCAACCACCATAATGTAGGAGCTTTTTACACCGCTGCGCACACGGTCCAGCCGGGCCGCGCCAAGGTTCTGGCCCGCATAGGTTGCCATAGCGGTACCGATGCTTTCCAACGCACAGGAGAGCAGGTTTTGGGTTTTGCCCGCAGCCGTAATGGCGGCAACCACAGAGCTGCCCAGCCCGTTGACGGCCCACTGCATTATAACGCCGCCCACGGCCGTGATGGTACACTGCAGGCCCATGGGCAGGCCCATAGCAGACAGGCGGCGGCAGGTAGAGCGGCTGTATTTCCATTCATCCCGCGTCATATGCAGGATCTTGAACTTTTTGATCAGATAGATCAGGCTGATCACGCCGGAGATTGCCTGCGAAACATCGGTTGCCACAGCGGCACCCAAAACACCCATATTAAAGTTGATGATGAGCACCAGATCCAGCACAATGTTGACAGCGCTGGTCAGCACCAGGAAGTAAAGCGGGGTTTTGCTGTCGCCCAAAGCGCGCATGATGGCCGAAACCATATTATAGAGAAAAACAAAGGGAATTCCCGCAAAGATCCAGCCAATGTAGGTGCTGGCACCATCAATAATGTCCGCCGGGGTCTGCATCAGCTCCATAATGGGGCGGGTCAGCGCCACCGTGACAACGGTAAGCACAACACCCCAGGCAATGCACAGCCAGGTTGCATTGGCCACATGGCGGCGCAGGTCGCTGTCATCATGGGCACCAAACAGCTGTGCGATGGGGATAGCAAAGCCGTTGCACATGCCAATAACAAAACCCAGGATCAGATAGTTGACCGAGCCGGTAGCGCCAACTGCCGCCAGCGCATTGACACCGACAAAACGGCCCACAATGATGGTATCTGCCAGGCTGTAAAACTGCTGGAACAGGTTGCCCAGCATCAGCGGCAGGGTGAACAACAGGATGATTTTGAACGGATTTCCGCTCGTTAAATCTTTGGTCATATGCGTTCCCTCAACAAGATCATTTTTCCACATAAAACAACGCGCAAAAGTAAAAAAGAGGGTGGTTGGCGCCCTGTTTTGCTCAAGCGCGGAGTTAATTATACTATAACAAAACAAAAAATCAAGTGGGCTGCAAAGAAAAATATATTCCCCCAAAGCAGCGGCTGAATTGTATGCTTTTACAGCGCCACTGGAGCTCACACCGAACAGCCAACAAGAAGAGCCGCACACCCGAAGGTGTACGGCTTACCTTGGCAGGGGTAGAAGGATTCGAACCCTCGGCACGCGGTTTTGGAGACCGCTGCTCTACCAACTGAGCTATGCCCCTATGTAAAAAGCCCACAGTAGCTAACGTGCTGTGGGCTTTGCTATGGAGCTGTTAGGCAGATTCGAACTGCCGACCTCATCCTTACCAAGGATGCGCTCTACCGACTGAGCTATAACAGCATATGGCGACCCGGATCAGGCTCGAACTGACGACCTCTAGCGTGACAGGCTAGCGTTCTAACCAACTGAACTACCGGGCCAAGCCCTTTCGCGCTTTGCATCAGGCGTTACCTGACCGCTGCAACATGATTGATTATACTGGATTATGCCCCAACTGTCAAGCACTTTTTTGATTTTTTTGCCATTTTTCTTGTGTTTCGCGCATCAGCGTCAATAAAGTTTTGGGCGGGTGCTCTTGTGCTTTCCTCTGCTGACCACGGCCATGCCGCAGCGTTAATTTGCAGTTGCTCTTTCCCGACTACAACATTTTTTGTTACAGCGTTTTGGAAAAAGCTGGTCAACAGAGCCGTAAAAGGCCCACAACCATATTCTCTTGGCATTTCATCCCGATTGGTAAATGTGCAGAAAGCCGCCGCGTCATCATCGCGCAAGGCCACAAGAGCTCTTTCGTTATTTTCAAAATCGTTTGGCTCCATCTTCTCTGCCCCAAAAATGCTGCTGCTTTCCATGGGCAGCCTGCTGCAAAAGCGATGGTCCCATCCCACAGTTCATGACCGGGTGCCATTACGATAATTTTCTCCAACTTATTCTCCTTGAAACCCTTCGGATTTTAACGAATCGAACCGCAAACAAAAAGCACAGCAGTTTTTCGATACATCTGTATCACAACTGCTGTGCTTTTGGCAGGGGTAGAAGGATTCGAACCCTCGGCACGCGGTTTTGGAGACCGCTGCTCTACCAACTGAGCTATGCCCCTATGTAAAAAGCCCACAGTAGCTAACGTGCTGTGGGCTTTGCTATGGAGCTGTTAGGCAGATTCGAACTGCCGACCTCATCCTTACCAAGGATGCGCTCTACCGACTGAGCTATAACAGCATATGGCGACCCGGATCAGGCTCGAACTGACGACCTCTAGCGTGACAGGCTAGCGTTCTAACCAACTGAACTACCGGGCCAAACCCTTCGCGCTTTGCATCAGGCTACCGCCTGACCGCTGCGACGCATATTATTATATCAATCAGGGCGGCCTGTGTCAAGCATATTTTCAAAAAAAATCCAAAAATCTTTTTGCTCTTTTTCTTTTGTCAAAATCGTCCGTTATGCGTTATTTTTATTTCCTTGCTGTCTTAAAAGAACTCTATTGTACAAAAAATATCCTCTGTTCTTTTCAAGTTCACAGTTCTATGTTATACTGACTAACAAACAGCGTTCCCTTTGTTCGTATCGCCATCTCTGCTGTTGCGCAGGCGGCACGGCAAAAGGATCCGCTTGCAACCCACAAAACAGGAGGTACAAATTATGTGGACCCGTTCCCTTTTGAAGTCCAACGCCAAACAGGCGCTGCAAGAGCGGTACTGGCGCAGCGTGGGACTGTGCCTACTTCTTTCCCTGTTGGGCATTGGCTATTCTTTCCCCCGCCTTACGGCGCAATACCGCGTAACGTCTTCCCAACTGAACGGTATGATGAGCGACCCGGTGTGGCAGGGCAACGCCGGCGGTGGATACACCAGCGGCAATGAGGAGTATCTTTTGCAGGCATTGGCCCCCTTTGCCGGGGTGGTGATTATCGTAATGTTGATCGCTGCCGCAATCGGCCTATGCTGGGCAGCGTTCCTCATCAACCCGCTGACAGTCGGCCGCAACCGCTATTTTATGGAAAGCCGCCAGTCGGCAACACCGTTCAGCACCGTCACTTCGATCTTCCGCACCCCGTATCTGAATGTTGTTAAAGTTATGCTGCTGACCAATCTGAAAATTGCGCTGGGTTCCCTTTTGATCATTCCCGGCATTTACTGGTCTTATTGCTACATGCAGGTCGGCTACCTGATGGCCGAAAACCCCTACCTGACCACCTGCCGCGCCATGGAGCTGAGCAAGCAGATGATGGACGGTGAAAAGTGGAACACCTTTGTGCTCCAGCTTTCCTTTATTGGCTGGTACTTGTTGTGCAGCATTACCTTTGGCATTGGTTTCATCTTCCTGGAGCCTTATGTACAGGCCACTTTCGCAGAGCTTTACGCTGCGCTGCGCGCCAAGGCGCTTGCCAACGGATACACCAATGAGTATGAACTGGGCGGCTTCGTGCGCCACTGATTATAAACAATAAAACAATAAAAAACAAATCCGGACTGTGGATCATTTCCACAGCCCGGATTTGTTTACTTGTGCAATTTTGACGGTATATAACTCAAGCTTTGCCTGATTCATTCACAGCCACTGCGCTGGGGTGATCCTTAGAAGGATACTTGGCAAACAGCGTCTTCAGAGCAAGCGGAGTGGTAACAGAAGATACGATGATCAGCAGAATAACAGCGGTAAAGTAGACAGCGTCCACCATGCCGACTGCAAGGCCCTTTTGTGCCACAATCAAAGCAACCTCGCCGCGGGTCATCATGCCAACGCCAACCTTGAGGGAATCTGTCCAGTTGAACTTGCAGATCTTTGCTGCAAGACCGCAGCCAATGATCTTGGTGATCAGTGCCACAATGACAAAGCAGACACAGAACAGCAGGATATCGGGAGTCAGGCCGCTGATATCGGTTTTGAGGCCGATGGAAGCAAAGAACACCGGAGCAAACATCATATAGTTGCTGATTTCGACACGGCGCTCCACATAGGGTGCATCATGAATGTTGCACAGCACGATACCAGCAATGTAAGCACCGGTAATATCGGCAATGCCAAAGTACTGCTCTGCAATGTAAGCCATGGCAAAGCAGAAGCCAAGGCTGGCAATGGTAATGCGCTGGGTGTGGGGGTTACGGTTATCCAGCCAGGTCATGGCCTTGTACAGCACCAAACCGACAATGACCGCCACCACAAAGAACAGCACCGTGTTGATCAACACCTGGCCGATGCTGGTACCGCCTTCTTCGCCGCTGCCGGCCCCCAGAACGCAGGTAAGCACCACAATGCCGATAACATCATCAATCACGGCTGCGCTGACGATGGTGGTGCCCAGGAAGCCTTTCAGCTGGCCAAGCTCCTGCAGGGTTGCCACCGTGATGGAAACGCTGGTTGCCGTCATAATGGTGCCGATGAACAATGCTTTATAAAATTCCGGACTGCCGATAGCACCCAGACCATAGAACGCACCATACAGCAGCGTACCGCCCACCAAGGGAACAAAAACACCCACGCAGGCAACCAGAGTTGCAATGGGGCCGGCTTTCATCAACTGCTTCAGGTTGGTGCCAAGGCCGGTGGAGAACATCAGCAAAATAACGCCGATTTCCGCAAAGACCGAGATGGTATCGCTGAGCTGAACAACCCCCAGCAAAGAGGGGCCAATCAGCAAACCGGCGATGATCTCGCCCACCACTTGGGGTGCCTTGAGTTTGCGGGCAATCAGGCCAAAAAACTTAGCCGCAATCAATATGATTGCAAGATCCCGGAAGAATAGATACATAATGATAGAACCTCCTTTTCAGCACGGCATAGCTGATATGGCTTTTTGGTTCATACAGTGGTACTTGCCATCCGCCCAGCCTCCCCAGCCAAAAGGTGCCGGAGCCGTGTTCCCTTATGTTTTACCACTCTGTTCATATTTTTTCAAGAGCTTTGTCACAGAAATGTCAATTTTCATCTGTATGCACAAATGTCTTGCACAAACGTGGCGTTTGCGGGGCAGTTCATGCCATATTGTGGTTGCGGCAAAAAGGGCATGTGCTTGTACCCTCTTTTGGATTTCAGATCATTTTTACAAAAAACCTCTTCCATATGTTCTTTTTTTCTTTTTTTAAATTTATTTGAAAAAAATTGATTTTTTTCAAAATATTGCTTGACAATCCCAGATGTGCTTGCTATAATATAACACGTCGTCAGGTGAGGCGATACAGCAGAATAGATGGAAAGATGGCTGAGCTGGTCTAAGGCGCACGACTGGAAATCGTGTAGGGCCCATAAAGCCCTCAAGGGTTCGAATCCCTTTCTTTCCGCCATAAGCCCATGACAAAAAAGATGTCATGGGCTTTTTTCTTTGTTGTATCGCACAAAATCAGCAAAGTTGACAACCGATTTTCTTTTTTCTATAATCGATTCTGGAACACCTAAAATCTTGCCAATTTTTATAACTTCTTCCACTGTAAAATTGGCAATTGGATTAATATCACTTGCACTATCTCCCCACTTAGTAGTATAACCAACCATTATTTCACATAAATTTCCTGTTCCCATTACGAGATAGTTGTAAGTTTGTGCAACCCCATATAATGTAGTCATTCTAAGTCTTGGCTTTATATTAATTTTTGATTCTTGACTTAAATCCTCTTTTAACACATAATTTATCTCATCTTCTAATTTTTCATATGTATCTGTTAAATTTATTTCTAACAACTTAACTCCAAAAGTTTCAGAAACTAATTTTGCATCTTCTAAATCTTCTTTATTAGATTGGCATGGCATAGCAACAGTTAAAACATTTTCATTTCCGAATCGCTTTTGTTGCAAGTGCAATAACTGCTGCACTGTCCTTTCCTCCACTGTTTCCTATTACTATGCCTTTTGCACCAGATTCATTTACATATTGCTTAATCCATAATTCTAGTTCTTTTATAACATTTTTTAATTTTTCATCACTTAACATATTTACCTCCCTTTTTTATCTATTCTAAAATTTTAAGAATTTCCTTTAGGATATCTTTTTAACTTCTAAGTAAGCTTTCGTGACGTCATTAAACG
>ERZ779890.5252-NODE-5252-length-10266-cov-39.779649_pt1 | contig 10266 bp, 7 predicted proteins | sample MGYA00511553_ERZ779890 | MGnify/ENA primary metagenome ERZ779890 (study PRJEB29588, sample SAMEA2152064) | human gut metagenome | biome: human gut; feature: human-associated habitat; material: faeces | place: Denmark | collected 2008/2010 ...
GGTGCCTTGCGTGCCATCTGTGCGAATATTACTGCGCCGCCGCAAACAGCGGAGCTGAGAACATGATAAAGGCTTTTGCAAACGGCAAAAAGCCCATTCCGAGAATAAAGGTAGAGGAGGGCAGCGGCATAAATTTTGCCGTACAGTGCCGTCACTGTGAAACTCCTCTTTGCGTAAAGAGTTGTATCACAGGCGCTTTATCGCAGAAGGACGGCGTTATCTCGTGTGACGAGAGCCGTTGTGTAGGCTGCTACACCTGCGTACTTGCCTGTCCTTACGGTTGTATCGTAACAAGCGAAAATTCAAAGGTTATACAGAAATGTGACCTTTGTATGAAGAACAACAACGGCGAGCCTGCCTGCGTAAAGGGCTGTCCGAACAAGGCAATCGTCCTTGAAGAAAGATAAGGAGGAGCGAAGATGAAGAATTACGTTATCATAGGAAACTCCGCCGCCGCTATCGGTGCAGTTCAGGGAATACGCTCGGTTGACAAGGACGGCAGTATAACGATAATCACGGACGAGGCATATCATACATATTCAAGACCGCTTATAAGCTACTGGCTTGAGGGCAAGGTTGCCGATGACAAGATATACTACAGAGAACCGGACTTCTACGAGAAGAACAATGTAAAGACAATTTTCTCGACCCGTGCCGAAAAAATCGAAAACGGCTGTGTGGTACTTGACAACGGAGAGAAAGTACAGTATGATAAGTTATTGGTAGCAACGGGTTCAAAACCGTTCGTTCCTCCGATGAAAGGACTTGACGAGGTAGAGGACAAGTTCACATTTATGACATGGGACAGCGCAAAGGCTATCCGTGAAAAAGTCACAGCCGGAACAAAGGTACTTATAATAGGTGCGGGACTTATCGGTCTTAAGTGTGCAGAGGCTCTTCATCATCTGAACGCCGATATTACGGTAGTCGACCTTGCGGACAGGATACTTCCGAGTATTCTTGACGTCCGTGCAGGCGAGATAATGCAGAAGCATATAGAGGATAAAGGAACAAAATTCATCCTCGGCACAAGCGTTGAGCAGTTTTCAAAGAACAGTGCAAAGCTGACAAACGGCGATACGGTAGACTTTGACATTCTTGTTGTTGCAGTCGGCGTAAGACCTAACACAGAGCTTGTAAGCGACGCGGGCGGCAAGGTTGAAAAGGGTATAATAACCGATCTTCACCAGCAGACAACGATTGACAACGTTTATGCCGCAGGCGACTGCACAGTAAGCCACGATTGTTCATCAAATACAGACAGGATACTCGCACTTCTTCCTAACGCATTTATGCAGGGCGAGGTCGCAGGTAAGAATATGGCAGGCGAGGAAACGCTTTATCTGAACGCTATACCGATGAACGCCATAGGCTTTTACGGCCTGCATATCATAACAGCCGGAAGCTATGACGGCGATGAAGATATCACAGAGGACGCAGACAAGGAGATATACAAGAAGCTCGTATTCAAGGACGGTCTGCTGAAGGGCTTTATACTGATGGGCGATGTCGCAAGAGCGGGTATTTACACCTCGATGATAAAGGAACAGATACCTCTTACCGAGGTTGACCTTGATCTTCTCAGAGAAAAGCCTCAGATGATGATGTTCGGCAAGGCAAGACGTGAAGAAAAGCTCGCAGGCAAAAAGCACTGACGCTACAGAAAATGAGCAAAATGTCTGCAATAACGGAGGATGAGCCATGACAGTATTAAATGCTAATGAGATAGGTTATTACGACCTTAATAAAAAGATAGTCGAATGTGCCGACAAGGATATAACGATAACCGACGCTATGGGACAGCGTTACATAGGCTGCGGCGTTGCAGGCAAGACAATTACCGTTGAGGGTACTCCCGGTAACGCTCTGGGCGCATATCTTGACGGAAGTACTATCATAGTACACGGCAACGGACAGGACGCTATCGGCGATACAATGAACAACGGCGAGATATTCATACACGGCAACTGCGGTGATACGACAGGCTACGCAATGCGTTCAGGCAAGATATTTGTAAAGGGCAACGCAGGCTACCGTGTAGGAATACATATGAAGGAGTATCACGAATTCTACCCGAAAATAATCATCGGCGGCAAGGTCGGAGATTTCCTCGGCGAATACCAGGCAGGCGGAATCATAGTAGTTCTCGGTATCGGCTGTGACGGCAAGGTGCCTGTAGGCTCGTTCTGCGGAACGGGAATGCACGGCGGTCATATGTATATCCGCAGTGACGAAGCTCCCAAAGGACTCCCCGTACAGGTTTCATGCGAAGTCGCAGACGACGGCGACAAGGCTGATATCCGTGAATATGTTGATGAATTTGCAAAGAACTTTGGATATGACACGAATACGCTGTTAAAGGGCAGATTCTACAAGCTGTCACCGAATACGGCAAGCCCGTACAAACAGCTTTACACGCATAACTGATAAGAAACGGAATAGATATATAAATGTAAACGCCCTGCCGGTTTTAAGGGTGCATCGGCAGAGCGTTTAATACTACGAAAGAGGGTGCCGCAATGAACATACTGATAGCAGGCAAAACCGAAGAGATATGCGACAGCATAGCACAGCTTCTGCTTGAGCTTGACTGCGACAACATTTCGACATTCACAAGCGGCGCTATCATAAGAGGCGTTGATATATCGAAATTCGACAGTGTTATAATTTCCACTCCATTATCTGACGAATTCGGGCTTGATCTTGTGGCTGACATTTCAAAGGACGCAAAGAACGGAATTGTAGTGTTGGCAAAGCGTGAGATCGCAGATGAGGTACAGAAGAAGATACGATTCACCGGCGCTTTTGTTCTGCCAAGACCGTTCAACAAGGCTTTGCTTATACAGACAATAAAGCTTACCGAAATCGCCCATATAGGTATGGCAAAGCTCGAAGAGGAAAACAGACAGCTGACACAGCAGTTGTCTGATATGAAGATAGTAAACCGTGCAAAATCAATGCTCATGCAGTATCTTAATCTTACGGAGGATCAGGCACACAGACATATTCAGAAGCAGGCAATGGATTTAAGAAAGACGCAGAGAGCCGTTGCCGAGGATATATTGAAGACGTATCAGAACACAAAGGAAGATTGAACAGATATATAAGCTGAAACGCAGAGGTGGCTCTGCGTTTTTTGTTGGGTGGTGCATTTCTTTCTGTATGGTTATTATGTATCGGTGCGGGAGTGGTAAGCATATTCCCTACAAATTTCAGAACAGTTTAATTACCCTCACCAACTCTGCTCTATCCCTCGCCCTGCACTACTCCAAATTCAAAATTTCCGCCGCAAGGCTCTCCAAAATTTTTCAATATTCATCATTCATCATTCATTATTCATTAATAAAATAAAATCCGCCCCCGTTTTCACGGGGGCGAACTCATCAAGTCATTAATTTATAAATATTAAGCCCTGAAACTCACGCTGTTCTCAGATTACTGGAGTAACTGGAGAATAGCCTGAGGCTGCTGGTTAGCCTGAGCGAGCATAGCCTGAGATGCCTGCTGAAGAATGTTATTCTTAGTGTAGTTGATCATCTCTGTAGCCATATCTGTATCTCTGATCTGAGATTCAGCTGCTGTCAGGTTCTCGTTTGTTGTTGTCAGGTTGTTAACTGTGTACTCAAGTCTGTTCTGAAGAGCACCAAGACCAGCTCTCTGCATAGATACTGTCTTAACAGCAGTGTCTACCATTTCGATAGCCTTGTTTGCAGCGTCCTGATTAGAAACGTCAGCATTAGCAACGCCTATAGCAGTAGATGACATATCATTAACATTCAGAGTAACTCTCTGATCCTCTACGCCGTTAGCACCGATCTGGAATGTAAGACCCTTGCCTGTTGTAGCAACTTCCTCCTTACCGATACCTGCACCGTTTGTCATTGTAAACTGATACTTAGTAGCATCATTTGTTGTCTTGTCAAACTTAACAGTAACATCACCATCAGGAGGGTTGGTGTCCGTGATATCGATTGAATAATCAAGACCTTCAGACTTTAACAGGTCTTCAATATCCTTTGCAGTATACTCCTTACCTGTTGAGAGGTGAATTACAAACTCGCCGTCCTTAGCACCTGCTGTATCAGCTTTAGTTGTTGTAACATTTTCCTTGCCGGCCTGTGCATCTGTTACGATACTGATCTTACGAGTATCTGCACCATAGCTGTTTGATGTTATAGCAATCTGATCGCCAAAACCGGAAATTGCAGAAGTAAGAAGATCTGTAGGAATATCATTAGCGGCTGCAGAAGCACGTACACCTGCAACTGTTGCATTTGTCGATCCGACTGTCTTTGCACTCATAACACCGTTCTTGAGCTTGAGAGATAAGTCAGCGACAATACCGTCTGCCTTGCGGCTGTCAGCGTTAGCTATTAACTTATCAATATCGTCCTGAGAATAAGTTTCATTCTCAACGAGGTTAAGAACGAGTTCCTTACCGTCCTTTGCCCATGTAGCAGCTTCGCCGCCCTTTGTTGCACCTAAAGCTATAGTAACCTTAGCGCCTGCAACATTAGAAGTGAGGATTGAACCTGTTAAAACTGCTGATGCAGTATCTACAATACCATACTTAGCACCGAATTCTGTAACAGCCTTTGAGCCGCCGAGTGAACCATCGAGGAGCTTCATGCCGTTGTACTCTGTAGAAGAAGCGATTCTGTCGATTTCGCTCTTGAGTGCGTCAACTTCGAGCTGGATAGCTTCACGGTCTGTATCATCCTGGTATGTACCGTTAGCTGACTGAACTGCAAGCTCTCTCATTCTCTGAAGAATTGAGTGAGTTTCGTTTAAGCCGCCTTCAGCTGTCTGGATAAGAGAGATACCGTCGTTGGCATTCTTTGTAGCCTGTGAAAGACCACGGATCTGTGAACGCATCTTTTCAGATATAGCCAGACCTGCAGCGTTATCGCCTGCACGGTTGATCTGATAACCAGAAGATAACTTCTCAGTTGCCTTCTTTGTACCTGAAACGTTGATGTTCATCTTGTTGTTAGCATTGATCGCATTTAAGTTATGCTGTACTACCATACCTGCCATTTTGTTTTCCTCCTTGAATGTACTCCCGAAATCCTTTTCGGAAGTCGTTGCCCTTATAGGGACTTGTTTTTTGTTAGTGTGACCTTGCTTTGCGCTAAGCTAAAGTCATTTGGTGTTTGTTTTGCAAAACACTGCGGAAGTTATCTCCGCCTCCGCACAGGGCTCTGTGACCCTTACATTTATTATATCGGCACTTGTTTTTCTAAACTTTAGCCTTTTTGAAAACTTTTTTATAATTTTGCTGAGAAATTTTGTAGTGCGTTTGTGTAAAATTTACAATATTAACTGTCGGCTTTGCGTAACAGCAAAAACCGCCCTGCGTCACAGAGCGGTTTTGCTTGAATAATAGAGAGGTAATATGAAAACTTTCGTTGTACTTAGGCGGAGCGTGTATAGGGCGGCTTTTGCCGTCTTGCGGCTCCTGTTATGTTAACCGTGCTTGTCGGCACGATATTTTTCAAGCCGAAACCTATCGGCTGATTTCGGTCGTCGGAATCCTTTCCTCTGACTGTGACTATAGTATACCTCCTTTTTATGAATCATATAATAACGGGCGATGAAAGAAATGTGAAAAATCTTGAAATGAAGGTGTATGTATCGTGGGGAATGTCCTTTAATGACGGGCAAATTTCATCACAAAAAGTAAATCTGAAGCATACATTGCTATCCGCCGGTAACGCAACTTACGCTAATCACAAACATATAGAAAGGCGAATTGTCAGCTATATATTTATCCGAAGTTAATCACAAGCACCTTTTCCTATATCTGTTCAGAAGAAACGTCAAAAGGGTGTGACTTCAGTCACCCGCCGGTAATGTAACCCTCGCCAACCGACAACAATCAGAACGGCGAATTTGAAGCGGGCCACTGCCGCACGGCGAATTGTCAGCGGCGACTTGACGTGGAAAAGCCCCTTGTACCTTAGGGGGTGGTACAAGGGGCTTTCCTTTGGGTTATAATTCAGAGGCTATATAAATAGATGAAATCAAATTTAACAGCTACGATCTCAGAAATATCAGAAATCAACTTCTGTATCGTAGTAGCAGCACTTAAGCAGCTTCTCCATCTCTTCCTGTGTAGGAATACGAGGGTTAGAACCTGTGCAAGCGTCTGCGATAGCATTCTTAGCGATCTCAGGTAATCTCTCCAGGAATACGTTTTCGGGAACGAAACCGTTTTCTGTAGGATAGCTGTCTGCGCCGTAGTTCTTGATGCAGTGAGGAATCTTCAGTTCGTCATTCATCTTACGCAGATAAGCGATTAGGAGCTTTACCTTTTCGTCGTCATTTGCACCGCCAAGACCCATAAAGTCAGCGATTACGCCGTAACGCTTCTTAGCTGTTTCGTCCTTTGCGTTGAATGCGATAACCTTAGGAAGATACATAGCGTTTGCGGCACCGTGTATGATGTGTGCGCCGTAATCAGCAAATGCGGCACCTGTCTTGTGAGCCATTGAGTGAACGATACCGAGCAGAGCATTCGAGAATGCCATACCTGCGAGGCACTGTGCGTTGTGCATTGCATCACGCTTAGCCATATCGCCGTTGTAAGAATCAACGAGGTCGTTCTGGATCATCTTGATTGCGTGAAGCGCAAGAGGATCTGTAAAGTCGCAGTTAGCTGTTGAAACGTATGCTTCGATAGCGTGTGTCATAGCGTCCATACCTGTATGTGCTACGAGCTTCTGAGGCATTGTTTCTGCAAGATCGGGATCAACGATAGCAACATCGGGAGTGATCTCAAAGTCAGCGATAGGATACTTGATACCCTTGTGGTAGTCTGTGATGATCGAGAATGCGGTAACTTCGGTAGCTGTACCTGATGTAGAAGAAATAGCGCAGAAGTGAGCTTTCTTTCTGAGTTCGGGGATACCGAATACCTTACACATATCTTCAAATGTGCAGTCGGGGTACTCGTACTTTATCCACATAGCCTTAGCTGCGTCGATAGGAGAACCGCCGCCTATTGCTACGATCCAGTCGGGCTGGAACTTGAGCATTGCGTCTGCACCCTTCATAACTGTTTCAACAGAAGGATCGGGTTCTACATTCTCAAAGAGCTCAACCTCCATGCCTGCTTCCTTAAGATAAGCCTCAGCTTTCTGTAAGAAGCCGAAACGCTTCATCGAACCGCCGCCAACGACGATCATTGCCTTCTTGCCCTTAAAGCTCTTTAATGCTTCAAGTGCGCCCTTGCCGTGATAAACATCTCTTGGTAATGTAAATCTCATGTGAAATTCCTCCTGTTCGGCTTATAGCCGTTATTAATCTATATTTAGTTGTTGTCATCGTGCGCCCTGCGTTATGTATTTGTGTTGCAGGACTTCTTTCTTTTGTTCGTTATTATTTTAACATACTCCCCCGAAATTGTAAAATATATTTTAGGAATATCGGTATATGATTATCTATATAACAATATCGAATAAAACCCGCTCAAATCCGCATTATATCGACATTTGCCGTAGCAAAGCCGTTTGTGAGCTTTCTGTAACAGAAATGTGAAAAGTATGTAAAAGGCTAAATGTTAATATATGGGTAATATTTTAGTGGATAAAAATTGCATTAATGGGAGCGGAAAAGCCGGACACGAACGCTTTTCCCGATGGGTAGGAAAAAGTGTCTGTGCCCGGCTGAAATTACCTCATATTAAATTTTTATCCGTTAACATATTCCTTGGGTGAAATCCACTTGCCGCTTTGCTTTACAGCAAAATGCAGATGAGGTGCAAGCTTTGACTCGCATTCGATAGTAGCGGTAACGCCTATCTTCTGTCCCGACTCCACATCGCCGCCCTCTTTGACGTCAAGCGCCTTGTCAAGCCCGTAATAATGCGTTTCATATCCGTCGCCGTGATCTATCACAACGCATATGCCCCACAGCGGATCGTCCTTTATCTCCTTGACCTTACCCGTGCAGGCGGCTTTTACGTCCGTTCCCTCAGATGCGGCAATATCCATTCCGTCATGGGTCTTCCATACGCCGAGAGTTTCGCTCTTTACAAGCTCGCCGTTGCTGTACTCCCATATTACCTCGCCCTCGATCGGCATCACACGCTTTGCCGTGCTTCTGACAAAGTTATTTGCCTGTGCCGCCGAGCTGTCGTCGCTCTTTGAAGCTTCGTCCTTGGGGATTCCGCTCTGCGTGTTATCCACCTGTTCTGCCGATACGGATGAATCGGGCTTTTCGGGCTCTTCATCGGATATAGTCTTTAGTGTGCTGTCATAAGCGAGATATGTTGAAATTCCTATTGCTACTACGCTAAGGCACAGCGCACCTGCGAAACCTTTGCCCTTGAAGAACTTTTTTATCTTTCCGGTAGTTATCTTATCCATAGATTTTTCCTTTCAGGTTTAAGCTTTACTGTATTTGTAGTTTTAACGTAATTTTCCGTTTTATACGCATTTCTCAGAAAAATCTTCCGCTTTAACGCTTTTCCACTTTAAATTGAGTAAAAATCTATTGACAAATACCGAGTGACATGGTATACTTACATTATACCCGAAAAACGGGTGTTAAACAGAATATACACCACAAATCGCAGATGGAAAAAAGTAAGGCGGCAGATTTCTCACAGAGAGTCGGATTAGGTGCGAGCCGACAGAATATAAAGCCTGAATTCATTCCGGAGAGATGAGCCGAAAGCGCAGAAGCCTGTAAGCCATTCGGGTAAGCCCGTTACAGCTTTAAAGACCGTATACCAGTGCTGTGCACCTGTACGGTGAATTGAGGTGGTACCGTGGATATATATCCGCCCTCAGATCAGAGATGATCTGAGGGCGGTTTTTGATTATACGGAACTCATAAAATTCCGGGTGTGATGTATAAAGCGTCAGAAACGAAAGGAAAGAAAAACCATGAGCATGAACATGATAAGAAAGCTCCCAACTCCCAAGGAGATAAAGGAGATGTACCCTTTGCCGGAAAAGGTCATAAAGACAAAGGAGCAACGTGACAAGGAAATAGCAGACGTATTCACGGGCAAGAGCAACAAGTTTTTACTTATAATCGGACCTTGTTCTGCCGATAAGGAAGAGCCTGTCCTCGACTACATTTCAAGACTTGTTCCCATTCAGGAGCAGGTAAAGGATAAAATCCTTATCATACCGAGAATTTATACGAATAAGCCCCGTACCACGGGCGAGGGCTACAAGGGTATGATCCACCAGCCCGACCCGACAAAGAAAGAGGATATGCTTGAGGGTCTTATCAAGGTAAGAAGCCTTCATACAAAGGCTATCGAGCAGACGGGATTTACCTGTGCGGATGAAATGCTGTACCCCGAAAACTACCGTTATCTGTCCGATCTTTTGTCTTATGTTGCTATCGGCGCTCGCTCTGTCGAAGATCAGCAGCACAGACTTACATCAAGCGGAATGGATATCCCTGTCGGTATGAAGAACCCCACGGCAGGCGATATGTCCGTTATGCTGAACTCTATCCGTGCGGCACAGGCAAGCCACACGTTCATATACAGAGGCTGGGAAACAGTCACAAGCGGAAATCCGCTTGCGCACGCTATACTGAGAGGTGCGGTAAACAAGCACGGTCAGACTATCCCGAACTATCACTATGAGGATCTGTCACTGCTGTACGAGCTGTACTGCAAGAAAAATCTTCAGAATATGGCGGTTATCGTTGATACCAACCACTCAAATTCAGGAAAGAAGTATCTTGAACAGGTCAGAATCGCAAATGAAATTCTTCACAGCCGCCGTCACAGCAAGGATCTTGAGGGATTTGTCAAGGGACTTATGATTGAAAGCTACATTGAGGACGGAAACCAAAGCACAGACGATGCGGTTTACGGCAAGTCGATAACCGACCCGTGTCTTGGCTGGGAAAAGACAGAAAAGCTCATCTACAGCTTAGCCGACCAACTCTAAGCGGCGGGTCGCCGCTGACAATTCCGACCTTGCGGCTGTGAGCCGCCTCAAATTCCGACCTTTGATAACGTTGCGGATTTTTGCAGGATAGCGGAACTGTCGGGGTTGAACAATAATGCTTTTTAGACATTATAAATAAGCTGTAGCAAAATCGAATACAATATAATAAAATTCACCGCCGTGATGCAAATTCATCACGGCGGTGATTTTATTCCGCTTTATCTTATAAAATATTCCCCGACTTTTCGATCGGGGAATAGATTATAACTGAATTATTACTTCATCTTCTCGATAGAAAGCATTATCTTTTCCATCTTTTCCTGTGCCTTAGCAAGCTTTACACGCT
>ERZ779890.5254-NODE-5254-length-10264-cov-4.207758_pt1 | contig 10264 bp, 6 predicted proteins | sample MGYA00511553_ERZ779890 | MGnify/ENA primary metagenome ERZ779890 (study PRJEB29588, sample SAMEA2152064) | human gut metagenome | biome: human gut; feature: human-associated habitat; material: faeces | place: Denmark | collected 2008/2010 ...
CAGCCTGCGGTGTAACTAAAAACGGAAAAATCGGAGTTATCGGAACGCCGGCTACAATTAAAAGCGGAAGCTTTGTAAAGGCTATCAGGGGTATAAATCCACATATAAAAGTATACGGAAATCCGTGTCCGCTTTTTGTTCATCTCGTTGAAAACGGCTATACTGACAGGGATAACAAAATCACAAGACTTGCTGCTGAAGAATACCTTGCACCGATAAAGGCAGAAGGCGTTGATACGCTCATCCTCGGCTGTACGCACTACCCTGTTATAAAGGACATAATCGGTGATATCATGGGCGAAAATGTAACCCTGATTTCTTCCGGTGCAGAGGCTGCAAAATATGCTCATAACTGTCTTCTCGAAAAGGATCTTCTTTCCGACAGAACTCAGCCGGGCAAAAATACTTTTTATGCAAGCGACAGCGTTGAACTCTTTGAGGAAAACGCAAAACATTTTCTTGAACATCCTGTTCAGGGAGAAGTTTTCAGTTGCAGTTTAGGAGATTGAAATTGCTAAAAAATAATGTAATAATCGAAATGAAAAGTGTCCAGTTTATTGATAATGAAAAAACTGAAACAGAACTTATCACAAAAGGAAATTATACGTCACAGTTAGAAGGAGTTTGCAGATAACCTTTGTCTCCTTTAGCATCCGGAGTCAGCCAGGATTCAAAAACGAGGTTCTTGTCATCCAGGTTGAGATGCATGCAAGAGTAGTCTACCAAGGCTGCCTCGTGCAGGTTAAGGTACACTCCATCAGCTGTTTTAAGCTGTATGGAAGTCTGGACACCCGTCGGCGAAAAGACAGTTTGTGACGCATTGTCACTCACAGCTCCCTGCAGCAGTCCACGGATTTCAGAGAGTTTGGACTCCGTGTAATCATATTCCTGGGTATCATAATCTCCCGGAATCCACCAGGCAGTATGGTCGCCGGTCATGGCAAACCGGGAATGCTCTTCCTTTATCACAAAATAAACCAGATTCTTCTGTTGCGGAAACTCATAACGGAATCCCACGCCGTCATCATATACCCGAAAACGGATATTCATAAAACGAGTGGTAGACGGTTGTTCAAGTTCTACCAGCAATTCGTTGTAGTGGTTGCGGATATCTTTTGTTTCCCCCCACACCGGTTGCCAGGTTTCATCGAAAGTGGAAGTAGAAGTCCTTACTACTTTGAAACCATCCATCAGGCTGGTAGCTCCTTTCAGTTCCAATCCCAACGTACTGGGATTGATGACAGGAGCCCCTTTATAATCCACCTGATAGGCTGGTCTCCCGTCTTTTGTCAGTTCAAAATCCAGCTTCACCATGCCCGAAGGGGATGAAATGCCTTCAGCATTCCCCGCCAGGGCAGAAAAAAGCAAAGCCGCGCTAAGTACAAATTTCTTCATAATAATGATATGTTTTTTGTGTTAATAGATAAACTCAATGATATGTTCCTTTCCATCATCCGGCAACCTCAGCAGGCAAGTCCCCAGCTTCTTGTCAGGACACCAGGCAGTTATCGTAAACTCTGTCTCCCGATTTTCTTCCAGCTTTCCGACATTCGTTTTCTTGATTTTCTGACCGTCCAGCAAAGCTGTTTTCGGCATCTGTTCCGTATAGATGCAGAACATCAGGTTTCGTTGGCCGGGTAAGCTATATTTCTCACCGGTCCGTGTACCTACTTTCAGCGTATAGCCTTTGTCGGTAGTCTGGCAAGTAATAGGAGTGCGCATGAACTCTCCACGCAAATATCCTAAATCAGTTCCTGCATCTTCATAAAGCGAGAAGGTAGTTTCACTGCCCGCTGCAGCAGGAAATATCTCAAACGTAACCGGATAGACCGGTTTCTCATCCGTATAGTTCATGACCGGCATTTGAGGTATGATACTTCCCTGCTTTACAAACATAGGAATAGTATTGAGGGGAGCATCCACCGTCATCCATTGCTCACCGCTATATGCTGTGTGTTTGTTGTTGTAGTCAATCCAAGTTCCTTCAGGAAGATACACATTCTTGTTTCGCGCTCCTTTCTTTACCACCGGAGCAACCAGCAGTTCGCTGCCAAACATGAACTGGGCATCCGTAGAGAACGTTTCCATATCTGCCGGATATTCCAGAAACATCGGTCGCATGAGAGGCAACCCCGTTTCGTGTGCTTCGCGGGCATACGTATAGATATAAGGCAAAAGACGATACTTCAATTCGATGGCTGCCTTGGCATTCTTCTCGGCCTCTTCGCCGAACAGCCACGGCTCCACAGCCACGTTGCCCTCATGATGAATGCGGCTCAGGGGATTGAAAGCGCCCATCTGTATCCACCGCGTATAAAGTTCAGCCATCGCAGGATAATCCTCTATATCTCCGCAATAACCGGTAATGTCACAAGTAGTAAAAGGAATAATTCCCAAACCGGCAGACAACAGTACCGGAATCTGATTGGCCATCTGTCCCCAACCCTGCGTCACGTCATCACCGTTTCCACAGTCACCGGTCCAGCCGAAAGTATAGCGTTGCAAGCCCGCAAAAGCGGCACGTGTCATCTGGAATACGCGACGGTCAGGATTCCTTTTCTCAAACTGCTCCTTCACCACTTTATCCCACGTAAGGCCATAAACATTGTGAATCTCATCATGCATGCCCAAATGGTGTTTCATCACCAGGCGTTCCGTCTGCTCCTCATTGCTCCAAGCAGGTTCACCCATATCAGTCCAGAAACCGGCAATACCATCATCAATGGGCTTCTGCTGATAAGCTCCCCACCAGTCTGCCACAGCAGGAAGGGTGAAGTCCACTACGCCACAATTACCGCCCCAGGGCCAGGGCATGTCATAACTCCTGCCGTTGGTGGAGTCCTTTACCAGATACCCTAACCTATCGGCTTCCTCCCATTGCCGCTTATTGGCTTGTGAAATGACCGGATCTTGCGAAACCACCACCTTGAAGCCCATATCCTTGAGGTCTGCAAGCATCTTTTTCGGATTCTCGTAGTTCCCTTTCCGCCACTCAAAATCCTGCAAATACTGTGTCCAGCCTATGTCCTGGTAAATAACATCACAAGGAATTCCACGCTTACGATAGCCTTCAGCTATTTCATAAGACAATTTCTCGCTCGTCAGCAGTCCCCGGCATTGTGCAAAGCCCAATGCCCATTTAGGAGGCATTATGGGTTTTCCCGTCAGGTCGACATATTGTTTCATGATTTCCTTATAATCCTTCCCGAAGATGAAATAATAAATCATCTCTCCCCCAGGAGCCTCGAAACTGTAGTAATCGCGGCTTTCCGTACCAAACTTAAATTCGGTCTTATACGTATTGTCCAGGAAAATACCATAACGATAACTGCTCATAAAGAACGGAATACTCTTGTAGAGCGGGTCCTCAACGGTACTATAACAAGGCTTGTCACTGTTCCACATCTTGTAGGCTTCGCCGCGACGGTCCAGCTTGCCGGTCTTTTCTCCCAAGCCGAAGAAGTGTTCGTCACGACGGAGGGTCTTGTATTCCAATTTGCGCTGCCCGTTACTGATATGCCCCTTATCGGCATAATCACTGAACAGCAGTTTCTGATACTTGTCGAATATCTGTAAGTTAAACGGAGACTTGTTTACCCGGATACGGAGTTTAGGGGTAAAAATCTCGTAGCAGGCATTCTGTTCGTCCACATGGACGGTACCGACATCCTCCAGGTCCTCATTGACGACGGCAAAGGAAGGATTATTCCGCTGGAAACTACCGTCGGGAGAAAACCATATACGTACCGTAGACTGACTACACAGACGTAATTGTATGGCAGAACTGTCATTTAAATAGAAGGTCACACTCCGGTCGTCACTGGTATAGGAAGTGCAGTCTCCGGTGCGGTTCTGTGCATTCGCATATACTGAAAATGCACAGACGGCAAAAAATAAAAATATATATTTCTTCATTACTATAATTTGTTTGTTCCTTTATTGGATATTCTTATTCCATCACAAGCATGCTCCAGTACTTCAGCAAGGGCAAGGTAAAGGTAACCGTGCCGTCCTTCTGTTCGAATGCCAGTTCCTGCGAAGCACCGGCATGGAAATCGGGCGATGCAACCCATATCTTGTTCACTTTACCGGAAACATTCATCTTCAACGGCACGTCGGACACCAGACGCGGTTCGGGCATTGTTCCGTTCAGATCCCTCCAGCTTAAGTTATCCGCATTGAGGAAGTTGAGCAGATGAATGACTTGCCTGCCATTTACATTCTTGGCATATACAGTGATGGCAGACTTCTGCGGCGGCCATGCATTCAGAGAAAGATTCCGCGCAGCATCCGTACAGTTCAGAGAAACGGAAATCTCCGCCTCCGTATCTTTATCACGAAGCAGGTTCTGATAAGCCGTCATAAAGTCATAATAACGAATCATGGCTATTTTCAGTACATCGTTCATCTGCAAAGCCGTGCTTGGAAAGTACTCGCGGCATAGCATGTGGTCACCCAATTCCAAATGAGAGCCTCCCAAAGCAAATATCACAGCATCCGTCAGCAGCACACCCGGTGTATTGAACTCACCGGTACCGCTACCTGCCTTGTCATAGTTCATATATGCGGCAAACACCGTTTTCAAGGCATGGTTGCCATACTGGTCGTTCGCTTTGATAATGGTGTGCAGATCCTTGAAGCCTGCCTCATCGCCCCATACTTCATTATAAAGGAAATCCACTTTACCCGTACCAGCTATCTGGGAAGCTCCATAGCTGGAGACGGCATTCATCACCAAACGCTTGTCCGGATGCTTCTGTTTCATGGCTTCGATGAACGAGGCATATCCCTTAGGCAGATTTACCTTATTGCCATCATAGTCATAGCGGTCACCCCGGTTTCCCAGTTGGTCTATCTGATAACCGTCAAAGTCCAGATTGGCATAAACATCATCGTTTTTCTGGGCAATATATGCCTGCCATTCCGTATTGGTGGGATTGAGCAGGAAGATATTACTTTTCCAACTGGAGGGCAAGTCATGCGAATCCTTATCCATGCGTCCCGTGTTCTTGAATATGTACCATTCTTCCTTTACTCCGTCGGAAACGGCATCGTCCAAAGCTCCGAAACATAGATTGTAAAACATGGACTTCATGCCCAGGCTGTGTTGTGTAGAGATATACTTCTTCACTACCTCGGTATAGACCTCCCGGTTGGCAATGTCCTTATAGACCTCGTCCAGATGCTCACGCGTACCGCCCAACGGCCAATGATGCTTGTTGTGCCAATCCTGAAACTGTACCCCGTTAATGTGGCAACGGTTCAGGAAAGCCATCTCCTTCTCTATCACTCCATCCACCTTTTTCGAAGCATCAAAAGTGGCAATGAAACCATAACGTGGAAAACGTGTCCAGTCACTGGATACATCTACGGCAATAGTACCAAGAATAACCTCTGTTCCATTCTCTTTTGTACGGTATACATCCACCAGATAACCGGTATAATCGGTTGCCGGAGCAGTCCAAGTCCAAGTAGTACCGACAGCAGCCTGCTCCGATACAACCTTGTCCATTGTCCGGTAGCGGATTCTAGCTCCGGCAGGAAGGGCGTCAGCTGTAAAAGAAACACTCTCGCCCGGCCGGTAACATGCCTTGTCGGTAGTGAGATTGACCGTCAAGTCCGAGGTGACTGGGGTTACTTCCGTAACCCCTCCACTCTCTCCGCCTCCACCGGTACCGCTACCGGTATCATCACTCTCCTTGCTGCATGCAACCAGCAGCAAGGCTACCATTGTTGTATAAACTATCTTCTTCATCTATTGTAGATACCTATTGTTTCACGATTGAAATTGTCTCTTCCAGCTGATTCAAAGTAATCAGATAGGAACCTGCTGTCGTAATCTTCCACTTCTGGTCGATGCCGCCTACCATCACGTCCAGATATTGCGCTTTGAACGCTTCGTCTGATTTATCAAGGAAAAGCATCGGTTCTGTTTCTCCTGCAGGCTGTTTGTCTGCTACAGCCGGCATGAACCAAGCTCCATTCCAATCTTCCTGCTTATCACAAGTAAATTTCAACTCACCGGCATTCAGCGTACCTTTCCAAGTAAACACATACGGATTATCCGTTGTCTGCATCGGCGTAGCATCACCAATCGTCCAACCGGCCGGAGTAGCATCACCTACCATATAAATCATCTCATACGGAGTAAATTCGCTCATCATCATGCGTTCCTTACCACTACGGATATCCATGCAAATCTTGTAGGCCTTGCCGCATTCCCCGTCTTTCAGCACCCATTTATTGTCCGGGTCGAACCCTTTCACAAACACCACTTCTGTATCGGTATAAGCAGCATCGGCATTCTTGGCCTTATACATGTTCTCCCAACTTCCATCGGAGGTTCCGAACTTGAATTCCCCTCCTTTGCCCACTTCAAAGAACTTGCCGAAGCGGAACAAGTATGGATCGAGCACATCTTGTTTCATCTTCACGAATCCCCAATCCGTAGCGTTACCCACAAAATAAAGCTGGTCGTAGGCAGGTGCCAACGTCTCTGTCTGGGTCAATGTAAGAACACCGGTAAACAGATTGGCCTCGACGATGTAATTATGGTCTTCTTCGACAACAAAAGGTTCATCCGGCTGGTCATCACTGCTACGAAGAACCAGCAATCCATCTGTTCCTTTGTTGTAAGAGGGCAGGAATGAGCCTAAGGTCGTGATGAACTTAAACTCACCGGCCACAAGCCGGCCCGTCCATGTAAAGATACCATTGTCCTTGCGGGTCATCTCTGTCGCATCATCGGCACTCCAGCCGCCCGGAGTGGCACTACCTATCAGATAAAGGGTGGATGTGAGCGGTTTATAGGCTGTAACACTGAAAGCAGTGGTAGACACCTGTTTTTCGTCCCGTTCCGTTACAGTAGCTGTCAAGCGCGCTTCCAACGAAATGTTCTCCCCGGCAGTTGCCCCAAAATGGTTGCGCAGGATGTCATTCAATTCCTCTACGCTCTTTTTCCATGAGTATTCTTGTACGGCATTCTCCACAGCTACATAAGAATCTGCAAAATCACTGCCGGTCTTGGTCAATTCCAGCGTATAGGAAATTTTATTACCCGTCCCATAATTGGTTCCCGTAGTCCAGGAAAGCTCCAGGGCATCATCGGCATGTGCCTGCTCATTCAAAACAACTTCCGTCTTGCTGGCCGTCAGTACAAGTTCATTCTGTCCTTTATCCAATTCCATGTAATCATCATCTACACAAGCAGATAAGGCTGCACAGCCCAGTAAGGCAAATACAAGGTGTGAAATATATTTCTTCATATTCTTCTGATTAAATTAATTAATAACCCGGGTTCTGCACCATTAAGGTATTAGCATCCATCTCCGTCTGCGGAATAGGGAACAGCAAGCGGTTCTTGTTCACGTTGCTCTTTCCAATGGAATGCAGGAATTTAATGGCATACTCTCCATTGTTGACACGAATCATGTCGAACCAGCGATGCCCTTCGAAAGCTAGTTCCATGCGGCGCTCATGGATAATCTTTTCACGCATGGTTTCCTGTGACAAGCCCGAAAGCTCCGGCAGTCCGGCACGCTTACGTACAATATTCAAAGGCACGGCAGCCTGGTCAGAGCGTCCCATTTCATTCAAAGCTTCGGCCTTCTTCAGCAGGACGTCCGCATAACGATAAATCACGAAGTTGGCAGGATTGGTATTGTATTCCGGAGAAACCGTTTTCGACACCAGGAACTTGCGTACATTGTATCCCGTATTGGAATAAGAGCTTTTGTAAGCCTTACCGTCAAAATCCGGACATCCGGCATAAAGCACGGTCAAATCCTTACGTTTGTCACCGCTCTCATATTGACCCACAAATTCTTCTGTAGGCTGGTTCCAGCCATAACTGCCGGCAACAAAGTCCGAATTACGGGGACCCATGAAAGTAGAAAGCCAGGAAGACTGCGGATTGTTTCCCCAAAAATCATATTCCGTATTGCCCGAATACTGGACCTCGAACAAAGATTCCGGCCCGTTATTGACCAATGCATCGAAATTGTCCTCATACTTGCAGGAAGAAAGGTCATACCCCAAATTTGTTATCTCATCACACAAATCAGACACCTCCTGATAATATTCCGTATGATTAGGAGCCAGCGTCAGATAAATATCTGCCAACATGGCCAAAGCTGCATCTTTGCAGGCACGTCCCACGTTCTCGTCGTCGTAAGAAGACTTGGCAGGAAGCAGGTCAACCGCATTCTTACAATCGGAAATTATCTGGGCATAAGTCTCTTCGACTGTAGCGCGTGCAATGTCTGTCGGTTCTCCCGGATTATAAGGAGCCAAACGCAGTGGAACACCACCGTACAGACGTACCAATACATAGTAATAATGTGCACGGAGAAAATAAGCCTCTCCCAGACAGCGGTTCTTGATTCTCTCTGACACGGCTTCAGCCTCCAGAAGACTATTCAACACAATGTTGCATTGTCCTATCCCCACCCAGGGAGAACGCCACATGTACAATGCCATGCCATTGTCGCTCTGCGTTATGAAGTTAGAAGCTTGTATCGTTTCAAGGCCGTCGGTACCGCCACCGGCACCCACCAGACTGTTACCCGCCACAATATCCAGTGTCCAGATACGCTGGTTGTACATATTGGAAGACTGAAGGGTGCGATAGCAGGCATTGGTCAGAGCAATGGCCACATCATCGGTCACCGTCGTTTCCGGGTCAACCGTATTTTTAGGAGACTTGTCCAGAAAGTCGTTGCAGGAAGCCAGCAGCAATACTGCCAGCATATATAGTAAATTTGTTATCTTTTTCATATCCGAGTCAATCATTAAAAGTTAAAGTTTAATCCTAAGCTGAACGTACGGGAAATGGGGTAACGGTTCTGGTCTATTCCGTTAATACCCACTTCAGGGTCGAAACCGGAATATCCGGTGATGGTAGCCACATTCTCACAAGATAGGGAAAGGCGTGCATTCTCAATCTGGGCTTTCTGTAACCACTGCTTCGGGAAAGTGTATGAGAGTGTGATATTCTTCAAACGCAGATAAGAACCATTCTCCACAAAGCGGTCTGACACGCGTGTATTCTGATTGGGGTCGCCGAACACGGCACGCGGCATCGAATTGCTGGTCCCCTCTCCTTGCCAACGCTTCAGTACGTCGGTAGTCTGGTTATAGGCAGCTGCCATACCGGTATTGTCGATATTGTTGGCATTGTATATCTTATTTCCGGCTATACCTTGTAAGAAAACAGAAAGTTCGAAACCCTTATAGGAAAGGCTATTGTTCATGGAGAACAGCCAACTTGGGTTCGGGTTACCGATGACGGTACGGTCACTATCATTGATGACACCATCGTTGTTCAAATCCCTGAAACGGATATCACCCGGCTCAGCTCCCGGCTGCACGGCATGTGTATTCACTTCGGACTGGTTCTGGAAGATTCCGTCCGTAACATAGCCGTAGAAGACATTAATGGGATAGTCCTTTGCCAGCATCGTTACATAGGAGTTATTGATTTGGTTAATGTAATAAGGAACGTCGCTGTTCAAATCCTTAATTTTATTCTTATTGTAAGTGGCGGTCAGGTTCGTTTCCCATCCCAGTTCACCGGTAAGATTGATGGTATGCAGACTCATTTCAATACCTTGATTACGTACTTTTCCGGCATTGGTATACGTGGTTGTAGTATCTTCAAATCCCGATGTGATGGGGATAGACGCCTTTACCAGCATGTCTCTCGTCTCCTTCAGATAAGCATCGAACGAGAACATAACGCGTGAATTGAACAGTGAGGCATCAAAACCGATGTTGGTTTGTGCCACTTCTTCCCAATGGATATATGGGTTGGCAAGGGTAGAAGAAACCAGCGCTGTCTGATTGCCGCTCGAAATGCCGAAAGGATATACACTGGTATTGTAGGATGCCAGATAGCTGTAGTTTCCAACACTTGCCTGGCTACCGGTCACACCGTATCCCGCACGCACTTTCAGGTCATTGATATAGTCGTTTTTTGGAAACCACTTTTCCTGAGAGGCACGCCATGCCACAGATACGGAAGGGAAAGTACCCCAGCGATGTGCCTTACCGAAACGTGATGAACCATCATGACGGATAGTGAAGGAAGCCAGGAGGAGATCATCCCAGTTGTAGTTCACCTTTCCAAAGAAAGAAGCCAGGCGATAGCCTACCTTTGCACCCGAGTTACGCATCGTTCCTGTTGCAGCATTTGGCCACATATAATCTTTATCTTCCAGCGCATAGCCTTCTGAATAGGCAGAGAAATCGATAACCGACTGCTTGG
>ERZ779890.5259-NODE-5259-length-10257-cov-5.619192_pt1 | contig 10257 bp, 10 predicted proteins | sample MGYA00511553_ERZ779890 | MGnify/ENA primary metagenome ERZ779890 (study PRJEB29588, sample SAMEA2152064) | human gut metagenome | biome: human gut; feature: human-associated habitat; material: faeces | place: Denmark | collected 2008/2010 ...
GTAACTATTCACAAATCTTATATCAGTTTTTAACGTTTACACAAAACTTGAAACGCTCTCCGGATAACACCTCACATCGCTTTATATCCATTTTCATTATCTCTAATAATTCTGTATTCATCTCTCTTCCTCCCAAAATCACATTGAAATTATATCATTTAATTTTCTCAAATCTTCTTCAACATCACGGTCTGTCCAGCAAGAACTAATATTTTTCCTTTTACACATTTCTGCTTTTGTATCTCCGAAAGCACTCCTTGTTTTTTCGAGATTTTTTTCTGTTACATTTTTCCCTATTGCATTCCTTCTCCAACCACAAAAATATATTTTAGCCTCTTCTTCAATATTTCTCCTTTTAGCGGCAACTCCTAATACTTCTCTATAATTCGGACGCATTTTAAATTCCTTTGGTATTCTTCTATTCAATGCTTCAAAAAAATCAAATGGAACAAACTTATGTGTTGGGTCGTATTTTATTTCAAGATATGCTATCAGTTTTTTATAATCCGCAATGAAGCTTTGGGTTTTATAGCCTTTTTCTATCTCAAGTTCGAATACTTTTGGTGATAATCCTAATGTTGTTAAATACAAACGATATGGAATTATATCTGTCAAAAAAATGCAACTAAAAATTTTTCCATTAAATTCAAATGGAAAAGTTGCTCTTTCTTCCCCTTTTGCTATCATATCTTTGTGCAATAACTTTAAAGCTGTAAATTCAAACATCTTCACCCAATCACCCTACTTTCGTTTTTTATATCAATTTCTTTTACAAACTATTTTGCCAAAAAGTATCCTTTCGCCAAATTATATATCATCCGTTCCCCAAAGCCTATCCCCTGGGGTAAATCAATTCCCTCATAGCCACTCTGCGGAAACTGAAACACACATCTATTTTTCTTCCAAAATTGCAGAAACCTTTGATTTACTGCGGTTTTCGGGACAGAAGGCAAACAGTCTCCACATGTGTTGAGGGTGTGAAACAGATTCCTGAAAAGCAGATTTTGTCCCTGGCGGGAACCGATTACTCGCCTAAAATCCATTCATAGTTTTACTTTTATATCTTTACGCTAGGTTCAAAGTATTTTCATAATTCTTAATATCTTTCTTTTAACCTTTCGTTGCAAACTATATACTTATCACATTAAACTACTAATTTCTTCCTTGGTATTTCCTATATATTCAATCATATAAACCTTTCCCTAAACAACACTTTTTAAATTTCTTTCCGCTTCCACAAGGACACAAATCGTTTCTTCCGGTTTTCAACTTCTTTGATGGCATACCCAATTCTGCTGGCCTATGTCCTTTATCGATCAATGCAAATTCTTTTATCTTATACAGATATTCTGCAATCACCAAGATTGCCTGGAATAAGTGTAATGCTTCGTTTTCAAATTCCAAAAGGTATTCTGTCCTACTCTTCAATCTATCTTTAGGATCTGGTATATATGTTATTTGTTGAGAAATCGCATCATATTTAACATCATTATGTCCTATTGCATTGCGCAATTTCGCATTAATGATAACCTGCAAATACTCCGTATAAATTTCTTCACTATCACATAAGTGATATCTATTTGCTTTGGAAAGCCCAAAGAAATCGTCCAAAGAATTAACTCTTCTTTCTAATCCAGGTTTGACTTTCTTGAAATTTCCTCGAAACTTTATGTTGTTTAACGCAACTGGTAAAATTAATATATTTCCCAAAGCTTCATATACATCTAAATAAAACTGTTTTACCAAATCAAAACTGCTTGTTGTCGATCCTTCCTCTGCAAAGTCGATGCTATCTGCTTTACAAAACTGAGTAGCAAATGCTGGGATCAAGTATTGATAAACCTCAATAAACTCGCTCAGCATTTGATAGATTGTAGATTGCAAATCTTCCAATCTATATCCTTCATGAGCATTTAAATACTCTATCAATTCTCTTATCTGATTAAAATCCAACTTTAGCACACTATCACTTACTTCATGTTCTGAAATAACATCATCCCTCAACGGTGTAATAAATCCCATAATCTCTACCAGATGCACCGCTCTTAAAATTTCCAACTCATTAGTTCCTGGAACAAACTGCTCTGGAATCAGTTTCTTCACCTCTTGAATTAGATAGCCTTTATTTCCGTTCTGAGACAAATCCAATATTCTTTTATATTGTGCCCAGTTCTGTGCAGTTTCCATTAATCTGGATACACTTCTTGTAAATTTCTCATATCCATTATTCTCCTGCATTCGACTTTGGTTTCTCATAAATGGAGATGGTACAAACTTTCTCTCATCAGTACTTAGCTTTTTAGTTGGAAATTCTCCGGAACATTCAACAACATAATCTGCCGATTCATCCTCTCTTAGAATTTCTGCATTCTCAAAACTGAATTCCAATCCCGGCATATCCTGCCCTATTTTAACTTTTCCATTTAAAGAAATCCCACATTTTCTACACGCTACGACAATTGGATGTTCCTCCTGCCAACCAACTTGTAACCTGACTCGTGTTATACTGCCACAGACATGACATCTTATAAAACAATTGTATACCACCCCATGTTCCTCCTCGTGTAGTCTATTTTAATATCATTCCAAATTTTCTTTCACCCATATTTAATCACTCTTCTGGGCAAGAACATTCAACACCACATTTTCTCCAAAATTTAGCCGTTGCCAAATTCGGTGGTTCTACACGAATATCTCTTGGATTGATGCTGTTCATATCAAAAAATTGTTTTATGATTTTCTCACCCATTCCCTGATTCCTCATAAAAGGTACAACTTCTAAACATGAAATATTATACTTTCCACTCTGTTCAATAAAGTAGTATAAAAATGCAGTTATATTTCCAAAACTGTCTTTTATTTTCCACAAATAAGCATTATTCCTCCAGACAAAATCTGGTAAAATAAATTCCCATGCTAATATCAATTTGTATTCTTTTTTGTATATTTTAATTTCCTCACTATAACATTTTTCAAATTGGAATAAATCCGTTTTTTCCATACTACTTTCTTTTACTATTGTACACGTTTCCAAATATTTATTTATATGAAAATCTTGCTCCTCATGTGACAATTTTGGTTTTTCACCAAGCAGCGACTCATACATCTTAGCACTCTCAGGAGTATAATCAATAACACTATGTACTAATCTCTGTTTGAACCTCTCGACCCAAATTTCTCCATGAAGTGGCAGCCAATAATTAACTATATCAAAAGCACTCCATTTCTCAATCTGCCCATCGTATAATTTCATTTCAAATAAAATCTTTTTAATCTGTTCTTTTTGAACAGCATCCACTATAATATATTCTTTTTTTGTCCATCCTGAAACTCTATAAACACTACATTCAATAGGCATAATTGGCTTTTTATACCAATACTCATGTGTTAGTGCTGCATCTGGCACAAGTCCTTCTTCATATAGTTTATTCCAACCGACCAGATTTGGATCATCTTCATTAATTTTAACCTTATAAACTCTAACCAATCCTACTTCATCATCAAATTTGTTTACGATTTCCGCTGATTTAAGACATTCCAGAATACTAGGCGCTAAACAGATTCTCTTTTCTGTATAATTCTCACCTATTTCTGTTTCATCTGGTATCTTGGGAATCAAAATACTCTGAATTGGTTTCTCTAGTGATGTTATATGATATAAAATCACTTTTTCTCCTCCGCTTACATATTTGATTCTTAAACTTAAACCTTCCCGTTAAGCAATTATAATACGCTTTAACTAATAAAAGGGTTACCACCTTCCGGCAACCCTTCTATCATTTTTTACTACAAAATCAATCTTATTTGTAATTTATCACTAAATCAAGCCCCTCTTTTACCCGCCAATGCACGAACCTCCTCTACAGATAACTGAGAAATCTCAGCAATCTCCTCAAAAGACATCGCACCTTTTTTCAAAAGTCTGCTTGCCACTTCTTTTCTTTCCGCTAACCGTGCTGCCAAAGCAGCCTCATCCCGCATATCTTCCATTGCCTTACACATAGCCGCCACTCCTTTCTCATCTTCCTTGAAATATCTTACACGTTCTGCCAATGTTCTATACTTTATATCCTTCGCATTTGTACAGGAAAAATCATGCATCAGGGTCCCTATGGGCGATTCATCCCGGTATTCGCCATTCACATATAAAATATGTGCCTCATCGCCAAAGTTCTCACCAGTTTCTTTGATTACCCGGTCAATATGATAAATCGGTTTTCCCTTTCCCAGCACATCATGCTCTGTAATAAAGATTACATAAGTTTCCACCAGATTTTCCAGCTTTTCTCCCGGCTCAGTCACATTAGCATCGATCAAACTGCTGTGATATCTGGCTCTCTTTGCTCCCGCACCGCGATCTGCTCTCTGGATTTCTACATTATATCTTTTTCCGGCATGATCCGTCGCATAAATATCAAAAATAATTGATCTGCCCTGCAGATTTTTAAGCTGATGCTGGATTGCTACCTTTTCCACCTTCAAATCATCTCTGCCAAGCACAATCTGCAGCACCAGTTCCGTACATTCGATATTTTCCTCAAAACATTTTGACATAAAGTCATCATCCATCAGACGAAATCCACGGATTCTCTGCAGATCTTCCGGTCTGAACTTTTCTTCCCAATCCTTACTCATCTCTCTGCTTCCTTTCTCTGCCTGTTTTTATCAGAAGCATATACTTTCCCTATCATACTTAAATTTTATCACAGGCACACTTCTGTTGCAAGGTTCGCTCTGCCTCATTTTATGTTTAGATTTTATATTTTTAACCCGACGGTTCCCGTATTTCTTTCCTGATATCAATTTCTAATTTTCCCACTTATCCAGCCTCTGCACCATCACGATCCCCGACCGGAACTGAAGCTCGATCTTATTCTGATTAATAACCTTAACCGTCTGGATCAGCCTCCACACCAGATCATTATCAAATTTCCTGCTCAGCACCCCTGCTTTCCTTATATAATCGTCCACCTCTCCAGCTCTCTGATCATAGGCTTCTGCCAGACGTTGTTCCTTCCTGGACTGTTCTTTTCTCTTTCTCAACTCCTTCAGATGCGCCGTAACTCTCCGGTATTCCCGATCAAAATCTTCCTCTCCGCAGTTTCCTTTGGCACTTTCCTCAATCAGCGACATCAGATGCTTCTCCAGTTCCTGAATCTCTGTATTGTATTCTATCGGTTTTGCTTTGTTTCCATAGCTTCCGATAATCCGGATCACGTTTTCACGGAATGCCTGCACAAATTCGCCCTGATCCTCTACCACCTTGCCAATTGCCATCATGATGGCTTCATGAAGGATTTCCTCTTTTAATGTCGGGGAATTTTTACACCGCTCGGAACCATGTTTCAACCGGTTATCACATCTCCACACAGCGCTTTTCTTTCCATATTTAGACCACACCTGCCTCCGGTAGGGCTGTCCGCATTCTGCGCAGATCATCAGACCCGACAGCGCATACTTGCCGCTGTACTTACTCTTCTCCTCTCCCCTCTTTTTCTTGATGGCTGCCCGGTAAATATTTCCTCGTCTGGCTTTCTCCTCCTGTACCCGGTAAAATAATTCTTTTGGTATGATGGCTTCATGGTCATCCTCTATATAATACTGGGGAACAATCCCCTTATTGACTACCTTCTTCTTCGTCAGAAAATCTACGGTATAGGTCTTCTGCAGGAGGACATCCCCCATGTATTTCTCATTGGTCAGCATCTTATCAATCACGGTTGCCTGCCATACGGTATTGCCGGTCACTGTCCTGATCCCCTCTGATTCCAGGATTCTTTTAATCCTATAGCTGCTGTTCCCCTCCAGAAAAAGCCTGTATATTCTCCGCACCAGTTCCGCCTCTTCCGGTACTACCACCAGATTTCCGTCCTTATCCTTCGTATATCCAAGGAACTTATTGTGGTTGACAATAACCTGTCCTGCTTCAAACCGTCTCACAATTCCCCAGTGACAGTTTTCGCTGATATTCCGGCTTTCCTCCTGTGCCTGGCTGCTCAGGATCGTAATCAGCAGTTCCCCGCTTCCCTCCAGAGTGTTAATCCCCTCTTTTTCAAAAAATACAGCAATGTTCTTTTCTTTTAGCTTCCGGATATTTGTCAGGGAGTCTACGGTATTTCTGGCAAAACGGCTGATGGATTTTGTAATGACCATGTCAATCTTTCCTGCCATGCAGTCATCGATCATGGACTGGAAATCCGCTCTTTTTCTGGTACTTGTCGCGCTCTTTCCGTCATCTGCATAAATCCCTGCCAGTTTCCAGTTCGGATTGCTTTTGATTTTCTCTGTATAATATTGTACCTGAGCTTCATAACTGGATTCCTGCTGTTCCATCAGGGTGCTGACACGGCAGTAGGTTGCCACCCGAAGGGTTCGCATTTGCGGCCGGATGCTCCGGTCATACGCCGGTTTTGCCGGTATGATCGATATGTTCTTTTTTATACTTGCCTCCATCACTGCTTCCCGCCTCCATCTTCTTTTATCTGGATTACGACTCCATTCTTCATATGTACATCCATGGTTCCATTCTTAAAAACCATGATTTTCTCCACCGCCTTTTGAAAGCATTCTTTATTAAAACATTCTTGTTTTCCACCTCTGCACAGGATTTCTTCCATCTTCCTTCCATAATAAGCGTGGCTTTCTATCTCCGCAGATTGATACTGTTCCATTGCCCTCTCATAAAGCAATGTTTTGATCTCTTCTGCCGAAAACTCTTCCATCTGCAGAAGTTCTTCAATCTGTCTTGTCAGTTTCCTGTATTTGGGTGTTTCCACTGCTGCACTCTCTTTCTGAACCTCCTGCGCCAGTTCCGGATGCTCCACCACCAGATTCATGGCTGCCAGTGCTGCATTTTTTATCTGCTCCTCTGACAGGATTCGGTTTCCGCAGGATACCTTCCTCCCATTCTGATACTTGGAGCATTTCCAACACCATTTATCTTCTCCGGGCTTTTTCCGCTTCTTTGCATATTTTCGATATTCTAATCCACACGTTCCGCAAAAGATCTTTCCATTCAAAATACCTTTGCCTGCATGACTGTTTGGATGATACCTGCGTCCCAGCTGGCTGGTTCTATTTTCCCGTCTCTCCTGTACCTGCAGAAACAACTCCTTTGAAATAATTGGCGGATAATATTCATCCCCGCAATATCTCGGGTTCTTCAGCAAATTTCCGATAGAAGCATGACTCCATGAAGGGTGTCCGTTTGCATTCAACACTCCCAGCTCTGTCATCCACTTTGCAATTCCATAAGTGGTAGATCCTTCCAAATAATCCCGAAAAATACGTTGTACCAACTCTGCCTCTTCCGGGACAACCTCTGCCCTGCCATTTTGAATTCGATATCCGATTGGAAAACGCTTTTGCCGTTTAATTCCTGCCATCTTCCAATCCCCCTTCCTCCAATGACTCTTCCAGCTCCAATCCATTTTTCAGGCAGAACCGGATTTTCTGCCCCGGATATACCGTTGCATGGTCAATGATCATCAAAAATGCTTCTTCTTCATAATTTTCCATTCTGGTTGGGCGGCTCCGAAATACAGTCAGCAGATATTCTGTTTGCATGATCTCCGGTTCAAAGAACTGATCCGCCTCTAAAAGCTGCCGCCTACGGATTAGCGTTTCCAATTCTGAATCCATCTGGTTCCGCCTTTCTATAAAAACAGCAGAGCCAATATTGCCGTCCACCAGGACCTGCCGCAACATGTAGCTCTGCTTTCTCAATTCCTCTATTTGATAATTTAACTTCCGAATCTCCCTTTCCTGCTTTGGATCTCTTGGGACTGCTTTAAGCCCAGCCAGTAAAGGCATCAATATTTCCTCATAATTTCCTGCCATCCGGTTCCACATCTTGGTAAACAAACGTTCAATATTTTCTTCTCGGATTGCCTTTTGACCACAGGCTTTCCTATCCTGAATATGTTTATGGCAGCACCACTGGACTTTTTCATAAGATTTTCCTATGTATAGTTTTTGCCTGCGGAATATGCTGCCGCACACCCCACACCGAATCCGGCTGCTAAATGCATAACGGTTCTGATATGCCTCTGAGTCCTTGACACACTGCTGTTCCTTTCGATATGTACAGAGCTTACGAACTGCTTCCGCTTCTTCTCTGCTGATAATAGGTTCATGGTTATCCCTGATCAGATATTGAGGAAGTTCTCCATGGTTCCGTTTCGTTCTAAATGGTATACCTTCTGTAGTACAAGTCTTCTGTAAAAGCAGATCCCCTTCGTAAACTGGATTTTTAAGAATTTCTTTGACGGTTCCCTCCTGCCATCCATTTGACTTCCGGCTAGTAGGGATTCCCTCCTTCTGTAAGCTCTGAGCAATTGTATAGGAACCCATTCCCCCCAGATATGCTTCAAAAATCCTCCGTACTACTGCCGCTTCCTTCGGTTCAATGATCAGATTTCCATCTGGATCTTTACAATATCCATACGCAGCATCACTGATAATAAAGGTACCATTTTGAAATCTCCGTACCACAGACCATCTGACATTTGCAGAAATATTCTCTGATTCCCCTTGCGCAATGGAACTTAAGATAGTAAGAAGCTGTTCACTTTTTTCAGAAAGGGTATCAACCCGTTCCTTCTCAAAATATATTCCTATTCCAAGAGCCTTTAATTCACGAATCGCCTGAATACTGTCTACCGTATTTCTTGCAAATCGTGTGACTGATTTTGTGATAATATAATCATGCTGTCCCCGCCGGCAGTCCTGCATCATCTTCTGAAATTCATCCCGACCATTCAACTTTGTTCCGCTCCTGTCCTCATCCGCATAGATACCTGAAAAAATCCAGTTGTTTCGCTCTCCAATGAGCCGACTGTAGTATGCCACTTGAGCTTCCAGCGAATGCTTCTGATCTTCAGAATCTGTGCTGATCCTGCAATATGCACAAACTCGTTTTTCCTGTGTTTGTTCAAGGGGCTGTGTGGTACGGACCGGATCAATCCGTGTGACTTTCTTTTCCTTTTTTACCATCGCTTTCCTTTTCCTCCATCTTCAGATATACCCTCTTTAAAATTACCTCTCCTATTAGCACCACACAATACCACAATTTCTGCTGGATATCTAGTGCTTTCAGCATATACTTTGGAAAGTTCCGGTTTAAATGTTAGACGGTTTAAAGCATCAATTTTTTCATATTCCTCCGGCAATAAAAAACCATTTTTCAACATCAGGTCCAATAGCTTCACAGCCAGCTTATAACTTAATTCCCTGCTCTCTTTTTTCTCCAAACTAAACCCCTCCTAATTTTTTCTCAATGCTGGGTGGAGGAATCATCTGCTTTTGCTGCTTCCATATACCGTCAAAATATTATCTTAACCAGATCTCCATCCCGTATTCCGCCCATGTCACTGCCTGATCCTCTTCCCCAAAGTATTGGTCTGCCGCTTTTTTATCTACCTCCAGCACCTTTGTCGCTTTCTCTCCTGCCGATAACAATGCTGTCAGATGCTGCTCTATCTCCCGACGCAGTTCCTCATCCTTACAAGAACTGATTTTTCCACTTGCTGCACGCAGCACCATTCTATCCCTCATATCCGTCACAGACATCCACTCCATCTCTGTCCCATACTTTCTGAACAATGCCGCCAGATTTTCCGGCTCCAGAGACACTACTTTTTCCAGGGTTTTTCTTGCTTTCGCATCAAAAAGATAGGCGTACCCAATACTGCCTGATTCTAAAATTTCATGGATTTTCTTTTCTTCCCCTTTGTTCATCCCTTTTGTGCCTCCCGTCACTTTCTATTACATATGCAGAAACTGCTCATATTCCACCTGTTCCCTGCCAAACTCCTCTTCAATCCCACTATCATCAAACAGCCCTAAGCTGACCGCCATTGCATATTCCACATCTTTCATCCTACCAGCTTCCAAATGCCCTATGTATTCGCCCAACCTGCTTTTATCCAGCACCCGGATCTGTTCCAGCAGCACCATTGACGTTCTTCCAATTCCAGCTTCCCCTGCATACACCGTCACATGGATCGGAAGATTATGTTTCCCCGTCTTGGCCGTCATCGGTGCAATAATGACCGTACTACTAAAATAATTTCCTTTATCATTTTGTAAGATCATCACAGGCCGTACCCCGCCCTGTTCGCTTCCAACTGTCGGCTGCAGATCTGCCCAGTAAACATCACCCCTCTTGATCATCCTTTCTCCTTCCTGCACAGCCTTTGAATAGGCGCGTACAAGGCCGCCTGTGCCAAGAAGCACTCCTCCGAAATATCGGGTCAC
>ERZ779890.5263-NODE-5263-length-10247-cov-2.268838_pt1 | contig 10247 bp, 9 predicted proteins | sample MGYA00511553_ERZ779890 | MGnify/ENA primary metagenome ERZ779890 (study PRJEB29588, sample SAMEA2152064) | human gut metagenome | biome: human gut; feature: human-associated habitat; material: faeces | place: Denmark | collected 2008/2010 ...
ACTTCAACCAGGCCCGACGGAACGCATCTACATCGTCGCTCTCGCTTAGGTGCAGTTGGTAAGGATCTTCCTTAGAGGAAGGAAAAGTTGTTAAATCATCCAGAGAGAATTCCTTTCGATTACTTTTCTTCTCTAAGTAGTTAAACGCTGTGTTCTTACAAGTTGAAATGATGTAGTTAGTGAGTTTAGACCTCTTCAAAGTTTTTAAGAGAGTCAGCTTATCGATTAACTTTGGGAGTGTAGACTGAAAAATGTCGTCTGCATCCCAAGGATCTCTAGTATATCTTTGAATTACACTGTACATCAATCTTTGATACTTGTAGTAGAGTTGCTCCATAAAAAAACGATCATGATCATCTTCGATGGCTGCAATACAAAGTGGGATCATATTGTCAGGGTTCATCTCCTTCTTTATTCTGTTTCTGTGTTGCAGAAAAGGCATACAATATTGTTGACAGTGCTTCTTTCCGCTTTGGAGGTAGGGTTTGAATCAGTTTGACAACCTCACCAGCAGACAGAGAGCCAAGTAAAGGCTGATTCCAATGGTCAGGAGAAACCTGACTATGGCATAGTCCTAATAAATAATCTGTGGACACGCCAAAAAGGGAAGCTAGGTCAATAAATTTTTCTACATCTGGAAGGTGGTTGTTGTTTTCATAATTAGAGATAGTGCCAATGGATACATGGAGCCGTTCCGCTAATTGGCGCTGCGTCCATGCTCTATCCTGCCGTAACTCGGTTAATATTTCTCCGAACCGCTCCACAATACACGCTCCTAAGTCTAATGGGGATTTAAGTCTATTATATAGTCTTTAGACCGGAACCAAATGAAGATACAAAAACGCAATAGTTTTTCTTGAAATTTCTGATATATTATGGCAATATTGAAATTAAGGAAAGTATGTATACAAATGCGGCCTGTAACCGTCTCCTGATACAGGAAGGGACACACAGGATTCAAGAAATAGACAGAGAGGAGTTTAATAATGGCACAAACCCAGCTAGGAGAGTTGAAGAAGTTGGACAACCAGGAGTATATGGACTGGCTCTTCCATACGTTTCACCCTCTCATGTGGCACACCGCGAAAAAATATTGCCGAAAAGAGACTTTGTGGGAAGAGATCATCCAAGAGAGCCTGGTCCGCCTGCTGGCGTGTGTCCCCAGATTGCGGAGTTTGCCGGAAGAAAAACTGGCGGGCTATATTTTAGTCACGACCCGCAACACCACCTATATCTTAGCGAAAAAGGAGGCAAAGGAGCAAGAACGATTCATCTCTTTGAACTCTGTCGATCTACCGGACGATGCGCCCGCGATAGAGGAAAGAATGATCCGAATGGAAAATGTGGAAGCTCTGGCCAAAGTATGGGACGATCTGCCGGAAGATATGCGGTATCTATTGTCCGGCTATTATTTACTGGGCTATAAGACCTCGCAGTTAGCCAGAGAGCTTGGCTGCGGGGAAAGCACAGTCAGGATGCGGCTCACGCGGGCCAGACGCTACGCCAAAGAACTGATGCAACAAAAGGAGGGGGTTTCACCATGACACAGAAAGAACAACTCTGGGAAAACTATGAGGACGCCGTGTTTGCCATCTTGATGGATGCTGTTGCCGAGCAAGAGGGCGAAAAGGGCTTACAGTTGATGGAAGAGTTGGAGCATGACCCTTCCGCACAAGTACCAGAGGAGGTGCAAAGAAGGGCAGAAAAGACCATCCGAAAAGCCTTCGCCGCCAAAAACCGGGAATCCATGAAACATTTCACCTTCAAGGTCGCGCAGCGTATTGCGATCGCCGTGTTTGCCGCAGCTGTGTTGGCAGCAGGGACCTTTGCTGCGTTCCCGGAGGTGCGGGCCAATCTGTATAATCTGATTATCCGTGAGTATGAGGACCACACGGAATTTGATTATACTGAGCAATTTTCAGATGAATACTCATCTGCGGACTTTACGATTGAACCGGGCTGGTTGCCGGATGGATTTATTCTAGCTGATGAGGGACAGACTTACACTTCGCTATATTGCGTTTATGAAGATAAGACAAATTCAGATATAGATATATCTATTACAAAAAGCACATTATCAGGGGGATCTCTTGCCGTTGATACTGAGGATGCAAAAGTTATGACAATTATGATTCAAAATCATAAGACAACATTCATTGAAAAGGAAAATTGGAATTGTGTTGTAATTCCTATTCCGAAGGAAGATAAAATAGTATATATGAATTCAAATGGAGTTGCCTCGGATGTGCTTAAAAAAGTAGCAGAAAATTTGCCATTATAGGGGGAACCATATGAAAAGAGTATTATCGTTAGTGGTAGCTGTTGTCTTGACCTTTTCGGTGTTGAATGTAACGTGGGTTTACGCTATCGAACCATACGAGATGCAACCGAATTACATAGGAGTAGCAACGATGAAACCTGGGCTAACTCTTAATACAGGAGGGTTAATGACGTGTACAGATAACATTGAAATCAAGACAGGATATACAGCAAAAGTAGTATGGAGTTTGCAGTATCAATCTAATAGGAACTGGATTTCAACACAAACTTGGAAAGATTCAAATAAAAAAAGAATGAGTTTGAATAAAACAGTGGCCGTTGTTTCTGGAAGGAACTATCGTCTTCAGACGGTAGCTACAGTATATGATGCTAATGGAAAGGTGGTAGAGACAGTAACAAAAGTATCAGAGTCTATAAGAACCTAAGTACATATTCCCTAAAAACGCCTGAAAATGTTTTGTCGACATTTCGGGCGTTTTTTTGTTGCACTTTTTGAGGAACGAAGTTATATTAAGTGACTTCCCTTTTCTAGGTCTTAGTTCCCTGTGTAAAAAAGAGAGAAAAAATTTTTCATGGTGCGTTTACTTTGCGCTTAAATTTCCCTCTTTCCCTTCCATCTTACAAAGATGGGAAGGTACACAGCGATGTTATTTGAAACGGTACGGGAAGCCCAGAAGGGCAGCGAAGAGGCGAAGCTGGAGTTGGTGGAGAGATTTCAACCGACAATCCGGGCGAATGCCTGGAAGCTGAACCGGGAAGACGGCAAGGAAGAGATGACGCTGGCGTTTCTGGAGATCCTGGAAAGCATGAACTTGGAAAAGCTGCGAAGCCGGGAGGATGGCGTGATCGTCTCGTATTTCAAAAACGCCTTGCGTCATGCCTACTGTCACAAGGTAGAAGAGAGCATCAAGCAACCGTCGGTCGCCTTTTCGATCGACAACACCGAAGAGCAAGAACGAGAAGCGGTCCTTGCCCAGGACGGTTGGAACACCGCTGGGAAGGACCGCTATTTTTTTACCCTTTTTGAGGGTTGCTCTGAACTAACCGAGAAAGAAAAGGAGGTTTTGACGCTGATCTATTACGCTGGGTACAGCGCCACGGAGATCGCGGCAGCCTGGGGGACGAGCAAGCAGAACGTTAACCAGATCAAGCGGCGTGGGTTGGGGAAGCTGAAAAAGTCATTGCAGGGCGAATTTTTTTGAAAAGTTGGTTGCGTTTTTCCATGGATGTAGTCTTAATAGTATGAGAGGGGAGATTTTGGAAGGAAGACCCCCTACACATATTATCATAAGGAGGAAGTACATCATGTTAAAACGAGGACTCGCCTTTGCCCTGGCGCTGGTGATGCTGGCGTCGGTGTCTGTGGCCGGAGCCACTGGCATGGAAATTGAAAAGAATGGCCAATGGTATACGGAGGTTTCTGCATGGGCCAAGGACGGCGTTGAAAAGGCTATTGACCTGGGTGTGGCCTACTGGCCCAGCCGCGGGGACGCCAAAACGTCGATCTCTCGCTGCTACTTTGCGGAGGACGCCGCTGCTGTGGTGGCGCTGGCGTATGGCTCTGACTTGGCAGCGTATGAAGGATTCCGTGTGTTACAGCTGATGCGGGGCACAGGCGACAACCAGAAATACGCTTACGAGACGCTGGATATTCTGCGGGGCCGTGGGAACGGCGATATGGATTTCTTCGGCGACATCACCCGCCAGGAGGCGGCGGTGATGCTGGCCCGTGCGTATCGTATCTACTGCGACGAGATCCACGATGACATGGAGCCGTTGGCTTATGCAGACAAAAACGACATCGCAGATTGGGCCAAGGAGGACGTGGCCCTCATTACCCACTTGGGCGTGATGAACGGCATCGGGGAGAACAAGTTTGACCCCAAGGGTGTGTATACGCTGGAGCAATGCTTTGTGACGCTGGTCCGGCTGTATGAAAAGACCGCCCAGGGCAAGACGCCGGTGGGGGAGAACCCCTTCCCGCTGACCGAGCGGGAAAAGGTCATTGGATGCACCTGGCGGGGCGTGAAAGTGATCGACTATGTGGAGAACGACAATATTGTCGCCATCACGCTGGCGGGTGATAATCAGTCCCTGCGTGCCTCCAACTATTACATCTGTGTGGTCGATAAGAACCTGAAGGGAGCTGTGTATCACAACCTGATCCAAAAACAGTATGTTGTGGACATGGGCGGTTGGGATAACTACATTGAAAAAGACTCCCTGACGGTGACAGAGGACGGCAGCAAGCTCTCTTACCAGAGCATCTTGAAAGAGGATGTTTTTGTCTATGATTCCACGAAAGAAGGAGATGGAGATTTGCTCTTTGCCAAGGGCGTCTATACCGTGACGCTGGACGTGGCGACGGGAAAGCAGACCTATACCAGAGCGGACCTGACCTAAGTTTTGAAAAAACTTTAATCTATCACATAGGAGGAACAAGATCATGTTGAAACGAGGACTTGCGTTTGCCCTGGCGCTGGTGATGCTGGCGTCGGTGTCTGTGGCCGGAGCTGCCTGGTCTGAGGTCACAGTGGACGGTTTCAAATACGTTGATGTGTCTGACTGGTCTAAGGCGGACATTGAAAAAGCCATGAAGCTCAAGCTCAATGTAGTCTACACAGGACAGAACGTGAAGCAGAACATTGCCCGCGTAGACTTCGCCGAGGATGCTGCCGCGCTGGTCGGTCTGGCCTATGGCCAAGACATTCGGACCTATGAGCGCTACAACGAGCTACAAGTCTTGCTGAACAAGGCAGAGAAAAAAGACGTTTGGCGAGAGATGGGTATCTTGAAAGGCCGGGGCAACGGCTATTACGTAGACCCCAACACCCCCATCACCCGGCAGGAGGCCGCCGTCGTGCTGGCGCGGGTGTATCGTCTTTACGCGGAGGAGCCGCAGACAAAAGCACCCTTGACGTATCAAGACGCCAAAGATATTGCAGACTGGGCCAAGGACGACGTGGCGCTCATGACGCAACTGGGCGTGATGAACGGCGTGGCCAAGGGAAAGTTTGACCCAAAGGGGCAGTACACCGTGGAGCAGTGCCTGGTGACGTTGGTGCGTCTGTACGAAAAGACCGCCCAGGGCAAGACACCGGTGGGGACCTACCCCCTCCAGCTGGGCCAGCGGGAGACGGTCATCGGCCAGACATGGGAAGGATCGAAGCTCTATCGCTATGAGGAAAAGGCAGGCGTGACGGTCATTGCCGCTAACGACGGCGGCGGACAGTCTACCCGGTGGTACATCACAGTCATTGACCAGAACAACAAGGGGAAGGTCTATCGCAATGCCATCAAGCGGGAGTACAGCAGCAATGACTATGTGTCCGATGCCTTTTTGGAACGACTGACCCTCTCCGCAGACGGTAGCAAGGTCATCTACCAGAGCACCCTAGAGACGGACGCCGTGGACAAGACAGGAAAAGTCCAGTTCCCCAAGGGCCGCTATACTGTGACCATTGACGTGGCGAAGGGGGAGCAGACCTACACCCGCGCAGACCTGCCCGAAACCACCGAGGGAACCGCCCCGGACGGCAGCAAGTTCACCGTCTCTGCCGAGGCCAAGCAGGACGTAGAGAGCGCCTTGGCCCTGGGACTGACAGGGGATGCCTTCGATAAAAATTACCGCAAGCCGGTTCAGCGGGCAAAGTTCGGCAGAAATGCACTGGAGATCGCAGGATTGGCCTTCGGGGAGAATGTGACCCAGTACAGTCAGTATCGGAGTATTCAGAATAAGATCGCAAATAAGGAACCGTCTGATTTGACGGTGGATCTGGGCATCTATTCCTACCCGGCAGGGATGGACAGCGAAAATTACTATGCCTACGCTACCGGCGAGATCACCCGCCAGGAGGCTGCCGGGATGATGGCGCGGGCCTATCGGCTCTACTCTGGAGAGGTCCACGATGACATGGAGCCGCTGGCCTACACCGACAAGGCAGACATTGCCGACAATGCCAAGGCTGACGTGCAGCTCATGACCCACTTAGGCGTGATGACTGACGTAGGCGATGGCCGATTCGACCCAGAAGGGCCATACAGCGTGGAGGATAGCTTGGTGGGTTTATATCGACTCTATCAGAACACCTGCGTAGGCAAGAAGCCGGATCAGCCGGATATTTTTGCCCTGACGCCCCGCCAGAAGCAGATCGCGCAGGCGTACAGCAGCGGACCTTATATCACATCGGCAGAAAATGACGCGACCTTTACCATTGCCTACAATGGAGATACTGGATACATGGCCCCCACTTCTGTTTATATTTGGGTAGTGGACCGGAACGGAACGTGTCATCGTTACCAGAATATCATCAAGAAGTCCTCCAACGCCTATCGGGGAACAGGAGAAGCTGGGATCGACAAGCTCTGGCTGGCTGAGGACGGCAGTAAGGTCTATTTTCAGAGTACGCTGAAGGACGATGTCTATTTCTACGATAACAACGGCAACCGTGGCAAGCTGCTCTTTGCCAAGGGTGTCTATACCGTGACACTGGATGTGGCGACGGGAAAACAGACCTACACCAGAGCAAATCTGACCTAAATTCAAATGCGGAGACCTGTTTTTGCGGGCCTCCGCATTATTTTTGAAAAAATTTTCGGGAGCACGTTTACATTTGGGCAGAAAAGGCGTCTTTCTAGTCATCTAAGAAATTGAGGGCCTCAACAAATCTCTTAGAAATTTTGAAAACTGGAAAGGAAGAACCAATATGCCTATTGGAACTTACACCATGCTGAAGGGTACAAAGCCTTCCTTCGGCGAGAAAGATACGACAAGTGCGTTTTATTACGCCTATGGTCCTGGCAGCGGTGCTGTGAAGAAATACGGAAAGATTTCTGGTGTCATCACATTACCGGAAAGAGTACGCTTGGTCGGAACAGGAGAGGGGAGGAATGCATATATCTCTTTGGGCCTTTCCTCTACGAATCTTGGCGGAGTGGACATTGGGCTGAGAAACCGTGGACTTGGATGCGACAGCAATGAGCTGAAGGTTCATGTGAAATCTAAGGACAGTGGATATGGTTGGCACCCATACTGCACCGAAATGGACCGTCGAATCGATGCGGGCTATTATTTTGATGGCCTGGATAATATCCATAAGGAACGAGTTGTTACAGGGGGTATGGTTTCACACAATGATGCATGCTATGCTCCTGATGGAACCAGTGCGGCGCGGTTTACGATCGTGCCAAACCTGAATGGTAAAAGTATCCACTTCAAAGTAGAGTGGCTCGATGGTAAAGGCAACATGATAGATGCGGCCAGCAACTTTGAGCGGGAGATTAAGCTGGAGGGGACCTATCAGTGGGATAACTTCTGCCGCTTTGCCTCTCTGGTCACTCCGGACAATACTGCTACCATGACGGACAGCACCTACGTGGTGAATGGCGGCTTCTCTGAGATGAAGATCGGCAGCGCCAACTGGGGAATTTATACCAAGCAGGTCCAGTTATCCTGGATCATGAATGAGCCTAAGTGTAAGGTGTCCAGCGCGACTGCTACGGGTGAGAAATTCACCATCGATCACTGGGCCTAAGGTAACATCCTCCACATTGACGGAGAAAAGTAAGGAGAGCTGCGAAGGTTTGCAGCTCTCCTTTTTCTAAGAAGAAAAATTTCCGTAAGCATCGTGTAGAACCAAACAAGTGAATCTGGTAACAGGAATGTGCTGCGGAGCCGCCTGCTTGACTGACGATCGTATTCGCCGGTCAAGCAGGCGGCTCTTTTTTGCTCATTTGGTTCTGGAAAGGGGTCAGATGAGCGTGTTCCAGTGGCTGCCCTACCTGGCCAAGTATCCCTAGACCGGCCTCAGAACTTCAAAAAATTCTGAGACTGGAGGAAAAAATATGAAGCACTGGCAAGAGAAACGAAACTATCAGCACGTCCGAGATGAAGCGGGGAACGTGCGCTCCAACATCATCACGGTGGATGGGATCGACGTGGAAGTGAGCGACGAGGTCTACCTGGCCTATACGCAGCTCGACCGGCGGGAACGCTATTTGATGGAGGAAGTGGAGACGGACAAGAAGCTGTCTTTGGACAGGTTGTTGAAGAGCGGCGTGCCCTTAGAGAAACTGGGAATGGAGAAGAGTCCCAGCGCAGAGGATATTGTCCTTCAACACGAAGCATGGCAGCAGAAGAAGCAGCTTCTGAGCCAGCTGGCAGAAGCGTTTTCTAGCTTAACGGAAGAAGAGTGGCAAATGATCCAAGCGCTATACTGGGAGGGCGTCTCGGCCCGTGAGTATGCCAGACGCCTTGGAGTCTACCACCGGACGGTTTTGTATTGGCGGGATAAGATCTTGGAGAAGTTGCGACAAAAGTTTTGAAAAAACTTTGAAAATTCGGTTGCGCTTTTCCGGGAATGTAGTCTTAATAATATAGAGGGGAGAAATTTTGGAAGGTCCCCTCAATCTATCACATAGGAGGAACAAGATCATGTTGAAACGAGGACTTGCCCTGCTTCTTGCGCTGGTGATGCTGACATCGGTGGCCAGTGCGGTGCAGGCGACCACGCCGGAGGGCGAGCGCTACGACGTCTCCGCCTGGGCGCAGAAGGACGTAGCGGAAGCATGGAAGATAGGTTTACACAAGTCGAATACCTACACGGACTATCGGAAACCGGTTCCCAGAGGCCTGTTTGGCGCAGATGCTTCCCGGCTGGTGGCGCTGGCCTTTGGTGGGGACTACGACGCCTACATCAATTACAAAGCGATCCAGTGCCAGATCAAGGACCAACCGTGCGGGAAAACGGTGGCCGAAGAGCTTGGCTTGCTCAAGGGCCGTGAAGATGGAAACATGGACTACGACACCGCCATTACGCGCCAGGAGGCTGCCGTAGTTCTGGCACGGGCCTATCGCTCCTACTGCGACGAGATCCATGACGATGCAGAGCCACTGTCTTACGCGGACAATGGAAAAATCGCGGACTGGGCTAAGACAGACGTGCAGCTCATGACCCACTTGGGCATTATGAATGGGGTAGGGGAGAACAAGTTTGATCCCCAAGGTTCTTATACATTGGAGCAGTGCCTGGTGACGCTGGTTCGGCTGTACAACAACACCTGCAAGGGCAAGCCCGCGGTCAAGAACGACTTCTTTGCGCTCACCCCGCGACAGGTTGCGACCTCCCAGGCGTATATGCCGACCAACTACCTCTGCTCGGCAGAAAATGATCAGACCTTTGCGATCGCCTATAACATGGGAACAGGACACAGAGGACCCATCGACGTCAAGGTGTTCGTCGTGGACGCCAAGGGAACGTGCAAAGGATACCGCAATGCGATCAAAGATTCCTACAATATCTATTGGGGAGAAGGGGAGAACGGACAGTCTGACGCTCATATTGAAAAGATCTGGCTTTCTGACGACGGCAGCAAGGTCTATTATCAGAGCACTGTGAAAGAAGATGTTTATCCCTATTACCCCAACGGGACGTATGGCAAGCTGCTCTTCGCCAAGGGCGTCTACACCGTGACGCTGGACGTGGCGACAGGAAAGCAGACTTACACCAGAGCGGACCTGACCTAAATCAACAAGGAGGAACAAGATCATGTTGAAACGAGGACTCGCCTTTGCCTTGGCGCTGGTGATGCTTCTCTCCGTTGCCAGCGCGGTAGAGGTGCCGACAGGGGACGGAGGAACCTACCAGGTCTCCGCTTGGGCGCAGAAGGATGTGGCGAAAGCCTTGGAGCTGAGCCTGCTGAGTGGGCTGAAGAACGGGGACTACCGCCAACCGATCGAACGAGGAAACTTCGGGATGAGTGCTGCGAGGCTGGTGGCCCTGGCCTTTGACACGGACCTGGATACGTATTGGAATTTTGTGTCTCTCAGGGATGCGATGGCCGGGAAAACGCAAACACCGATCTACACGCAGCTGGGTATTTTACAGGGGCGTGGGAATGGCGACTTGGACCAATTCGGGACCATCACCCGGCAGGAGGCGGCGGTCATGCTGGCGCGGGCCTATCGG
>ERZ779890.5269-NODE-5269-length-10234-cov-16.454367_pt1 | contig 10234 bp, 6 predicted proteins | sample MGYA00511553_ERZ779890 | MGnify/ENA primary metagenome ERZ779890 (study PRJEB29588, sample SAMEA2152064) | human gut metagenome | biome: human gut; feature: human-associated habitat; material: faeces | place: Denmark | collected 2008/2010 ...
GCTCAATCTGGGCGGGGAAGCGGCACAGCTCCCGCCGGCTCAGGCGGCGATCCAATACCAGCCTGCCGCCGCGCGGCTCCATCAGCCCCAAGCTCTCGCAGCGTCCGCAGCCGGAGAGCCACAGACGCAAAAGCCCCGCCGCCTGCGGCGCTTCGGCGTGAAAGCGCAGATACGCCCCTTCAGGCGTGACGGTCAGCTTTCCGACAGGGTGAATGGCGTAGATCATGGCTTGCTCCTTTGAAGAAATAGAAATCGGCTTCGTGCATATTTATATGCACGAAGCCGATGCTTATTCATCAAAAAACGCTTTAACCCTGAAGCCCGAAGCTGACCGCGATGGCGCTGTCTACCGCGCTCATCGTGTTCTCGTCTAGCCGCCCCATCCGCTCGCGCAGACGCGATTTGTCTATGGTGCGTATCTGTTCGAGCAGAATGACGCTGTCCCGACTCAGACCGACGCTCTGCCCCTGAAGCTGGATGTGCGTCGGCAGGCGCGCTTTACCCATCTGACTCGTTATCGCTGCGGCAATAACGGTCGGGCTGTGGCGGTTTCCGGTGTCGTTCTGCACGATGAGCACCGGACGCATCCCGCCCTGCTCACTGCCGACCACCGGACTAAGGTCAGCGTAATAAATATCTCCTCGTTTTACCATGGGTCTCACTCTCCGGGTAATAAAGTCGCCCAATACATCTTATGTACGGCTGACTCTATTGTCCCCGCGCGAGCGAGATTTTATACTCAGAGCCCCTGAATGAGGATGATGAGTATCAGTATCGGCAGGATCCACTGGAAGTAGGGCTTCAGCTTCGGGGACAGCTTAAGACCCTTTCCGCGGTTGGCCTCGGCGAGGTATTTGTCAAAGCCCCAGCCCCATTTGGTCACGCAGAACAGCAGATACACCAGAGAGCCAATGGGGAGAAGAAGGTTGCTGACGATGAAGTCCTCACTGTCGAGGATATCGCGTCCGCCGATGAGGTGCACATTGCTCCAGATGTTGTAGCCGAACACGCATGGCAGGCTCAGCACAAGCAGAAGAATGCCGTTTACGACGGAGGCTTTCGTCCGGCTCCAGCCGAAGGTGTCCATGCAGATGGCAATGATGTTTTCAAACACCGCAAGCACCGTGGACAGGCTTGCGAAGATCATGAACAGGAAGAACAGCGCACCCCAGAAACGGCCGCCGGCCATGTTGACGAACACGTTCGGCAGGGTCTGGAATATCAGGGAAGCCCCCTGATCGGTCTCAATGCCGAACGAGAAGCAGGCCGGGAAGATGATCGTGCCCGCCATGAGCGCGACAAATGTGTCCAGCGCGCATATGCGCACGGCCTCGCCGGGCAGAGTCTGATCCTGCGGCATGTAGCTCCCGAATATCTCCATCGCGGCGATGCCGAGGCTCAGCGTGAAGAAGGACTGGTTCATGGCGGCGGTGATTATCGAGCCGAGGCCGACCTTGCGTATCGAATCTATAGAGGGCAGCAGATAGAATTTCATGCCATCGGCGGCGCCGGGCAGAGTGAGACTGTGTATCGCGAGCACCATGATGAGCGCCAGCAGTACGAGCATCATGATCTTGCTCACGCGTTCAAGACCCTTTTGCAGGCCGAACGAGCAGACCAGAGAGCCGACAATCACGACAAGCTCCGTCCATATTGCCATCTCGCCGGGATTTGACAGCATCGTGCCGAATTCGGCGGTGACGGAGGCGGTGTCCATACCGGTGTGGAAGCTGCCGGTCAGGAATTTGCCGAAATAATCTATCATCCAGCCGGTAACGGTGGTGTAGTACATCATCAGCACTACGCAGCCGAGCAGACAGAACCAGCCGTGAATGTGCCACTTGCGGCCCTTGCCCTCAAGATTCCTGTACGCCAGCACCGCGCTGCTTTTGCCCGCGCGGCCTACCGCAAGCTCCATCGTGAGCACCGGCACGCCCATTATAAGCAGGCAGATGAGATAGATCAGGACGAAAAAGCCGCCGCCGTTCTGACCCGTCACATACGGGAAGCGCCAGACATTGCCGATTCCGATAGCGCAGCCCGCGCTGACAAGCAGAAAGCCTAGGCGGGAGCGAAACGATTCACGCTGCATTAAAATTACCTTACCTTTAAAAATAAAAATTTGCGCCGAAGCGCAGGTCATATTGTAACCGAGGCTGAATGGAATTTCAAGTGCATATTTAACCAAAATGGAGCGATAACGACAAAAAACTCCGGAGACGTCTGTCTCCGGAGTTTTCAGGCGATGCGGCCGAAAATCGGCCAGTGCATAAAAACAAATCTCAGTATGCGATGATTAGACTGTCGATGCGGTTGAAATCGCTGTCGTCGATGACGTAGACATTGTCCTCACCCTTCACGACCTGCACAGAGATGGTTTGCGGGTCGAGGTAGCCGATAGAGTCGATGCGGGCGGAGACCATGTCGATGATCGCCTGCGCCCAGACGACTTCATATTCATCGTCGGTCATGTTGACAAACTCACCGGCGTCGGCGCGCTCCTGCAAATCCGCCAAGAAAGCTTCGGAGTCCTCATCGTTAACTTTCTGGAAGATGTCGATGGGGTAAACCGTCAGCTGCACAAGATAAGTGTCGCCATTGCGACTCTGTGAGCCTACTTCATACTTGCTGTGGGTGTATATCTGACGGTACAGGTCGATGATCTGCTGGCGTATCTCGTCGCCGCAGATATCCAGATCAATGTCGAACGTGTTGGCGAAATACTCCGCCTCAACCTCCAGACCGCCCTCATACTCCTGATCGGCCTGCTCCTTGTCAAGCCCTACCCTTGTCAGGTAGTCGTCGGTGTACTGGTTCAGGTAGATGAGGTCAAGATTGTTCTTGACCAGCTCCGTGGCGGAGAAGCTGCCGCATCCGGACAGCAGCCCCATGCACAGCACTGCCGCCAGCACTATTGCTATAACTTTTGTCTTCTTCATGTTTTGTCCTCCTTTTTATATGTTCAGGCCGTCAAGCCTGATTCTCTCTTAATCCGATGCAGCTGATGCTGCGGGAACTGCCGGCGCTTCCTTCGCACGGTGCGCCATCAGGTCGGTGCACACCACGGCGATGCTGTGCCTTACCGGCGTTATACTGCGCCTCGCCGCTTGCAAGCTGGTCGCCGCCGACGGTATCCGTCACAAGACTCTCTGCAAAGCTGTAACGCAAATCGTCGTAGCGGGTCTGATCCATGCTCAGCTTCTCGGCGAGCTGACGAAGTTCGCGCGTCTGCTTCAGAAGCTGCTTGTTCTCGCTCACGGAGCTGCTCTGCCACGAATCAACCGCCGCGCGAACACACAGGCCGCGGTGAGCAACGCGTTGAACGCGAGTCTCGCGGTGCGGCGCGGATCCTTGACATGCAGCCCGCGAAGCTTCACGGTAGTTGCCTGCACGAAGCCGTCTCCCAGCAGGAGAAGCTACAGGACTTATTGTAACCGAGGCTGAATGGAATTTCAAGTGCATATTTAACCAAGATGGAGCGATAACGACAAAAAACTCCGGAGACGGATGTCCCCGGAGTTTTCAGGCGATGCGGCCGAAAATCGGCCAGTGCATAAAAACAAATTTCAGTATGCGATGATTAGACTGTCGATGCGGTTGAAATCGCTGTCGTCGATGACGTAGACATTGTCCTCACCCTTCACGACCTGCACAGAGATGGTTTGCGGGTCGAGGTAGCCGATAGAGTCGATGCGGGCGGAGACCATGTCGATGATCGCCTGCGCCCAGACGACTTCATATTCATCGTCGGTCATGTTGACAAACTCACCGGCGTCGGCGCGCTCCTGCAAATCCGCCAAGAAAGCTTCGGAGTCCTCATCGTTAACTTTCTGGAAGATGTCGATGGGGTAAACCGTCAGCTGCACAAGATAAGTGTCGCCATTGCGACTCTGTGAGCCTACTTCATACTTGCTGTGGGTGTATATCTGACGGTACAGGTCGATGATCTGCTGGCGTATCTCGTCGCCGCAGATATCCAGATCAATGTCGAACGTGTTGGCGAAATACTCCGCCTCAACCTCCAGACCGCCCTCATACTCCTGATCGGCCTGCTCCTTGTCAAGCCCTACCCTTGTCAGGTAGTCGTCGGTGTACTGGTTCAGGTAGATGAGGTCAAGATTGTTCTTGACCAGCTCCGTGGCGGAGAAGCTGCCGCATCCGGACAGCAGCCCCATGCACAGCACTGCCGCCAGCACTATTGCTATAACTTTTGTCTTCTTCATGTTTTTTCCTCCTTTTTATATGTTCAGGCCGTCAAGCCCGATCCACTCCCATAATCTGCGTGCCCTTGCTCAGTTTGCAGTCGCCGATGAGGCCGGAACTGCCGGTGCTTCCTTCGCACGATGCGCCATCAGGTCAGTGCACACCACGGCGATAAGGCACAGCGTCAGACCCGCCGCGAAGGCGAGCGTGCCGTCCGCCGGACAATGATTATGCCACAGAACTCCGCACACCAGCGCCGCGACTGCCGATACACCGGCGATGATCGCCGCCGCTCCGCTGCTGCGCACAAACTGCCAGAGCAGCAGCGAAATGAGCGCCAGCACGACCGTTACAGTCAGTGCGGCAGTCAGAACGTCCGCCCACCACGCCTCGTCGTTCGCCGAGTCTATCTGCGAGGCGAAGTATTCCTCCGCGGCGTCGCAAAGCTCCGCGTACGTAGCCGTGCTGCCGGAGAGCTTCTTCACGTTCTCGTCGGACATCAGCAGCTTCATACCGGCGTCGAGCCGCTCCTTATCGTCTGAATATTTATCCAGAGCTGCCAGATCCTCCTGAAGCTGTTCGCGCGCCGCGGCAAGCTGGTTCCGCCCTGCCGCGAGCTGTGCACCGGCGGCGTCGAGACGGGAGTAGCCCGCGTCAAGCTCCGCCTTACCGGCTGCAAGCTGCTGTTCGCCGTCGGCTATCTGCTTTTCGCCGTCTTCCAGCGCGGCTTTGCCCGCCGCCAGCTGCTTTTCCGCCTCGGCGAGCCGCGCGTATCCGGCGTCAAGCTCTGCCTTGCCCGCCGCGAGCTCCGCTTCGGCGGCCTCTATCTGCGCCTTGCCCTCGGCGAGCTGCTGCTGTCCGGCCTGATATTCCGTGATTATCCCGGACAGCGAGTAGCCCGTACCGGCGACCTGCGTATCGAGCGCGATGCGTGCCGCATCAAGCCGCGGCTTGATGAGCAGCGCCTTGACCGTGTCGCCCTCGGCGACGGCCGCGTCATACTCGGCCTGGAGACGCTGATAATCGTTATACAGCGGAAGAATTGCGTTATATATCGGCGTGATGGCGTTCAGCTTCGCTTCGCCCTCGGCGTACTGCCGCTTGGCGGCCTCAAGCTGTGCCGCGCCCGCGTCATAGCGCGCCTGACCGGCTTCGAGCTGGGCTTTGCCTGCGTTATACTCCGCAAGTCCAGCCTCGTATTCGGCTTTGCCGCTCTCGTATCTCGACTTCGCGTCGTCAAGCTGTGCCTTGCCCGCGTCGTATTGCGCCTGACCGGCCTCAAGCTGTGCCTTACCGGCGTTATACTGCGCCTCACCGCTTGCAAGCTGATCGCTGCCGACGGTGTCGGTCACAAGGCTTTCGGCGAAGCTGTACCGCAGATCGTCGTATCGGGTCTGATCCATGCTCAGCTTCTCGGCAAGCTGGCGCAGCTCACGCGTCTGCTTCAGAAGCTGCTTATTCTCGCTCACGGAGCTGCTCTGCCATGAGTCGACCGCCGCGCGGCACATCGGAGCCGCGACGAGCGCGAAAACACAGGCCGCAGCGAGCAGCACGTTGAACGCCAGTCTCGCGGTGCGGCGCGGATCCTTGACGTGCAGCCCGCGCAGCTTCACGGTAGTCGCCTGCACGAAGCCGTCACCCAGCAGGAGAAGCTGCGGCAGGACGAAGTTTACGAGCACGATGGTGATTATCGTGCCGATGCCGACATACTGCCCGATGCCCGCGATGACGACCTGCGACACGCGATCGCCGATGACGAGTCCGGCGATGACCATCATCGTGCCGGAGGTGATGACCGTCGGGAACGAGAAGTTCAGCGTGTCGATTATCGCATCGCGCTTGGGCATCTTCCCGCGCAGCTCGTTATAGCGCGAGGAGATGACGATGGCGTAGTCGATGTTCGCGCCCATCTGTATCGCGCTGACGATGAGGTAGCACATGAAGAACACGTAGTTGCCGCGCAGGACGGGGATAGAGAAGTTTATCCAGATGCTGCCCTGAATGACCAGGATCAGCAGCAGCGGCATTCCGAGCGAACGGAAGGTAAAAAGCAATATCAGCATGACGAGCCCCAGCGACATCAGGCTCACGACCATGTTGTCGCTGACAAAGGTGTCGTTGAAGTCGCTTGCCGCCACGGCGTTGCCGGTGAAGTACACGCTGCCCTCGGGGTAATACTGCGAAGCGATGAGCCGTGCGCGCTGGAGGAAATCAAAGGTGTCGTCGCCCTGCATCGGCAGATCGACGTACAGCAGGAAACGGCTGTAATCCTCACTTTGCAGCTGCACGGTTGCTACCTGAAGCTGAGAGTAAAGATCCTCGATCAGCGCTATCTGCTCCTCGCCGAGCGGCATGGGACTGTCATAACGCATATCGTACAGGAAGAGGAACAGATCGACCAGCGGCACTTTGTAGCCGGTCAGATCGTCGCTCGCGTCTCGGTACTCGTCCTGACTTGCCGCGTAGTACGCGAAGAGCGCCTGACTTGTTATGGTGTCCACGCCCGCAATGCCGGAAAATTCGGCGTAATCCACCATGTCGCCGAGCTTATAGCCGTCTATCGCGTCGATATTCGCGATGCCGAGGGCGTAATTCACCTCCGGGCAGGCCTCAAGCTCCGAGATGAGCTCGGCCTCTTTTTCATAGCTGCCGGACGGAACGATAACGACCATAAGGTTATTTTCACCGAAGCGCTCATGTATGGCGTTCGCGGCGATGTCCTGCTCGTTCTGGCGCTTGGTGTGGACAAGATCCATGGAGTAAGCATAATTGCAGCTGCCGAATGTGAAATATGCTCCGACGACGAGCAGCACGAACAGCGGCGGGATTATAAATCTCGTGGCATATGCGAACTTGCCCGCAAAGTTGATCTTCGGCACGAAGTTCTTGTGCTTCGTTTTATCCATGAGCTTGCCGCAGCACATGAGCAGCGCCGGCATCAGCAGGAACACTGACAGCAGGCTGCACACGATGGACTTGATTAGTGTCACGCCCATGTCAAAGCCGAGACGGAATTTCATAAAGGTCATCGCCGTAAGTCCGGCGATGGTGGTCAGGCTGCTGGCGGAAATTTCGGGGATGGACATCGTGAGCGCGTCGATGGCCGCCTGACGTATCGGTTTTGTCTTGTGTTCTTCTTTATATCGGTTGCAGTATATTATCGCGTAGTCCACACTCAGAGCGAGCTGAAGGACGATGGCGACGGAGTTTGAAACGAAGGATATCTTCCCCATCAGGAAGTTAGTGCCCATGTTGATGATGGCCGCAGCGAGGAAGGTGCCGAGCAGGACAAGGACTTCGGCGTAGGTGCTCGACGTGAATATCAGCACCGCCACAACGACCAGCGCGACGATGACGACGACGCCCTTCATCTCGTTGACGATTATCTCGGTGAGATTGCTGAAGGCGTCGGAGTACATATAATATTTATGACCGGCGAACAGCGGGCGGACGCTCTCCATCGCCGCGGTGCACTCCTCGCTTTCGGCGGGGCCGTTGAAGGTGACGGAATAGAGCGCTGCCGCATCCTTATAGTGAGCCTCAGTGAGGTCAAAGTTCACGAGAACGACCCCGTCGTGGGCGACGAGCGCGTCGTATATTTCCATGGCCTCCTCGCGGTTCACATCCTGCACCATGATATCCGCCGTGCCGTAGGTGACGAACTCTCGGTTCATTATCTGGAGACCCTGCTTGGCTTCAGAGCTGTCCGGCAGATAGGCCTTTATATCGTTCTCAATCTGTATCCACTGCACCGAGAACGCCGAAAAAACTATTGCCGCGACGAAGAGGATTATGAACACCCAGCGCAGCTTTACGATAAGCTCCGCGACGCGATGCATAAAGGAATTCCCTTTCATTGCCATGTCGTAGCTCCTTTATTGAGATTGCGGGAAACATGCCCGCATGAATTGCAAAAAAAGGCTTATAAATTATAGCATATAAACGGCTTTTTCAGCAATGGTTATTTGCGTAAAATTTGTCTATTTTCCCGCCTTGAAATTCCTGTCGGATTATACGATAATATAGGGCATAAAAGGTCATAAAAGCTATATCCGCCGCGCGGCAGGGAAGCGTACATCCGGTGCCGTCCGCCGCAGGCGATGCGTTTTCAGAAAGGCAGGAATTTCAATGAATAAACCGACAAGAGTCGCGCTGGTCACGAGCGGCGGCGACTGTCAGGGACTCAACGCCGCAATGCGCGGTGTTGCAAAATCCCTATTTGAGCATGTCGAAGACCTTGAGATATACGGTATGTACGACGGCTATCGCGGCCTTATAGAGCGGGATTACAAATTCATGGAGCCGAAGGACTTCTCCGGCATCCTTACCGAGGGCGGCACGATACTCGGCACCTCCCGCCAGCGCTATATCCCCGGAAAAGACATCGTTGACGAGGACGGCAACAGCCTCATCCCCGCTATGCTCGACACCTATAACCGCCTCAACCTCGACTGCCTGGTCATCATGGGCGGCAACGGGACGCAGAAGAGCGCAAAGCTCCTGATGGATGCCGGAATGAACGTCATCACTCTCCCGAAGACTATTGACAACGATATCTACGGCACGGACACCACCTTCGGCTTCCAGAGCGCCGTTGACATCGCAACGAATGTTATCGACTACATACACTCCACCGCAAGCTCCCATGGACGCATTTTCGTCGTGGAGCTGATGGGGCGCGACGCCGGATGGCTGACATTGCAGGCCGGCATCGGCAGCGGCGCGGACGTCATTCTAATTCCGGAGATACCGTATGATATCAACAAGGTTGCGGAGCTTATCGAGAAGCGCAGGAAAAAAGGCCGCAGCTTCTCCATCGTTGCCTGCGCCGAGGGCGCGGTTGCTAAGACCGACGCGGTGCTGGACGAGGAGACGAAGCGTCATATGCGCGAGAATTCCAGCTATCCCACCGTGTCCTACGAGATCGCCGCGAAGCTCGAAGCCCTCACCGGACAGGAGACCCGCGTGACCGTGCCGGGGCACTATCAGCGCGGCGGCCCTCCCTGCCCGTACGACCGCGTCCTCGCAACGCAGTTCGGCACCGCGGCGGCAGAGCTTATCATCAATAAGCAGTACGGCCGCATGGTCGCGATACAGGGCGGAAACATCTGTTCCATCCCGCTGGAGGAGGCGGCCAGCCGCACAAAGTTCCTCCCCGTGGATCATCCGCTGATAAAGGTCGCGCGCGACATCGGCATCTCCTTCGGCGACTGAAGCCGGAATATATAGATATGACCCCCTTCGTATGATATGTCATACGGAGGGGGTCATATTTTTTCGCGTTATTCGCGCACCGTGCCTATCTGGCACAGAACGGCGCCGGCTGCCGCTGCGGCAAATCCGACGAGCAGCGTTATCTTGACGCTGGTCATATCATAAAGCATCCCGCCGACGAAGCTTGCAAATATCGAGCCGAGGCTGGTCATACCGGCGATGAGCGCCTGCCCCTTTGCGCAGTCCGCCGGGGCGATATACAGGTTGACGTATCTGACGCTTGCGGGGATCAGAAGCGCAAAGGACAGCGATTGCAGTGCACACGCGCCGTACAGCCCGAGCATATTCGGCGCGAGCACGAAGGCCGCGGCCTTGACCGCGAACATTATTCCCGCGAAGCGCAGGGTCGCGGGGCATTTGACCCGCCGCGTCAGCCGGTCGTACAGGAACATTATCGGGATCTCCGTCGATGCCATGAAGGCGTTGAGCAGACCCATGCTCGCCTCGTTCCCGCCGACGCTGCGCACGACGTTTATCATGAAATTCGACACCGTGTTGTGCCCGAAGAACAGCAGCGCGACGCCGAGCAGCAGCCCGCAGAACTGCGGGTTATACCGCAGAAAGGCGATGAGCGAGCGGCTGTCCTCACTCTTTGCACCGTTCTCCGGAAGCGCGTCGGAATTGCCGCCGCGGCGCAGGCGGAGCTGGATGGCGAGCAGCGCGGCGCAGCGGAACAGGCAGAGCACCAGCCCTGCGACCGGCAGCGATGCCGCGCCGAGGCTGCCTGCGAGTATGCCGAGCACGGCGGATATGGCGG
>ERZ779890.5274-NODE-5274-length-10226-cov-2.834038_pt1 | contig 10226 bp, 7 predicted proteins | sample MGYA00511553_ERZ779890 | MGnify/ENA primary metagenome ERZ779890 (study PRJEB29588, sample SAMEA2152064) | human gut metagenome | biome: human gut; feature: human-associated habitat; material: faeces | place: Denmark | collected 2008/2010 ...
AATATTGGAAGGTGTATGCAGCCCTGTTAATACCAGTGCAGCAAATGACTGGCTGAGAATTAATACTCCGACTGCGATGAATGCGGTCAGCCGGTAACTGTGTGCCAGAGATTTACGCAGATTTTCAAAATCCTTTGCACCATAATACTGGGAGATGACCACCGTTGCACCGGAAGAAAGTCCGACAAAAAAACCGACAATCAGGTTGATGATCTGGCTGGTGGAGCCGCCCACCGCCGCCAATGCTTCGGTACCGACAAATCTTCCCACGACAACCGCATCTGCCGTGTTGTAGATCTGCTGAAAAAAGGTGCCCAGCACAATCGGAAAAAAGAAAATCAGCAGCTGTTTCCAAATCACGCCGCTGATGATCTGGTTCTCTTTACTCTGCACATTTTCCATCTCGATTCCTCCTCCAAAAAGCTTTTTGCAAGATCCTGATCGGTCCTGCCTATAAATATATAGCACAATCGACCCTTGCTTGTCGAGAGGAAAACTCAAAATTTTTATGATTAAAAAATCACAAAGCCCCTTTTCCTAAATTTAGAAAAAAGGGGCTTTGTCAATCTCAATAATTTCTGCGGTCATCCTCGGCTTTTGCCGCAGCGACCATCTTCATTTCGATCCACCGTTCTTTGGTAATCAGCACCTGTCTGGGCTTGCTGCCCTCAAACGGACCGATGATGCCTTTTTCCTCCATCGCATCCATCAGGCGGGCTGCACGCGCATAGCCCAGCTTCAGCCTTCTTTGCAGCATGGAGGTGGATGCCTGCCCGGTTTCCACCACAATCTCAATCGCGCTGGGCAGCATCTCATCCTCGTCCGAGAATCCGCCGCCCTCGTCCTTGCCGCCCTTCTTCTTGTTGTCGGAAACGGCATGGCGGTCAATCTCCTGCAAAATCTGCTCGTCATAGGTCATCTTCTGACCGGACTGCTTGATAAATTCGATGATGCGCTCGACCTCCCCGTCGGTCACAAAGCAACCCTGAACGCGGGTCGGTTTGGAGGAACCGATGGGAGAAAAGAGCATATCGCCTCTGCCCAGCAGTTTTTCTGCACCGCTGGAATCGAGGATGGTGCGCGAGTCGATCTGAGAGGAAACCGCAAAGGCGATGCGGGAAGGGATGTTCGCCTTGATGACACCGGTGATGACGTCCACCGACGGACGCTGGGTGGCAATGACCAGGTGCATTCCTGCCGCACGCGCCATCTGTGCCAGACGGCAGATGGAATCCTCCACCTCGCCCGGCGCTGCCATCATCAGGTCGGCAAGCTCGTCGATGATGATGACAATCTGCGGCATCGGTTTAAGCCCGTTCTTCTCTGCCGCGCGGTTAAAGCCGGTCATATCCCGCACGCTGTAATCCTTAAACAGCTGATAGCGGTTGAGCATCTCGTTGACCGCCCACGACAGTGCGCCCGCTGCCTTTTTCGGGTCGGTGACCACCGGGATGAGCAGGTGTGGAATGCCGTTGTAGATACCCAGCTCCACCATCTTCGGGTCGATGAGCAGCAGCTTTACCTCCTGCGGAGTGGAGTGGTAGAGCATACTGACAATCAGCGAGTTGATGCAGACCGATTTACCCGAGCCGGTCGAGCCTGCAATCAGGGTGTGCGGCATCTTGGCAAGGTCCGCTACGGTGACCTTGCCGGCAATATCTCTGCCGAGCGCCACCGCCAGCGGACTTTTTGCCTGCTGAAATTCCGGCGAGTCGATAATCTCCCGGATGGAAACGGTGCTGACCACCTTGTTGGGCACCTCGATGCCCACCGCAGGCTTGTTCGGGATGGGCGCTTCGATGCGGACTCCCGAGGCGGCAAGGTTGAGGGCGATGTCATCGGAAAGGTTGGTAATCTTGCTGATTTTCACCCCTGCCGACGGCTGCAATTCATAGCGGGTGACCGCCGGTCCGCGTGCAATGTCGATGATGCGGGTCTGCACGCCGAAGCTTTGCAGGGTGGACACCAGCTTTTCGGCGTTGGTGCGCAGCTCTTCCTGCAGGTTGCTCTCGTTGGGTTTTTCAATCTCATTTAAAATCTCAATCGGCGGTTTGATGTACTCCGGCTCTTCCTCTTCCGGCTGTGGCACATCGACCGAATGGGATGCGCCCTGCAAATCCATTCCCTCTGCCGCTATCCGGTCGGCAGATACCTGGATAATTTCATGCGTCTGCTCCCTGCGGCTGCCGGTCGGCGGCTCCGGCTCCAGATGGATGTTGTTCGGGTGAAACGGTACCGGCTCCTCCTCTTCGACCATCGGCATTTCCTGCGGCTGGAAAAATACCGGTTCTTCCTCTTCGGCGATTGGCGTTTCCTGCGGTGCGGCTGGCTGGAAAATCTCATCCATCTCCGATTCCGTCGGTTCTTCCTGCACATGCTGTCCAAAGTGGAAGTTTTGCATCGAGATAAATCCATCAGCGATGTCCTCTTCCTCCAAAAGCGGCTGTTGCTCTGTCTGCTCCCAGGAAAATCCGGTCTGACAAGGGTCGCCCATCCTTTCTTCATGCAGGTGAGATGAGTGGTCCCAATCGGCAGAATCCACCACCGGTCGCACCCCTGCGTTTGGCATATTGGATTTCAGGGTGTGCAGCACTGCCTGGTCCTCCCGCGCATAACCGCTGCCGGCAGCAGGTGCGACCCGATTGATCAGGTCGTCCAAATACGGAGAGGAAAGCTGTGATTCCTGCTCGTCCACCGGTTCTTCCGGCGGATTCCAGAAGCTGTCGCTTTCCACCGACTGCTCCAGCTCCCGTCGCTCGGCAGCAATCTGCTCGGCGCGCTGCTGTTCCTGCCGCTTTTGTTCGGCACGTTCCAGCTCCAGCTTTTCCCGCATGGCTGCCCTGCCTTTTTCGGTATCCTCCTGCGCCTGCCGCAGCCGCTCCAGCTCCTCTTCTTTTCTGCGCTTGGCGTTAAAAAAGCTGTCGGTTTGCAGTCCATCCTCCTGCTCGGTGCGCTTGCCCGAGCCTAACGGGATATTGATGTTAAAGCGAGGCTTGGTCGGCGCCTGCCCCTCTTCCATCATCTGCTCCTGGCGAAGCTGCCGCTGCTGATTGCGGATCTCCGAATGGGCGACATAGACCTCCTCCATCTTCTGCATCGGTTTTTTTGCCGACTGATACAGCCCGATCAGTGTCCCGCCGGTCAACACCATCAGCACCACGAAAATCAGCAGGACCATCGTCACCTTGGCTCCGGTGGGACCAAACCAGTAGAGCAGCGGCAGACCGAACAGTCCCGAAACCGCTCCTCCTCCGTGTCCGTCCACACCGTTTTGGAAAAGCGAGAGGAACTTTTCAATCAGGTTGCCGTTGGGGATGCCCGAGCCGAACACCTGGGTCGCTCCGCTGAGCAGGCAGATGAGCAGCATCGACTGCCATACCTTGTGCCCGACCAGACCGATGGGCTTGTCCAGTGCGGTCATGATGGAAACATAGAACAGCAGGGGAGCAATCAGATAGGCGCTCCATCCAAACATCCCCAGAAAGAAGTTGTGAATCCAGTTCCAGACGTTCTGTCCCTCTACCAGTGTGGTCGCCATAATAAAGACTGCCACTGCAAAAACGACGATTGCCCAAAACTGCTGTCTGGAGTGCAGCTCGCGTTTTTTGCGCTCCCGTTCGGTCGCAGCCGCGCTCTTGCTTTTGGTGCGCGAGGATGTTTTTTTGGTTGCCATAGTCTGCCAAGCCTCCCTGTTGTCCATGTTTCTATCATAAAAAGTAATCTAAAAAAATCTGTTTTTTTGCGGCAGCTTCACCTGTTTTCCCGGGGAAAGTTCCTGCCGCAGAAAGTCGTGCGGGTCGGTGGAAAGGATGCGCTCCACCAAAAGCTGTCCGTTTTGCATCCTGCCCTGCAATGCTGCCGTTGCCGAAAGCAAAACGGTGGTCGGCTGCTGTGCCGGCTGCTCTGCCATCATCTGCTGCATCGCCCAAATTGGTGTCACCGAATGAAGGATCATCGTCTGCTCCCTCCTTTTTTGGGTCGGACCGCAGATTTTGCTCCCTTTTCTTTTTTCTCAATCATCCGGTACAGGCAGGAGATGGCTTCGCTCAGTCCTCCTAAATGGTCGATCAGCCCTGCCTGTACCGCCTTTTCTCCATCCAAAACGGTGCCGACGTCCATCACCAGCTCCCCGGTGTTCATCATCAGCCGACGAAAATCCTTCGAGGAGATGCCGGAGTTGTCGGTGACAAAGCGCACGATGCGTTCCTGCATCCGGTCAAAATAGGAAAGGGTCTGCGGGACGCCCAGCACCAGACCGTTCATCCGCACCGGATGCACCGTCATGGTGGCGGAAGGCGCGATGAAGGACTGCTTTGCGCTGCACGCCAGCGGCACACCGATGGAATGTCCGCCGCCCAGCACCAGCGACACGGTCGGCTTTTTCATGCCGGAAATCAGCTCGGCAATGGCAAGTCCCGCCTCGACATCTCCACCGACGGTGTTGAGAATAATCATCAATCCTTCGATGGAAGGGTCCTGTTCGATGGCGACCAGCTGCGGAATGACGTGCTCATACTTGGTGGTCTTGTTCTGTGGCGGCAGGATATAGTGACCCTCGATCTGACCGACGATGGTCAAACAGTGGATGACGTGCTTGGCTGCGGTCATGGTGACCGAGCCGGACTGGATGATTTGGCTGGTTTGCTCCTCCAAATCCTCCGGCTGCTCCTGCGGCTGTTCAACCGGCAATTCTTCACCGACCGGTTTCCTGCGATTGTTTTTCTTGTGATTGTGGCTCATGCGCACACCTCCATAGATTCGATTTCCTTCTCTAGTGTGCGCTGCTGTCGACCAGCTTATCCGTCCAGTTTTTCAGGATGCTCTCTTTATTATAAACGGATTTTTCAAACGAATCAACCAAAGCCGCTCGGATATTGTCGTCATTTTGTAAAAGAAAATCAAAAAGGTTTTGTCTGCCACAATCAATCCAGACAAAACCTTTTTGCGTCAGCTTATAAAACCTTGACCATCATCAGCTCTTTTAAGGAGCTTCCATCCTCCAGCCGGATGGCGTTGGGCTTTTCGCCTGTGCACACAAAACCCATCTTGTGGTAGAGCCCAATCGCCCGCTGGTTCCCTTCGATGACCTCCAGCTCCAGCTGTTCGAGCTTCTCCTGCCTTGCTTTTTCAATCATCTCTTCAAACATCGCTGTTCCGATGCCCAGTCCCCAATAATCCTTCAGCAAGGCGATGGCGACCTGCCCGCGGTGTCGGGTCTTGCGCCAGCGGTTCAAGTCAAGCTGACAGTTCCCCGCCAACTTTCCCTCCACCTCGCAGACGAGCATCAGCACATCGGGAGAAACAAGCTGCCTTTCCAGATAGGTCGCCTCCTGCTCTGCTGTGACGGCAAATTCGTCCGGGTAGCGCATCAGGTAAGGTGTCTGCTCATAGCAGGCTTTCATGTATGCAATCATCGGTATAGCATCCTCTTTGCAAACGGCACGCAGCAGCGCTGTTCTGCCGTCCTTTAAGGTGATGGTTTTGTTTTGATATTCCACAGTTCCTTTCCTCCCTTGTGCTGTGATAGAAAAGAGCGGGGAAAATCTCCCCGCTCTTAGGTGGTATGTTTTGCCGCTTATGCTTTGTTGATCGAGCCAAACAGCTCCATCTTCTCTTTTACCTTCTCTTTGATTGCTTCAAAGCCCGGTTTGAGGACCTTTCTTGGGTCGAATCCCTTCTTCTGCTGGTCCATGTTTTCCTCAAAGTATTTGCGGACTGCTGCGGTGAATACGATCTGGCATTCGGTGTTTACATTGATCTTGGAAACGCCCTTGGAGATTGCATCCTTGACCATCTCGTCAGGAATGCCGGTGCCGCCGTGCAGAACCAGAGGCATGGTGCCGGTCTTTTCCTGGATCTGAGCCAGGACGTCCAGACGCAGACCTGCCCAGTTTTCTGGATATACGCCGTGGATATTGCCGATGCCTGCTGCCAGCATATCAACGCCCAGCTCGCAGATGCTTGCGCACTCATCCGGGTCTGCAATCTCGCCGCCGCCCAGCACGCCGTCTTCCTCGCCGCCGATTGCGCCTACCTCAGCCTCAACCGAGATGCCTTTGGAGTGAGCCAGTGCAACGATCTCCTTTGTCTTTTCTACGTTCTCTTCGATGCTGTATTTGGAGCCGTCGAACATAACCGAGGAGAAGCCCTTCTCGATACATTCTTTTGCTGCCTCATAGCTGCCGTGGTCCAGATGCAGAGCAACCGGAACGGTGATGCCCAGCTCTTTGATCATGCCGTTTACCATGCCGACGATGGTGGTGTAGCCACCCATGTACTTGCCTGCACCCTCGGAAACGCCCAGAATAACAGGGGAATTATTTTCCTGAGCGGTCAGCAGGATGGCTTTGGTCCACTCCAGGTTGTTGATGTTGAAGTGACCCACTGCGTAGTGACCCGCTTTTGCTTTGTCCAGCATTTCTTTTGCAGAAACTAACATAATAAAGATCCTCCTTATTTTAAAAAACGATTCCTCCTCCGGGATATGGGAAAAGCTTTTTTTCATTGCTTTTATTATAAACAATAACGGTAGGAAAATCAATCGCTTTTCTTTTTTGCCGTTTCGCTCTTGACAAAATCTTTTCTTTTGTTAGTTCCGTTTGACCGTATCTTAACAGAAAAAGAGTCTTTTTCGACTGCATTTTGTTGACTTCTGAACAAAAAAGGCATAGAATAAAAGTAGAGTCTATTGATTTTGTATAGTTTTACGGCGGTTGTTCCAACTGCGTCAATCGCCGCCAGAAAGGATGATTTTGCATGAACTATCTTGATACATACAACCTCTGGAAATCAAAGCAGCTGGAGGACCCGGACCTGATTGCAGAAATGGTCGACATCGAAGGAAACGACTATGAGATTAAAGAACGCTTTGTAAAAATGCTGGAATTCGGCACCGCCGGTCTGCGCGGCATCCTTGGCGTAGGCACCAACCGCATGAACATCTACACCGTTGCTCTGGCTACCCAGGGCATGGCGGATTATATCAACGAGAAATATAAAAATCCATCGGTTGCCATCGCTTATGACAGCCGCATCAAGAGCGACCTGTTTGCCCGTGTGACCGCCCGCGTCTTTGCTGCAAACGGGGTCAAGGCTTATCTCTTCAAGGAATTGATGCCGACCCCTACCTTGTCCTTTGCCGTTCGCCAGCTGCATTGCAGCGCCGGCATCGTTATCACCGCCAGCCATAACCCAGCCCAGTACAACGGCTACAAGGCATACGGCGACGACGGCTGCCAGCTGAACCCGCAGGCTGCTGCCAAGGTGCTGGAGCTTGCCAGCAAGACCGACATCTTTGATGGGGTCAAAAAGATTTCCCTGGAGCAGGGTCTGCGCAGCGGCATGATTGAGTATATCTCCGACGAGCTGGTCGACCAGTATCTCGACCGCGTCTTTGCACTGCGTGTCAGCAAGGCACCGGTACAGCCAAGTCACCTGAAGGTGGTCTACACCCCACTCAACGGCACCGGCAACAAGCTGGTCCGCCGCATCCTGGGAAGAATCGGCATCGAGGACATCGAGATCGTACGCGAGCAGGAGCGACCGGACGGCAACTTCCCGACCTGCCCATACCCGAACCCGGAGGAAAAATCCACCTTGCAGCTGGGCATCCAGCTGTGCAAGAGCATCGACGGCGACCTGGTGCTTGCCACCGACCCGGACGCTGACCGCGTTGGCATCGCCGTCAACCACCACGGCGAATACATCCTGCCGACCGGCAACGAAGTCGGCGTGCTGATGCTCGACTATATTGCAAAGCAGCGCATCGCACAGGGAACCATGCCTAAAAACCCAATCGCTGTCAAATCCATCGTGTCCACCCCATTGGCAGATGTGGTTGCCAAAAGCTACGGCATCCAGATGATCAACGTCCTCACCGGTTTTAAATACATCGGCGAGCAGATCACCCTGCTGGAGCAGAAGGGCGAAGAAAACCGCTTCCTGCTGGGCTTTGAGGAAAGCTATGGCTATATGACCGGCGGTCATGTCCGCGACAAGGACGCTGTCAACGGCGCCATGATCATCTGCGAAATGGCAGAGTACTACAAAAAGCAGGGCAAGACACTGATTGATGCGCTCAACGACATCTTCTCCCGCTTTGGTGTCTATGCTGCCAAGGTCAAGGGATACACCTTTGAAGGCACAGAAGGAATGGACAAGATGACCGGCATCATGAAAAAGCTGCGCGAAAATCCACCGAAGGATTTTGGCGGCTACAAGATTCTGTGCTGCTCGGACTATCTGATTTCCAAACGAAGAGATTTCCGCAGCGGTGGACAGACCAACATCCTGCTGCCGACCTCCAACGTGCTGGAATATGACCTGGAAAACAACCTGAAACTGATTGTTCGTCCGTCCGGCACTGAGCCGAAAATCGAGGTTTATCTGACCATCGTGACCAACGACAAGGCACAGGTTGAAACCATCGAGCAGCGCCTGATTTCCAGCGCCGACCTTCTGATGAAATAAGTTTGCCTTTTCCTTTTATGGATGGAGCTGTATGCAGCTCCATCCATTTTATTTTTTTGACCTTTAGTTTATTTACGCAAAAACCCCAGTGATTTTATGTGATTTTTATTCATGTGAATGTTCAGATTTCTCTTGCATTTTACATTCAGCTTGCTATAATAAAAGTTGTCTTGAAGCGTATGATAGCAAACGCTTTATTTTTTTAGAAAAGGATGGGAGCAATGAAGAAATCGTATGAACTGGATATGTGCAATGGACCAATCCTCGGAAAGATTCTGGTCTTTGCCATCCCGCTGATGATCTCCGGCATTTTGCAGCTGCTTTTCAACGCTGCGGACATCATCGTTGTCGGTCGTTTCACCGGAAGCCAGGCACTGGCTGCTGTCGGTTCAACCAGTGCGCTGATCAACCTGATCATCAATCTTTTTATCGGCGTTTCGGTCGGAGCCAATGTCGTTGTTGCGCGCAACTATGGCGCCAAGGACTATGACGGCATCCACGGCGCAGTACACACCTCGGTACTGACCGCCATCTGGGGCGGCATCATCTTGATTTTTGTCGGTATCCTGCTGGCGCGCCCGATGCTGGAAATGATGGGCACCCCGGAAGATGTCATCAACCTGTCGGTTCTGTATATGCGCATCTACTTTGTGGGAATGCCCGCCTTTATGATGTACAACTTCGGCGCTGCCATCCTGCGCGCCATCGGTGACACCAAGCGCCCGCTCTACTTTTTGACCCTGTCGGGTGTAGTCAACGTCGTCCTCAACCTGTTCTTTGTCATCGTCTTTCACATGGGTGTGGCAGGTGTTGCGCTGGCGACCATTATTTCCCAGGCAATTTCCGCATTTTTGATTATCCTGTGTCTGATGAAGATGGACGGTCCCTGCCATCTGGACTTTAAGCATCTGAAGTTCCACCCCGAGCAGCTCAAATCGATGCTGCGCATCGGTCTGCCTGCCGGCTTGCAGGGAGCCATCTTCAGCATTTCCAACGTCCTGATTCAGTCCTCTGTCAACTCCTTCGGCTCTCAGGTCATGGCGGGCAACACCGCCGCGGGCAACATCGAAGGCTTTGTCTACAACTCGATGAACGCTGTTTACCAGACCTCTCTGAGCTTTACCAGCCAGAATATGGGCGCCAAAAAGTTTGACCGTATCAACAAGATTCTCTTCCAGTGTCTGCTGGTGGTCACTGCCATCGGTCTGGTGATGGGTGGCGGCGCTTACCTACTGGGCGAGCCGCTGTTGGGCATTTACACCTCCAGCCCGGAGGTCGTTTCCTACGGCTTGATTCGACTCAAATACGTCTGTGCAACCTACTTCCTCTGCGGCTTGATGGACGTCATGGTCGGCACCATCCGCGGCATGGGATATTCCATTATGCCGATGCTGGTTTCTCTGACCGGTGCGTGCGCATTCCGTGTCATCTGGATTTTCACCATCTTCCAGATGAACCGCACCCTGGACTGTCTGTACATCTCCTACCCTATCTCCTGGGTATTGACCGCAGGTGTTCATCTCATCTGCTACTTCATCGTCCGCAAGAAAGCCTTTGCCCGTGCTGCTGCCCAATAACCTACTTTTTCTTTACTAAAAAGAAAAAGTAGGCAAAAAGAAAAGGGTTCCGCTTCGCGCCATATCTATTTCTTTGCTAAAAAGAAATAGTAGGCAAAAAGAAAAGGGTTCCGCTTTGCGCCATACCGATTTCTTTGCTAAAAAGAAATAGTAGGCAAAAAGAAAAGGGTCCCGCTTTGC
>ERZ779890.5283-NODE-5283-length-10216-cov-3.240134_pt1 | contig 10216 bp, 10 predicted proteins | sample MGYA00511553_ERZ779890 | MGnify/ENA primary metagenome ERZ779890 (study PRJEB29588, sample SAMEA2152064) | human gut metagenome | biome: human gut; feature: human-associated habitat; material: faeces | place: Denmark | collected 2008/2010 ...
TAAAGGAGGCTCCGCCGTAGAATTCAAGGCCCTTGCTTGTAAAGAGGGAATCGTCAAAGCCCATGAGATCCTTGAGCAGCTCTATGCCGTATATACCCTGGTATTTGAGATTATGAATTGTGAACACTGTTTTTATATTAAGATGGGCAAAGCGGGTTTTAAGCAGCACGGGAATAAGCCCAGTCTGCCAATCGTGACAGTGCAGGATGTCGGGCTTAAAGCCCATAAGGGGTAAAAGCTCCAGCACCGCCAGCGAAAAGAAGGCATATTTTTCCGCCTCGCCCTCCATATAGCCGTATACACGGTCGCCGCCGAAATAGTATTCGTTATCGATAAAATAATATGTGATGCCGTCCCTTACAAGGGAAAACAGTCCGGCATACTGCCTTCTCCACCCCATTGCAATATATGTGCTGCCCAGAAAAACGGCATCCTTCATAAGCTCCGGACGAATCACGCGGTATTTGGGCATTACCACCCGCGTTTCCACTCTCTCCCTTCGCAGTGCGCCGGGCAGAGAGCCGACAACATCCGCAAGCCCTCCCACCTTTGCAAAGGGGCTGACCTCGCTTGCCGCAAATAAAACCTTCATAAAAAATATCTCCTTATGTGTTGTTTTTCTTTTCATGGAAGGGCAGATTCCTGAGTTGGTGGGGGACGAAAACTCTGCATCCCGTCTCCCAGAGATAATCGTAAGCGACTTCCGCGACATGACGGAAATTCTCCACGACGGTCGGGATCGCGATTCCACACGCCACCATGGCTATAAGGGTGGATATGCAGTCCGACGAGCCAGCACTCGCCGCCACGAATCAGCGCAAAGGTGTCAGTGATCTGACAGGCGCGCTCGCGAATCGACTTGACCTCGGTACCGCTCAGCTCAATACCGCATTCGAACGTCTCGTCGATAAAGTACTCGTGATGCGCCGAGCGATTCTTGGAAATGAGCTTGCGCTCGCGCTTACTGGGCATCGCCGGCCTCCTTGGCGCCATCGGAACCCTTGCCCGTAGCTTCGCGCTTTGCCTTGCGCTCGGCGTTGAGCTCGGCATCGCTCTCGCGCACCAGCTTAATGATCGCCGCACATGCCTCCTCGCCCACCAGGTCGCGGGCACGGACCGTCAGGCGCGTCGCCTCCTGCTTGTCGCCGTCGCTTGCAGCATCGGTCGCACACATGATCAGGCAGATGGCAATCTCGGCCGAAGGCGAGGTCGGCACGCCTTGCAGGCTCAGCTCGCCCATCACGTGGTCGTCGCTCTCATCGGCGGCATCCGGATAGGCAGTATGGATCTTGTTGAGCAGGCGCGTCGTATGCGCGTCGCCAGGGGCCAAGCGCAGCGCCAGACGCGCGCAACCCACGGCCGCCGAGACGTTCTCGGTCTCGGGCTCAAGGAAATACTGGCCCAAGTTGGCGTAGGCGCGGGCGGCGCACTTGCCATCGCTTGCACGCTCCAGCACCGAGAACGAGAGCGATGCCCATTCCTGCTTGTCCTCGAGTGCGCGGAACAGCTCGGCCAAATCCAAGCGATAGTTGCAGTTCATGGGGTCCCAGCGCACGGCCTGCATCAAGGCGTTGCGAGCACTCACATAATCCTGCTGGCGAATGTAGGCATACGCCATGTCGGAATACAGGCGATCAAAGGGCACCTCGACCTGCACCAGCTCGCGCGGATCCTTTTCCACACGACGGTAGGCCAGACGCTCAAACTTGCTATCGAAGCTAAAGTATTGGCGCTTCTCCTCCGTCTTGCACTCAGCGTCGATATACTCCTCGGCGAGCTCTACCAGACGCTCCAGCAGCGGCGTCGCCGTAGCCAGGTCGCCCTGCGCCAGATAGTTCTCGGCATACGTGATGTCTTGCAAGCTGATGGGCAGATCCATGGCTACTCCTCGATCTGAGCGAAACACGGCAGACGCCGCATATACGGTCAATACACAAAACCCGGGTCTCTTGCGAGGCCCGGGCGTTCATTTTGTGGTAGCCCGTACCAGATTCGAACTGGTGATCTCCGCCTTGAGAGGGCGGCGTCCTAAACCGCTAGACGAACGGGCCATATGTAGCAAATGCAATGGCTGGGATGGAGGGAGTCGAACCCCCATTGACGGAACCAGAATCCGCTGTCCTGCCATTAGACGACATCCCAATGACTGCATCGCTGCGCTCGGCTGTGCCTTTGCGCAAGAAAGAAATATACGGGAAGTCTCGCCGTGACGCAAGCCCCAATTTTGACTTTTTTGAAATTCAGTCAAATTGGCCTAATTTAGTCCAACCCGTGAAGGACCTGTGAAGCCGACCGCTGTACACGAAGGGCAAAACGCCGCGAGCGGTAGCCGTCAACCGTTGGCAGATTCTACCGTGAAAACGATAGCACCAGGCAACACAATCGAAGTATCAATGATCACGTAGATATCGAGGCACCATGGACGAAGAGCTTGATTACCTATGGGAGACCCTGGGCCTTGAGATCACGGCCGACCTTTGGCCCGAACGGGACAAAATCCATCCCACACTGCGCCCCGCCATTACTGTGGTGCAGGCAAAATACCGCCGTGCATCCTTTTTGATCATGCGGATGTCATGGCACGCGGGACTCCCCGACCTTAAGCGAATCCAGGCAAGCCTCGTCGAGTTGTCCGGTATGCCGACCGTCATATCCGAGGCGCACCTGGAGCAGCGCCAGCGCGAGCGACTGCAACAGCAGCGGATTCCCTTTATCTGCCCCGGCGTTCAGGCATATCTGCCCTTTATGGACGAGGAGTACTGGAGCGGCAAGCCCAACAAACACGTAAAGGTCTACGATCCGCACGAATGGGCACAGCTGGCGGACTGACTGGGGCAGGCCCGCCGGCGGAAAGTGCGTCCCAGATTTCAAGCTCAAACTGGTCCCTACTTTCCCGTCGAGCCCTCAACCGGAAACCGTGTCCCGCAATCGAAGCTCAGAATGGGACGTGCTTTCCGCAACCGGCCACTTTGGGAAAGTGCATCCCATTCTGGAAGCGAATTCCGGGTCGCACTTTCCGCAGCCGCTACAGCAACGCCTCGGACCAAGCCGATTCCCTAAAGCCTGGAATCACAAAGTCGTCGCCCACCAGCAGCGGACGCTTGACCAGCATGCCGTCGGTCGCCAGCAGCTCGTAGCACTCCCGATCCGTCATGCCCGCATCCAGACGCGCCTTCAGGCCCAGCTCTCGATATTTCATGCCCGACGAATTAAAGAAGCGCCGCACCGGCAGCCCCGAACGAGCAATCCAGGTCGCAAGTTCATCAGCCGTGGGATTGTCCAAAACGATATCGCGATCGATATACTCTACCCCATGTTCGTCCAGCCATGCCTTGGCCTTCTTACAGGTCGAGCACTTGGGATATTCAACAAACAGTACGGTCATGGGAATCCTCCGAATATAGATCGGCCAACGCAGGCACACGCCACACGAGGCGCCTTCGTATGATGGGCCAATTGTAGCCCACGGGTCACACGCTAACCGAACCGTACCCCGAATCCGCGTTTGATGAACGGCAGCAGCTCCATTGCCTCGGGCGTGATATGGCCCGCAACGTTCATGCGCTCGTCACCGGGAAGATCGACCCGCGCAATCTCAAGCTCGCCTTCGTAGCGCCCATATCCGCTATTGCTCACAGCGATCGACCCCGCCTTTCGCGGCAGGCCGGCTCCGGCATCCGTCGGCACGGAATCCGGCTTAAGCTTCGTACGTGACTCCTGAGACCTAAAGATGAGGACACTCGAGTCGGGCCGGTCGTGATGAATCTGCCCGCGCACATAGGCATAACCGGGCTCAAGCTCGCATTGCAGGTCCACGTATCCGGCGGAAACCTGAGCAAACTGCGCCCAGCCCGCATCGGAAAGATCGGGGTCGCCGACCAACACAATGTCGCAATCGGCGCCATGTGCAAGCTCAAGCATATTGAGAGCAACCTTTGACGCGCGACCGCGCTGCGCCTCGACCGTCGGCAGTCCCTCGAATACCGGCCCGCGAACGTTAGCATCACCCGGCACAAAAGCCATGATTTCGAATCCAAGCGCCGCAAGACGAAGATTCGTCCGAGCAACGTCTTCAAGAGCTAAACCGGTATAAGGCTTGGGGTAAAAATTGTGGCAGGCGGCAAAACGAGTCACATCGGCGCCGGCTTCACGCCACGATGCGATTTCATCAGAACTCACCGTCGATGCATTGACCACAATGCGAAATACACCGGACAGCTCCGCGACCCGCTGGGCGCTAAAACCATAGTCCAAACGAAGGTATTCCAACCCCAAATCGCGCAGATCGTCGATGCGCTCAAGCCCGAGCAAATCGCACGTGCGAGGCCCCACATCGGCAATGAGCGCAATGCCGCGGGCGGAAAGCAGCGACAGAACATGACGGACTTTATCTGCATACGCCGCTCCCCCATCCTCGGGAATATGCAGCGAGGTGAACGCATAGCGCGCACCCGCCGCGGCACCGCGCTCAATCGTCCGCTCAATATCCTGCAGAGGGCTGGAAAGATAAATCGAAATACCCGTTTTCACGCTTCAACGCTCCTTTAAAAAGGCCGGCGGAGCAGCTAACCCCGCCGGCACAACCATAACATCAAGAAATCTGCTGCGCGCCGCGAACCCCGAGCAACACGGCTCGCGATATCAAACTACTCGCCAAAGAACTCGTTGATCTTCTGCTCGTCGACGCCAAAGAACCACGTCAGGACAAAGCCGGCGGCATAGGCAAGCAGCATAGCGGCAACGTAGCCGAGTTGCTGGCCAGGAACGACGATCAGCAGGCCAAACAGACCGGAAACGCCCTGAGAAACCGTGCCGATGTGAAGCAGCGCCGCGAGCGCGCCGCCAAATCCGGCACCCAGGCAGGCCGTCACAAACGGACGAACGAGCGGCAGCGTAACAGCATACATCAGAGGCTCGCCCACACCCAGGATTCCAACGGGAATGGACTCTGCGACGTACTTCTTGAGCTTGGCGTTCTTGGTCTTAAAGTACAGCGCCAAACCGGCACCGACCTGGCCGCCGCCAGCCATCATAAGGATGGGAAGCAGGTAATTGATACCCTTGGTAGCGCCGTCGGGATCGTTGAGCATAGCGTGGATCGGCGTGAGCGCCTGATGCAGGCCGACGGAAACCAGCGGCAAGAAGCCTGCCGACAGGATATAGCCGCCCAGGACGCCCAGCTTCTCGAAGATAAAGGTCAAAACGCTAAAGATGGCAGTCGTCAGCCATGCACCAACCGGCTGGATGACGAGCATCAGAGCAAAGGCGCCGATGATGAGCACCAGCAGCGGGGACAAGAACGTGTCGAGTGCGTTGGGCATAACCTTGCGAATCTGACGCTCCATCCAGGCAAAAAATGCGCCAGCGATGAGAGCCGCGATCATGCCGCCCGCTGCGGGGTTGTACTGCGTATTGGTGAGCGGCAGCAGAATGGCAGTGGCAGGATCAGCCGCGCCAGGCGCAAGCAGGGGCATGGCACTGTTGGCGATGCACATCATGCCGGCGATGCCGCCCAGCGCAGCGGAGCCACCAAACTCACGTGCCGCGTTATAACCCACCAAGATGGGCAGATAGGCGAACAGGGCCCAGCCCATGGAACGAATGCCCTGGTACCACCACTCGCCTGCAAGCGCGCCTGCCGTCGAGACGTTAATGACGTTGCAGATACCGTTGATGAGGCCAGCCGCAATGATGCCGGGAAGCAGGGCGACGAAGACATTGGAAATCTTCTTGAGGAAGGCCTGAACCGGCTTGGACTCGTACTTGGCCTTCTGCGCGGCCTTGTTTGTGGCCGCAGCGTCAACCACGCTCTCGTCGGCAACGCCTTTCGCAAGGCCGGTGAGCTTGGAGAACTCCTCGAGCACCTTATTCACCTTGCCCGGACCCAGCACGATCTGCATCGTGTCGTCCTCGACCAGGCCCATCACGCCGTCGAGTGCCTTAATACCCTCCGTGTCGACGTTGCCCGTGTCTTTGACGGTCACGCGCAGGCGCGTCATGCACGCCGCGTTTGCGAGCACGTTGTCTTTACCGCCCAAAAGGTCCAACAGCTTTTGGGCCAGCTCTTTGTTCGTCATAACTCCTCCTTGTATTGGGTATCTCGTCTGGATGTCATATCAGCTCACGCCGCGCACCTATTGGGCGTCGGCATTGCTCTTCTCATGGCCACTCACCGCAGTACGGACATGGCCGTGCGCCCGTTCAAGAGCTACCGCAGCCTGCTCGGCATCGCAGTCCAACAGCACCGAGACAATAGCGGTTTTTACGTGGCCGCCGGCATCCGCAAGCGCCTGAACAGCGCGCTCGCGCGTGCAGTCGGTCGCTTCCATCACGATGTTCTGGCCGCGCACCACCAACTTCTCGTTCGTCTGCTGCACATCGACCATCAGGTTTTGGTACACCTTGCCAATCTTGACCATGGCACCGGTCGAAATCATGTTGAGAATGAGCTTTTGAACCGTTCCCGCCTTGAGTCTCGTTGAGCCGGTCAGCACCTCGGGACCGGGCACGGGCTCAATGGCAAGATCTGCGCTCTCCCCGATCTTCGACCCTTGGTTGCAGGCAATTGCAATGGTCTTGCACCCAGTTGCCTTGGCGTACGCAAGGCCGCCCACCACATAAGGAGTACGGCCGCTTGCCGCCAGGCCAACGACAAGATCCTTGTCCGAGAGTCCACGCTCTCGCAGGTCGTTCGCGCCAAGCTCATCGCTGTCTTCGGCACCTTCGACAGCCTTGATAAACGCCGTCTCGCCTCCGGCAATGAGCCCGACAATCAGATCGGGTGACACGCCAAACGTGGGCGGACACTCCGAAGCGTCGAGTACGCCCAGACGACCGCTGGTGCCTGCGCCCATGTAAAAGACGCGCCCGCCGCGCTCGAGTGCCTCAGCAGCCCAGTCGATTGCTGTGGCAACCTGGGGCAACACTTTCGTGACCGACTGGACGGCACGAAGATCCTCATCGTTCATCGTCGTGACGATTTGCAGCGATGTCATCGTATCGAGGTCCATTGACCTTTGATTACGCTGTTCGGTCGTGAATTTTGTTAAATCGAGCATTTCATTCACCTCATCTTTCCTGTTTCTCGATGTAGTTTTGCTTAATGACATGCGTCGCCCGTTCGTAGTCGCTGGCAACGTAAGCAGCGTAAAGGGCATCGACAACCATAAGCTGGGCCATACGCGAAGCCATGGCACCGCTGCGGACCAAGGGTTCACTCGCAGCGACGCCGAGCACGGCATCGGCCATGGTGGCAAGCTTGGATGATCCATCTACTTTGGTAACGGCCACAACGGGACAGTTGTGACGTTGAGCCTCGGCGGTGCAGTCCAGCACCTCTTGCGTCAAGCCCGAGTAGCTAAAGGCGATTGCCATATCGCCCTCATGCATGTTCTTGGCACATAAGAGCTGATCATGCCAGTCGTCGTACAGATGGCACTCTTTGTCGACACGCATGAGCTTTTGCGCCAGGTCGTGCGCGACCAAACGAGAAGCACCAATACCGAACAGATTGACCGCGCGTGCCCGCTTAAGACGGGCCGCGCATCGCTCCAAGACGGTGTAATCGAGCGTTCGCGCCGTCGCCTCGATCGTGCGCACGTTGCTTTTCATCACCTTCCCCACGATACGTTCGACGCTGTCATCCATGGAGATGTCCTCGAGGGCAACGTCTTTCTTGTCACCTAAGAGCGCCAGCTCGGCAATCAGTTCGCGTTGGAACTCCTTGTAGCCCGCAAAACCCAAACGCTTGCAAAAGCGCAAAATGCTCGAGGGCGAGGAGAACGTGACATCGGCAAGACCGCGGACGGACAGCCCGACCACCTCGTGCGGATGAGCGCTTACATATGCGATGACATTGCGTTCCGCCGGGCTCGCGCTGAGCTCACGCTCGCGAAGCCGCAAAAGCAATCCGTTTGCCATCTCAAACACCTCCGTTGAGAAGAATTAAAGACCAACGAACGATTCGTACCGGATACAAACAGCTTTTGCGGTACATTGTGCCGCATCGTGGCGCACAAAGGGCGAGCGTTCTACCGCTCGCCCCTCAAATCCGACCGCTCGGAAATACGCGCGACACAAAATAATTCAACAAGGTCGCATTATCAGAAACGGGTTTGTTACCGGCTAGCGCCTCGCATGGGCGCCGATCGGCCGAGTCGCATGGCGCACCAACGCCGCCGTCAGCAATACCAACAGCATGGCGATGACATAGCCCGCAGCATCGAATCCTAAATCGATAACGTCGAAATGCCTGCCGGGAACAAAGATCTTATGTACCTGATCGCCAACGGAGCAGGCGGCGCAAAAGAGCAATACGGGCACGCAACGGGAGCATACGCTCCACGGACGCCTGGAAAAGCAAACCACGACCACCGAGGCGAACAATCCGACGAAGAAAAACTCTACGGTATGGGCAACGCGACGGACGTTCGTGCCCACCCACATGCGAATGGAAGCAAGTCGGCCAGACCGGACATTCGAGGCAGCCGAATCGGTGCCCCCGGTCATTCCGTTCTCCGCCTGAGCTTCACCCGTGGCATCGACAGCCTGAACGCCCGTAGCCTGACCCTCCACCACACGCGCGGTGGACTCGCTCAGCAACGACGTCTCCACCGCATTTTGCTCCGTCAGCACCCAGATGCCCGCCAGCGTTGCAGCGAACAGAACGATCGCGGTCCATCCGATTATTTGTTTTACGCGCGCCAAGGGTCAACCTCCTTTTTTGAATATCAGCGAGTGTAGCCCCAAATGGCATCGTCACCGTATCAAAATTTGAATCGCAACAGGAAGCGACAAAGCGACGCAAAACCCTACCCCGCCTCGCGCATCCAGCGATCGAACGTCCCCACGCACACGCCCAGGCACTTTGCTGCCTGGCTGCGGGTAATATCGCCCGCCTCATAGCTATCGCGCACCAGCTCAAACTGAGGAGGGCATGGCTTGCGAGGTCGACCGAAACGGACCCCTCGCGCCCGCGCCGCTGCAATCCCCTCCGCCTGGCGCCGATGGATATTCTCGCGCTCCACCTGCGCCACGTAGCTCAGCAGCTGCAGCACAATATCAGCAATCAGGGTGTTAGTCACATCCGGCGCGCCGCTGGCCCTGGCGCGCGTGTCAAGCAATGGCATATCCAACACCACAATGGCAACCCCGAGCACCTTGGTAATGCGTCGCCATTCCTCAAGAATCTCGGAGTAATTACGGCCAAGTCGGTCGATAGAAAGCACCACCAGCACGTCCCCGTCTCCCAGGACGTGCAGCAGCTCGCGATAACGCGGTCGATCGAAGTCCTTGCCGCTCGCATGGTCGGCATAAATATTCGCCGAGCCCACGCCATAGGCGCCCAGCGCATCCAGCTGCCGATTAAGATTCTGATCGCGCGAACTCACCCGCGCATAACCGTACACCGTCGCCATCTCATCCCCGCTTTCTTGTAAACCTGCCAAAAAGGGACAGGTTTATTTTGGTAGGTTTTACCTCTCAAATAGCAGGTAAGCGGGCGGCCGAGCAGACGGCAAGGTAGCCACGATTCAAATGCGAAGGGCGGTCCCGAAAGGCCGCCCTCCGCTCTCTCGCCACGAGTCGGGATTTAGCTAATGGATAAGCTTAAAGTCCAAGTGCCCACGCGTGGTATTGACGCGCGAGACCTCGATAATCACGCGCTGCCCCAGCTCGTAACGGGTGCCCGTGTCGGCACCTGTGAGCGTTAGCGCGTCCTCGTCGAACTCGAACCACTCGTTGCCCAGGCTCTTAATTGAAACCAGGCCCTCGACCTGTGTTAGGTCCAAGCGCACAAAGAGGCCCATGCTGCTAACCCACGAGACGGTTCCGGCATAGCGCTCACCCAGACGGTCCTCATAGTACTGGGCAATCTTGATCTTTTGCGTCGCATGGCTGGCGGCATCTGCCGCGCGCTCGGCATCGCTACATGCGCGGCAGATCTGCGGCAGAATGCGCGGCAGCGACTCGCGCCCCTTACCGATCAGCCGCGGCGTACGGACCAAGGCGTCCTTGCCGCCGAGCTGCTCATAGGCCAACTGCAGTTTGAGCACGCGGTGCAGCACCAGATCGGGGTAGCGACGGATGGGACTCGTAAAGTGACAGTAGCACGGCGCGGCGAGCGCAAAGTGGCCCTCGTTGCGCGGCTTGTACAGCGCGCGCTGCATGCTGCGCAGAAGCAGCGTGTTGACGAGCGGTGCGTTGGCCGTACCGGCGG
>ERZ779890.5284-NODE-5284-length-10214-cov-6.615316_pt1 | contig 10214 bp, 2 predicted proteins | sample MGYA00511553_ERZ779890 | MGnify/ENA primary metagenome ERZ779890 (study PRJEB29588, sample SAMEA2152064) | human gut metagenome | biome: human gut; feature: human-associated habitat; material: faeces | place: Denmark | collected 2008/2010 ...
CTGCGATGCTGCCGCAGGAGCATTCGTGCCAATGGTTGTCTGAGTCTGATTTCCACTTGCTGTTATAATCGTGCTGGTGCGTATCGTCTACCGTCACCGTGATATTCAGCCGTTCGCTGTAATCCATACCGTCCTTATATGCCGCAATACGGAATTTTGCATTTTCCGTAATGGTTATCGGATCGGTATAGATTTTCCGGTTTGCACTGTTCTGACAAGGACAGGAATCATCCACCGTGTAATAAATGGTCACGTTCTCCTCAGCCGAAATTACAAGCTGTTCTCCGCTTTTTACCGTAATATAGTTTTCCTTCGGAGAATTTTCGTCAAATTGTATTTCTCCAATTACCGCTGTAGGACGCTTCGGGCGGCTTTCCTCTAACGCCACACGAAGTGTAAGCGTCTTTTCAAGGCTTGTACGTGCTACCCGTAGCGTAATATCTGTATATCCCGGCAGTAAAGCGTTTGCCGTAAAAACAACTTTTCCATCCGCATCCGTGACTTCTGAACCGGAAATCAGTGTAGCAGTCAATGTATTTCCAAGCTCAGCCTCCACAGTAACACCTTCCATGTAGTTTCCTTCCGAATCCTTTACCCGTACTGAAATTCCCTTCTCCGTACCGGCTTTCGCCAAAATAATGCTTTCATAATTCAAAACAATTTCTGCTGGACGGGCCGAAACAGTCAGTTCCCCGCTATTATAAGAAGCAAGTGCTTTTCCGGTATAATTCTGTGCACCGTCAAGGGTAAAGGAAACCTTACTGCCTTTTTGGAAACCGCCCGCCTTTGTAATGTGCAATACCTTTGAATATCCACTGTCAACGGACTGCCACATACCGGTCATGCCTTCTGGAAGTATGATTTCTTTTTCAGTATCCATATACTGGCTAAAGATTACTTCTATATAATCCGGATACGCTCCTACCGACGAAACCACTGGATTTTCCGTTGATTTCATGGGAACTTTCAATCCCATCCTCGGCGGCGGAACCTGCATCCATTCGGTCTGCGCTGCCTCATACCCATCCTTTTCAAAGCGAACCTGCCACCAGCCGTTCGGCACATCCCATGCAAATACTCCGCTGTTGTCCGTAATCTGCGGATTTATCTGCTCATAATTCTCCGCATCCCAGACAACTGCATTGGTTCCATCAGAGTTGTCCGCATAGTAAACGGTTGCCGTCACACCAGAAAGAGTATTGGATTCCACTGCCTCGTAAACAATACCGGACGGATCCATGACCGGCTGAATCTTTTGGGTCTTCTTCATAATGCGTTCCATATCCGTATCGTTACACTTCTGCTTCCGTTCCCTCGTCAGCCTGTCCAGTTCAGCGGAAAGCCTTGTAATCTCCGCAGCACGGCGGACACCCGTAGCGTTGGAGGATCCGTCCCACAAGGCACTCAACCCGGTAGTTATCGGTGTTTTATCGGCTGCACCGACAATTGTAAAGATTGAACCTACCCAGGAATTGGCATAGTAGCGATCCTTTTCCAGCCCCATGTACAGTCTAAGATCCATTGCCACAAAGCGTTCTCTCATAATCGCATTGGAGCAAAGCGGTTTATCCTTGTAGCGTTCCTCAAACCTCTTCAGTTCGTCAATGTATCCCTGCATATCTGCCTCGCGTACTGTATAGTCCACATAGGCTTCCGTATCCTGCATTGTGCCTTCGATACCTGTTGCTGCCCCAACAAGTCCTACGGTTGTGGACATTCCCTCTGTCATATTCAGTGCCAACTGACTGTCCGTCACGCCCGGCAGATGCATTACCTGATTCAATGCCTCCGTTGCATTTCCAAAACCACCGATAAATGCATTACGGACTCCCTGATCAAAATTACCTGCAGCTTCTCCGTTATAATCAATTTCGTTTCCGTTGGCGTCTATAAAGGCGAATCCTCCGGTAATGCCGCTTACGCCGCCTTCCCGAGCCAGAGAAGTGTTCGTTGTTTTCATAAGTGCATTTGCCACCGCCCGAAGTGCCACAGGCTTGAATTCCTCCTGCACTTCTGCCGATTCTTCCGCATAATCCTTAAATGCGATAAATGTCCCGTCTGCGTTTTCGCACACCTCAAAACCATCCGCCCGGAGTTCCTCTGCTGTGCGTGTATTCTCCTTCATCGTAATGCCCAGATCCGCATAGACTTCCTCCCATGAGCTATATTCCGTGATGTTCTTTTTCAATCCCATCATCTCGGAGAAACTTTCCAGCACTTCATCAATTGCTTTCTCCGCATTGTAGAACGCCGCCTGAACCTCCGGCGTTTGTTTTGCGAACCACTCCGGCATGGTTTCCGACGCACGGTACTTTGCACCAAAAATATATTCGGACACATCGAAATTCGGGTCCTCCGTATAGGTAAGATTGTTCGTTTTCGCATATTCTTCCATATACCGATTCTTTGTTTCCGCAATAGTCTCTGCTAATTTTTCACTCTTTTTATTTCTCTCATTCGTAATCTCCGCCGCCTTTTTCTGGCTCTTTTCGGCTGTTTCTGCGTCATAAGTGAATGCCTCTCCCCGATCTACCCAATCGATGGAAAACTCTTCCGGGAGCTGTGCCTCTGTAACAACTCCGCTTTCGTCAGATGGAAGCATAATCTCTCCCGCAAAGTTAAACCGATAGCCTGCACCTTCTGTCAGTTCATCTGTTTTGAAGAGCTGCATTGGTATCGTATGTACCGTTCCGTCCAGCGTCTTCATATAAGTGATTACATTCTCCGGTGCTGATCCGCCTACAAATGCAGCACATACGGTCCATGCATTGTCTGCTTCCTCATTAAATAAATACCAATAAAATGTCGGAGGATCAAAGGACTGTGACGCTGAATACAGGTATTCTCCATTATAAGGGCTACCTAGACGGTTTGTCTGATAAAAATTCCATGATTCTAACGCCGCAACTGTTTTGGCATAGGTAACATTTGCAGAAACCTGTTCGTTACCGATGATTGCCGTCAGTTCAAATGTCTGTGCCGGAAGAGCATCGTCCGGAAGATTATAGGTAAATGTCACATTTCCAAGACCATTGGTTTTTCCTTTTCCCACCGGTTTCCCGTCCAGCAGTAGCGTGACATCACGGTTTGGTGCTGCACAGACAGTCACTTTATTCCCCGTCAGACTGTTCAAGTCTCCCGCCGCCGGGCGAATCTCATAATCATAGACAGTAAACGAGGTGCTTCCGATTGGTGCCGTCGTCTTTCCCACCGTTGCACCTGCAGAAAGACTGTATGTCCCTGCCTTGCTGCAGGAAAACCCCAAATAGAACACGCCCGTCTGCTTTGTTTTATTTATCGTAACCGTATTGTCAGAAGCCGTATAATCATCTTTTCCCAACTGTTCTGTCTCTGAACAGACATATTTCAGCGTCATATTCTCAGGAAGCAGAATTGATACCGTTCCCTTCTTACCCTCTGCAAAACCATAATAAACTCTTACCGCAAAAGTCTGTCCTCTAATCACATAACTCGTCTCGGAAACAACCGAGCATTTCTCTTTATTTAGGATACCGGACACGTCTGTTTTCAGCAGGGGAACCGTAATTTCCACCGGATTCGTCTCTCCATCGGAAACCTCCGCAGTTACCTTCGCATAATCGATTCCTTCTGTCAGCCCCATACTCTCCAGAACATCCAAGGATGTTACCACCGAGAAGTTATCGTTGGCGTTATATGCGACCACGGTATAAGTTCCCGCCTTCAGTCCGTTTGTCAGATAAAAGCCATCCTTTGCGATTTTGCTCTTGCCGACCAGCTTCCCTGCCTTATCAAACACAAGAATGTGATTGTCTCCGGCGAATTTACCGCTTGCGGTAAGTTCCAGTTTACCCCATGCGGTCAGCGGAAGTTCAAACACTCCTGTTTTGCGGTCTGCGGTTACGCTTCCGCCTGTAAATCCAAGGGCGTCTGCATCTACGGTCAATGTCAGATTTTCTTCGATAACAGTATCCTCCAGCACCACACTTGGATATTGCAGGATATAATCCGTTCCTTCTTTCAGTTCCCGTTCTCCTGCCTTCAGGCTGATTTCCAGATTACGGAAACTATTTACCGCCGCCTCGCCAAAGTCCACCTCCATCACACGATTCATCGGTAATTTGTCTCCGTCTGAAAATGTAATTTCTCCCAAATCCCAGTCTCCGTCAAACGACGCCCGGATAAAATGCTTGCTGTAATATCCGTCTTTAGAAACTTCCGCCGTCACTTTTGATCCGGCATCTGCTTTTACAGAAAACTGATTATCCGTAAGCGTCACTGTCTTTTCTTGATTATCCTGATACAGTACTATCTTCGCACCGGAAGGAATCGTTCCGGACACGGTAAATGTCTGTTCCGTCCCGTCCAGAGCTACGAAGGTATATCTTTTCTGGGCTCCATCCATGACGTCCTTCTGCGTCTCGTAAAACTGTTTCAGCATGGACGGATTCCCTTCTGAATCCGTCTCATATGCCCGGATTGTCGCTATACCGGCAAAGGGGTCTTCATAATCCACATCTCCGATAGTTACCCTCTCATGACTCGTCATTTCCGAATCATATGGCGTTAGTTTAAAATCCTGATTCGCAAACTCTACAATAATTCCTGTGTAGGTAAAGTCTTCCTCGCCTTCCGCCGGGTCATACTGCTTCGTACAGTCTGCAAAAGCACCGCCGTAAATTTTCGTTACCGTGGCAGGCACGACTACCTTCTGCTCTGCCAGTCCGCAGCATCCCTCGAACGCATGCGGACCAATCGTTTCCACACCCGGCAGAATGGTAAGTGACGCCATATTTGCACATCCGAAAAAGGCACTGGCTCCTATTGTTTTAATATTCGATGGAATCGTCACATTCTGGAAAAAACACCCGTCAAACGCAGAATATCCTAATTCCGTAATGCTATCTACCGACAATGCCTTTTCCAGTTCCGCATCAGAAAGTGCCTGACAATTATCAAACCCTGTCAGAATCGTAAAATTTTCATTTTGCGGCCAGTCGATACTGGTCAGAGATTTACAGAAGGAAAACGCACCCATCCCGATCTCTGAAAGCGTATCCGGCAGGTTCAGCGATGTAATCCCCGTATATTCAAATGCTTGTACTCCGATACTCTCCACACTGCCCAGATTCAGAGACGTCAGATCTTCACAACTCCCAAATGCACCGTTTTCAATGCTCTTCACGCAGTCGGGAATGGTCAGTTCGGTAATTCCCGTGGCCGCAAATGCGCTAAGTCCTCCGATGGAAGTTAACCCCGTACAGTTAGAAAAATCCACGGACGTAAGGAACTCGTCCTGAAAAAACGCATATGACTCTATCGAAGCCAGCTTCTCCGGGAATGTAACTGACTGAACTGACGTCCCCGCAAACGCCCACTCTCCAATCGTAAAAGACTGCGTACACTTAGAAAAATCTATGTTCGTTAATCCGGGAACATCATGAAAAGCATACCCGCCAATACTGGTAAGGTTCGCCGGAAATATCACAGACGTTAGCGTCTCATTGTGTCCTCCCGAATTTCCAAATGCGCTTACTTCAATTCTTGTAACCGGCTTTCCGTCAATTTCATCTGGAAAAACGATTTCCGATACGGTATCATCACCTCCGGTAATCACAATCTCCTCGCCGTCTATCCGGTAATTCACATTTCCGCCGGTAGCGGCAAAAGTACCTTCTTCTATTGCCTTACCCGCAAGGTCAGTTCCCGCCGCCAGTGCACTTATCGGCAATAGACTAAGCGTCATGCACAAAGCTAAAACCAAAGCCGTAATTCTATACTTTTTCCTCGTAAGCCTTTTTAACCTTTTCACAGTGAGTCCTCTCCTTCCGCTGTCATCGCTTATTCAGCTTTCTGCACCTGCTGTAAACGGTAACTCCTATCACACCGCTACAGGAAATGAACAATACGGCAAACCAAAGGGCAAGATTGCTGTTGTCGCCTGTCTTAGGGCTGGTGACATCTGTATTTCCATCCGGTTTTGTCGGATTGGTCGGTTTTGTTGTTCCCGAAACCGGAATCTCTTTGCCCTTTACAGTATAACCGCATACTTTGCACACTTTGTCGCCGGTGTAGCCTTTTTCCGTTGCAGTTGCATCCTTAGCGTTCTTTGTTTCCATATCGTGAGCTGCTTTGTCTGCGATGCTGCCGCAGGAGCATTCGTGCCAATGGTTGTCTGAGTCTGATTTCCAATCTGCTCCATAGCTGTGCGTGTGAGAAGAATCAAATGGCGTCATGGTCAAATCAGTTTCAAGCCACATGGTTTGCATATTGTCGTCATCACCTATCCGCTTATAATTCACATATTGACCGTTGATTTTCAGCTTGGCATCGGGTGAGAAATTGCCGTAATATGCAGTCACATACACCCCGTAATGATAGGTCTTTCCAGCTTCAAAAGTAGTAATTTTGTTTTTATAAATTCCGCTTCCCCACTCCGGCTCAGTAGAAACCAGACCAGTATCGCTGTCCAGGCTCCACCACTCACACCGAAATGCGTAGTCTTTATTATCGGGTACATTGCCAGTAAATACAGGCTTATCACCATCTTTAAAAGTTATGGTTGCATTATTGATTTCTATAACTTCAATTTCCTTTGGTTCAACCGGCTTGGTCGGTGTAATTGTTGCAATACCAGTAACATACACAGATTGTCCGTCCAGATTCATACTAATATTTTGCTGCTCAACCGTCCAACCATTTACAGTTACTGTCAGTCCCGAATCTGTTGCTGCGAAAGTCCGTCCGTTTTTCGCTTTCAGCAGAATTGAATATCTATAGGATTTCCCTTCCTCAAACGAAGTAAACCTGTCCAAGAAGAGTTCACTAGGATAATAGTGTTCATCCGAGTACCATAAAGCATGCTGCTCGTCTTCCCAACTTTCATAAGCAATCTCATAGTTTGCACCAATATCTTTAGTCACAGCAGTAGCCTTTGGTGTATCTCCCGCATCATAAGAAAGTGTAGCGCCAATCACTTCAACATCTTTTATTACGGTATCGTCTGCCCCGTCGCTTGCTATGACAGGCAGCAAAAATTCCCACGCAGTAAAGGTTTTCCCATTATCAGACACGCTTGTATTTGCCGTTTGTGCGGTATATGTTTTTCCCTCACAAATAAAAGTCACATTATCAGAAAATACATATCCCTCTTTCGCCCTTAACACAATGCTATACCAGTATTCTCCACCGGCAATCGGGTTACGGGGAGTATCTGTGCTTTTAATAACGTCTGTTATCGGGGTACTTTCACCATAAGTGGACTTCTCCCACGCTTCTTCCACGATTTCCACTTTTCCGCTGCAAGCAGAATTGTTGGGATTTACTTCCGCTGTAAACGCAACGGGCTTTGTGGAATCAAGGTTTTTCCAAACATTACCGATGTCAACTGTGGTGATAACCTCATCGGTGCTGGCGGCAGGAAGATCGATTGAGTAAGGACTGTAAATACGCAGTTCCGTACTCATCTCTCTTATTTCAAGATTCGCTTTGAAAGCCACCTTATCAAACTTATGACCGCCTGCGGAAACACTTGTATCTTCGCTGATAAAGTAGCCGCTATTTGTTTTAAGTACAATATTATAGGTATAATGGTGTCCTGCTTCAAACTGTGTAATCTGCTTGTCTGCTGCAAGAGACGCCATTTTACTCGAATCAGAATACCAATACCGTCCTGTACTTGTCCAGACACTGCCTTCTGTTTTTTGTTCTATTTCCATCCAATACTCATAGGCAACAGAACATTCTCCCTCTGTCACCGTCGCTGCTGCCTGCGGTGCATCGCCAGCTTTATAGTCCGGTTTGGTGTAGGTGACACTAATTTTGTCAATGTAGTTGACTCCTGCCGCAAACGCAGTTATCGGCACAATGGTCAGTGCCATGCAGAGTACGAGCAGGATACTCAGCAGCTTCCTGCTGTGTCTTTTTTGATTCTTCATAATGATTCCTCCATTTTCTAAGCCTTGCAAACAGACTCATGTAATTTTGATCTTCTCAGCAAAGCATTCGCCAGCACTGTCTTATTTTCCAGATATTGTGATATCCGGTCGGCAACAGCAGTAACGGCTCGCTTCACTTGTTTCGCATAAATACCGACTTTATTATGGGAAAAAGAGGGAAAAAAGTATATAAGGGAGCTCCGCCAATCTGTCAACATGGGGTGGCGGAGTTCCGCCATTCTTCAAAATCAAGGCAAAAAGGTGATTTTTATCAAAAAAGGCATAAAAAATCCGCCCTCTGTTTCCAGAAGGCGGCTCGATGAATGCCGACATCAAAAGATCATTTGTTGTAAAGGTTGAGCAATCCCACACGGGATTTTACGCCGGTCTTTTCGTAAATGGCGGAAATATGGCGTTCCAAAGTCCGTCTGGAAACATACAATTTTTCCGCAATCATCTGAATGCTATCCTCAGTATTGACCAGACAGTTAAACACTTCGCTCTCTCTTTCCGTGAACGAAAACACTTCCGAGAATTTCCGCAGCCTTTCTTTCTCATCAACCACATCGGCGGCATTTGTAATGAGCTGCTCCATAAAAGTTTTCTTTTGAAAGGTGTATATGACCGCCACGACGCTGACTGTCACAAACAAAACCAGCACAAGAATAATAACTGCAAGATTACTGTCAGAAGATAAAAGAGTTAAAACAAAGTTAGCGATCACAGCGGCAGCGATATTATTTACCGCCCGTCCCATACCTGCCCAAAGTTCCGGGATTCTCATATGGCTGGATATTTCCATAAAACCGGACGTAAAGAACACGGCAAAAAATCCCGCTGACAGATAGAATACAATCAGCCCCGCCATAAATGGTCCGGCAAATTTCAGTATAGCGACGCAGATGGTGGACAGCACCATTATGCAGTACATCACTATCCCCATATATTTTCGGTTTTTTATATCAAAGATAAATCCTGCCGCCAGACCGCTTAAAGCAAGCAGGATTCTCGGCCATTGCCCGATGTCCGTTGCTCCGCCGGCGTGGACAAGCGTTACCGCATTGTCAAGGGTACTGAATATACAAGTCATAAGTGCCACAAGCAGGATCATAAGAATACTAACGATATCGCCTTTTTTTATTTTCCCTGTATCTTCTTTGACTTTTTCTTCTGTCGAACCTTGTGTATTCTGTTCGTCCTGTCGGCAGTAAGCCGAATCATTTTTCATCAGCAGCCAGATAAGCAGCAGCAAAAACACGGATAAAATGACCGTTTCTGCAATTTCTGACCGAACAAGATTATTGTTCACAAATTGGAGCAGGATTCCCAGTGCATACGAAATACCCACAGTCCTCGCCAAATATCTGTCCGTTTTCATCATACGCATGGAAACATAAAACACGCCGCTGCCGAGTAAGCCGAGAAGCAGGAATAATACAAGTCCGGTTGTGAAAATCGCAGTATAAGCCGTACCCACCCTAATAAAAGCTATGCCCAAGACAGATAGCAAACCGATAAAAAGAAAACATATCGTTTTCAAACGTTCCTTGCAAAAGCGGTTAAACAACGGATACAAAAGAAACCCCGCCGCACTTACGCCCAACGCATAATTCTGTGCCAGCACAGTCTTATCTTCTGATACGATACGGGAAAGCACATCCACATATAAATACTCCGCACCTAAAAACAGAAAGGTAAACAGCCCCATAAGGACAACAGCATCATAGTTACTGATCCCTGCCGCTTTTTCAAGGTCTTTTTTCTTCATATCCTTATCAATGAGCAGCTTCCATAACTTTTTATAACTTACGCTCATATCGCTTTCCCTCCTTTCTGAAATCATTCATGTAATTGCAGCGGCAACTGGCAGCAGAAAACAGACACTGCATTTGAATCTGGTATAATGGTGTAGCCGTATAGTGGTATAGTGTACTATATTTTTTGAGAAATACAAGAGTTTATAAAGCGATAGCTTTATTTTTCATAATACGCATCCACCATGAGGATTTGCATCTTTATATTGCTCGAATTTTGTGAATTCTGTCTTTATATTTCTCTGCACAAATTGTTTTCTATCTATGCTGACTCTATTATAATAAACATATCCGAACAACATCATAGATTATTATTAAAAGGGAGATTATGCTATGCGAATTGAAAACTTACAAAATGAAAACAGAAAATATGCGAAAAGTATCGGAAACTTCCATGTGCTTGAATATGTGCAGGATGCCAGCGTTTCACCTATGAATGCAATGAATGAGTATTTCATGAGTAAAATGAATGTCAGAAGAAGAC
>ERZ779890.5296-NODE-5296-length-10192-cov-11.000888_pt1 | contig 10192 bp, 7 predicted proteins | sample MGYA00511553_ERZ779890 | MGnify/ENA primary metagenome ERZ779890 (study PRJEB29588, sample SAMEA2152064) | human gut metagenome | biome: human gut; feature: human-associated habitat; material: faeces | place: Denmark | collected 2008/2010 ...
CCGGCGGCGCACCGGCTGCTGCCATTGAACTGAGCGACGGCACTGTCATCACCGGCAAGACCGGCCCGCTGCTGGGTGCTACTGCAAGCGCCCTGATCAATGCGCTCAAGTATCTGGCGGGCATCCCGCAGGAGACGGATCTGGTCAGCGCCGCTGCCATCGAGCCCATCCAGACCCTCAAGACCAACTATCTGGGTGGCAAGAACCCCCGTCTGCATACCGACGAGATCCTGATCGCCCTGTCCAGCTCTGCCGCCTCCAGCGAGCTTGCCGCAGCAGCCATGCACCAGCTGCCCAACCTCAAGGGCTGCGATGTGCACTCCACCGTGCTGCTTTCCAGCGTGGACAGCAGCACCCTGAACCGTCTGGGCATGTACCTGACCTGCGACCCCGTCTACGAGGAAGAGGATCGCAAGTACCATAAGCTGTAAAAATAAAAAGAAACTGGTAAACACCCCGGTCAGCGCCGTCAGGCGCTGACCGGGGTGTTATTGCTTGCCAGTTGTACGCAGTTGTGGTACACTTGTTCTGCTTAATTTTTATAGCAGATAGGAAAAGAGGAACAACAACATGGAACAACAACACAAGCGCAGCGCATTCTCCGGTAAGATCGGGTTCGTGCTGTCTGCCGCAGGCGCTTCGGTGGGTCTGGGCAACATCTGGCGCTTCCCGTATCTGGCAGCCAAATACGGCGGCGGCATTTTTCTGCTGGTATACATTCTGCTGGCAGTCACCTTTGGCTATACCATGATCGTGGCCGAGACCGCGCTGGGCCGTATGACCCACAAAAGCCCGGTCAGCGCCTACGCCCACTTCGGTAAGGGCAAGGGAATCCGGTTCGGTGGTTGGATCAACGCCATCATCCCCATTTTGATCGTGCCGTATTATTCGGTCATCGGCGGCTGGGTCATCCACTATCTGGCAGAGTATCTGTGCGGCCGCGGCAGCAATCTGGCAGTGGACGGCTACTTCTCCGCCTTTATCACCAACGGCTTGCAGGCCGAACTGGCCTTTTTGCTGTTCAGCCTGTTCACGCTGGGCATTATCTTTGCCGGTGTGCGCAACGGCGTAGAGCGCGTCTCCAAGGTGATGATGCCGGTGCTGGTGGTGCTGTCGCTGGTCATTGCGGGCTACTCTGTCACCCGTCCCGGTGCACTGGCGGGTGTGAAGTATTTTCTGGTGCCCAACCCCAAAAACTTCTCCTGGATGACCGTGGTCACCGCCATGGGGCAGATGTTCTACTCTCTGTCCATCGCCATGGGCATTCTGGTCACCTTCGGCTCCTATATGAAGAAGGATGTCTCTATCGAGGAGTCCACCGAGAACGTGGAGGTGTTTGATACCGCCATTGCCATCATGGCTGGCCTGATGATCATCCCGGCGGTGTTCGCCTTCTCCGGCGGCGACCCGGACACCCTGCAGGCCGGTCCTGCGCTGATGTTCATCACCATCCCCAAGGTGTTTGCCAGCATGGGTCTGGGCACCGCTGTGGGTGTGCTGTTCTTTGTGCTGGTGCTGTTTGCAGCCATTACCAGCTCCATCGCCCTGACCGAGAGCGCTGTCTCCACCTTTGAGGACGAGCTGGGCTGGGACCGCACCCGCTCCACTGTGCTCATCGGCGCCATCATGGTGGCGCTGGGCAGCCTGTCGGCGCTGGGCTACGGCCCGCTGGCCGGGGTGACCGTGTTCGGGATGCAGTTCTTGGACTTCTTCGACTTTTTGACCAACTCGGTCATGATGCCTATTGCCGCCATTGCCACCTGCCTGCTGGTGTCCCGCGTCATCGGCGTGGAGCAGATCGCGCAGGAGGTGGAGCAGGACGGTCAGCGCTTCCGCCGCAAGCCGGTGTTCAATTTTATGATCCGCTGGCTGTGCCCCATTTTTGCAGCCATCATTCTGGCAAGCTCGGTGGCAAACGCCTTTGGCTGGATCGCCATGTAAATGAAAGAAAACAGATTTTCCGGCAGCAGAACGCAGGCTTTTTAACAGGACAAGGGGGCCCTTATGAAAATGGAAACCTTGAAGCAGCAGATCCTGACAGCAAAGGGTGACGTGCGGGCAGAGCTGGTGCTGAAAAATGCCCGGGTCATCAACGTGTTCACAAACGAGATTGAGCAGGCCGATGTAGCCATCCGTCAGGGGGTCATCCTTGGCGTGGGACACTATACCGGCGAGACCGAGCTGGACTTGCAGGGCAAGTATGTCTGCCCGGGGCTTGTGGATGGGCACATCCACATTGAAAGCTCCATGCTCTGCGGCCCGGCCTTTGAACAGGCGGTGCTGCCCCACGGCACCACGGCGGTGGTCACCGACCCGCACGAGATCTCCAATGTAGCCGGTACGGCAGGGCTGGACTTTATGCTGGAGACTACAAAAGATCTGGCGCTTTCGGTCTACTTCATGCTGCCCTCCTGCGTGCCTGCCACCGGGCTGGACGAGTCCGGCGCGGTGCTGGAAGCGGAGCAGCTGCGCCCCTACTATCAGCAGCCCCGGGTACTGGGGCTGGCTGAACTGATGAACTCCTACGGCACAGTGCGCGCGGACGAAAAGATCCTGCAAAAGATCTGTGACTGCACCGCTGCGGGTAAACGCATCGACGGGCACGCCCCCTTCCTCAGCGGGGAGGAGCTGAACGCCTATATCGCCGCCGGGGTGCAGTCCGACCATGAGTGCTCGGACATCCATGAAGCCATGGAAAAGCTGCGGCGCGGGCAATACATCATGGTGCGGGAGGGTACCGCAGCCCAGAACATGGAAAGCCTGCTGCCCCTGTTCCGGGAGCCCTATTGCAGCCGCTGTATGCTGGTGACCGACGATAAGCACCCCGGAGACCTGTTGCAGGGCGGGCATATCGACTATATCATCCGCAAGGCCATTGCCGCCGGGGTAGACCCGGTGGTGGCAGTGCGGATGGGCACCCTTGTCCCGTGTCAGTACTTCGGTCTTGCGCACAGCGGCGCGGTAGCCCCGGGCTATACCGCCGATTTGATCGTGCTGTCGGATCTGGAACAGTTCACGGTGGAGCAGGTGTATAAAAAGGGCAAACTGGTGGCGCAGCAGGGCAGAATGCTGCACCCCGCCGCCCTTACTGTGGACAAGGCACGCTTTGCGCGGGTGTTCGATTCCTTCAACATGGATGAGATCACCCCGGAGCAATTGCAGCTGAAGCAGACCGGCACCCGGCAGCGAGTGATCTGTCTGACCCCGCACGCCCTGCTGACCACTGAAAAAATCGTTCCGTTCTGCCAGCACCCGGGCACAGCGCCCGGCGTGGATGTGGCGCAGAAAATCGTCAAACTGGCGGTGTTCGAGCGGCATCACCGTTCCGGCCATGTGGGCTTGGGCTTTTTGGGCAACTACGGCCTGCAATGCGGCGCGGTGGCTTCCAGCATTGCCCACGACTCCCACAACCTCATCGTGGCGGGCACCAACGATGCCGACATGGTGCTGGCGGGCAACACGGTGCGCAAAAATAAGGGCGGCCTTGCCTTTGCACTGAACGGACAGGTGGTAGGGGAGCTGCCGCTGCCGGTGGCAGGGCTTATGAGCACCGAGAGCGCCGAATCCGTGGAGGAAAAGCTGCAGGCGCTCAAGGCGGCACTGAAAGCCCACGGCATCTCGGAGGACATCGACGCTTTTATGACCCTTGCTTTTGTAAGCCTGCCGGTCATCCCGAAGCTGCGGCTGAACACCTACGGCATCGTGGATGTGGATGCCCAGCGGATCGTCCCGGCGGTGTTCTGAGAGCGATGCCTGAGAGGGCAAACTGTAAATCTGACGTTTTGATCGCAATGCCGGACAGTCTGCGGGCTGTCCGGCGTTGTGTTTTTACGGCAAGATAGCTCTTGACTTTTTGACACAGAACCGGTATGTTGATACTGTCCGTCTGACACACAGCATTGCATTTATAATATAAGGAAACTTTATGGAAAAACGCAGTACACCCTCTTTGCAGATCACCGACCGCTTTGGCGCGCAGACGGCCTTTGCCAGCCTGCGCCTGCCGGACGGCACCGAAGCCACCATACCGGCAGAGCACGCCGCCGCCATTTATGTCAACGAGCAGCCCGCCTTCCGGGTGGTATGCACCCCGGCGCTGCTGCCGCAGCTGGCCTTGGGGCGGCTGCTCACCGAAGGGTGGATCGCATCTGCGGACGAGGTGGAGCAGATCGCCGTCTGTGCCGAGGGCGCAAAGGTGCAGGTGTATCTGCGCCACCCGCTGTCCACTCGCCGCGCCGCCGCGCAGGAGGTTGCCAGCTGCTGCACCGATAATATCGCGCTGGGCAGTCCGGTAGAGCTGTTGCCCCTGCGCCCTGTGCCGGGGCTGGATTTGCAGCCGGAATGGGTGGAGCGCCTGACCGCCGCCATGCACGCAGGGCTGCCGCTGTACCGCGCCACCCGGGCGGTGCACAGCTGCTTTGTGCTGCACAAAGGGGAAATTGTTTTTGCCTGTGAGGATCTGGGGCGGCACAACGCGCTGGATAAGGCGGTGGGCTGCGCGGTGCTGGCAGGGCTTCCGCTGGCAGAATGTGTGCTGTACACCAGCGGCCGGGTGCCGCTGGATATGGTGCGCAAGGCCATCCGCGCCGGGGTGCCGGTGCTGGTAAGCAAAAGCATGCCCACCGTGCAATCCGCAGAACTTGCTGCGGAATACGGCCTGCAGCTGGTGTGCGGACGCAAATTCCCTAAAGTTTAAGCAAATATTACAAAAACAATAGTTACAAAACGGAAAAGCCTGTCTGTTTCTGTTGACATACTCCGCGCACGCATGTTAATATATTATCGAAGAGACCGCTCCGCTGTTGCAGCAGCCAGAGCGGCCTCAATTGTTGTCCGGGGTTACCCGGCAAAATAAAAAACAGGCAGGTGATAACATGAAGCAGGCAACCAACCCGTTTGCGCCCGTACCGCTGTGGCGCAAGCGGCTGCCGGGCTATGCAGCCATGGGCGTTGCGACCATCGCCTTGGCGGTCGGTCTGACCACCTTGCAAAGCGCACGCACCACGGTTGCCGGTACCCTGCTGCCGGTGTCGGAGGCGGATGCAGCCGCCTACGGCATCAGCGCAGTGTACCAGCTCGACGATGGCAGCTACCGCGTGGAGGGCTCTCAGAAGGGCTTCCAGAGCGATGTGCAGGCTGCCGTGACCATTGACGCCGAGGGCAATGTTTCCGCAGTAGAGATCCTCTCTCAGGACGAAACGGAAAGCCTTGGCGGCCAGTGCGTCAACCCGGAGTTCACGTCCCAGTATCAGGGCGCAGCTCCCTTCACGCTGGCAGGCAAAAGCTACACCGTAACGGACCCCGTTACCGGTGCCGCCTATGCCGCTGCCGGTGCGGCGGAGGAGCAGCCCGCTGCTGCCGGGGATTTTGACCCCGCACAGTGGCGCACCTTCGATACCTCTCCCGAGGCCGAGGCTACCCGCAAGATGTATGCTGCGGGGCTTACCTTCTCGGCGTTGAAGGGCGAGGCACTGGGCGATGAGCTGGCTCCGCCGCTGGATTCCAGCGCAGAGGCCGTGGCACGGCGCAAGCTGTACGCAGCCATGCTCAGCAAGAGCGCACTGGACGGCGAGCCGATGGCGATCCCCTTTGCGGATCTCTCGGCAGAGGAGCAGTCCAAGGCGCGTCTGGAGCAGGCCAGCCTGACCACCACCGGCAATGCGTCCGGTGCCGTCAGCGCAGACCTGACCGAGGTGGACGCCCTTTCCGGCGCGACCATCACCTCTTCGGCTGTGACGACCATCGTCAACAACTCGTATTTCTATGTGACCGGGGTACTCTGCGCAGAGTGACCTCAACGGAGGAATGGAACCTATGGCAAAAACTGATTTCCTGACGGCTGACATGACCCGCCGTCAATTCATGAAGATCTCGGGCAAGAGCCTTGCAGGGCTCACCCTGTCCGCTTCCATGCTGTCCCTGTTCGGCTGCTCTCAGCAGCAGGTGGATTCCGGCGCAGTGGCCACTTGGGCACTGCCGCAGGGCCTGCTGGTGGTCAACGCAGACCTGTGCACCGGCTGCCAGCGCTGCGAGATCAACTGCACCCTGACCAACGACGGCGTGTGCTCCTCTTACATCAGCCGCGTCAAGATCCAGCGCCGTCTGAATCTGGACGGCGCAGGCAACGGCCTGCTGTCCGGCACCGATAACTGCTTTGTCTACTTCCCGGACACCTGCCGCCAGTGCGAGGACCCCGCCTGCGGCAATGCCTGCCCGCAGAAGGCCATCACCACCGACGACCGCGGCATCCGCGTAGTGGATACCGACAAGTGCATCGGCTGCGGTGCCTGCGTGGAGGCCTGCCCCTGGCACATGCCCACCGTCAACCCCGAGACCGGCAAGTCCTCCAAGTGCATCGCCTGCGGTGCCTGCGTGGCAGGCTGCCCGTCCGGCGCTCTGTCCATCGTGGATTGGGATGCCGTTACCAGCGCAGCACAGGCTGCATACTTGGATCTGTAAGGAGGAACTACAATGGCTGAAAGTTATGGCTGGGCAGGCAAGATCCTGCGCGTCAACCTGACCACCGGCGAGATCACCACGCAGGATGACGAAAAGTACCATAAGTATATCGGCGGTATGGGCATGGCCTACCGCATTATGTATGAGGAAGCTCCCATGGAGCTGGACCCCTATGACGAGAAGGCTCTGGTCATCTTTGGTGTCGGCCCCCTGACCGGCGCAGGCGTGCCCTGCTCCGGCCGTATGAACGTGACCTTCCGCTCCACCTGGTCTAAGGGTCACTCCATTATCGATGCACACATGGGCGGCCACATCGGCTCCATGCTGAAGTATGCCGGTTACGACGGCATCGTTGTCAGCGGCATCTCCGAAAAGCCCGTTTATCTGCGCATCGAGGACGGCGAGGTCTCTCTGGAGGACGCAACCGAGATCTGGGGCAAGGGCACCTTTGCTGCCAACAAGTGGATGGTAGAGCAGAACGGCCGCGAGTTCGAGACCGCTTCCATCGGCCCTGCCGGTGAGAATCTGGTGGACTACTCCACCCTGAACACCAGCTTCGGCAACTCCGGCGGTGCCGGTCTGGGCGCTGCCATGGGCAACAAGAAGCTGAAGGGTCTGGCCATCCGCGGCACCGGCAGTGTCAAGGTCGCTGACCCCAAGAAGGTGCTGGAGCTCTCCAACTACATGATGGGCAACCTGATCGGCGGCAACAACAACCACAACGTGCCCGCACAGCCCCAGAGCTGGGCAGAGTACAGCGCCACCTCCGGCAAGAACCGCTGGTCCGGCGCTCCCGGCCGTATGTGGAAGAAGGCTCCCGGCGGCCCCGTGGATACCGGCGAGCAGCCCTACAACGATATCAACAAGGTGGCTCTGCGCTGCTTCAAGGGCTACTTCGATTTCGGCGCTCCGGCTGCCGAGTACACCGTGAAGAACGGCGGCTGCTCCTCCTGCCCCATCCGCTGCTACACCGAGTATGATGTAGATCCGCTGGCAGATTACGATCTGCCCACCCACAACTCCAACACCTGTATGCCCGTGCTGTACGGCACCCGCGTCTACCCGGACGGCGTGCACGACTTCAAGTACGAGGGCGACGGCACCATGGTCATCAATCTGGCATGGTCTCATGCTGTGGACGATATGGGCCTGTGGGACAACTACGGCAACCTGAACCGCGACCTGCTGTGGATCCTGCGGATGCCGCGCGAGGAAGCCACCAAGTACATCAGCGAGGCCGAGTACGACTCTCTGCCCTGGGAGTGGGAGAAGGCCGGCGATCCCCGCTGGGAGGTCGAGCTGATCCGCCGCATGGCTTACGGCGAGGGCGACCTGTCCGTCATTGCCAAGGGCACGCTGGCCATGATGGAAAAGTTCGGCCTGCCCAAGAGCTGGCTGGACCGCGACGATGGCGCTACCAACTCCAACCTGATCTACAACGGCTTCCCCAACCACCACGGCCCTGCTGAGGCATGGCAGGTGGGTATGCTGTACAACCTCGTCTACAACCGTGACTGCATGATCCACGAGATCGTCTGCGAGACCGGTTCCGGTGCTCCCTATGAAGTGACCAAGAAGGTCATGGAGGACTTCTTCGGCGAGGGCTGCTACGATAAGGCCAAGGCCTACACTCCCATCAACGAGAACAAGGCAAAGCTGGCTGCCTACTGCGTCAACGATAAGAACTTCCACGACTCCGCTACCCTGTGCAACTGGATGTGGCCCATGACCCAGTCTCCCTCCAAGGAGCGCGACTACCACGGCGATCTGGACCTGCAGGCAGACTTTATGACTGCTGTTACCGGCGAGACCTATACCCAGGCCGGTCTGCAGGAGGACGGCGCCCGCATCACCCAGATGCTGCGCGCGATGACCGCCATCAGCTTCCAGCAGAACTGCGGCAGCGCAAACCTGCGTCAGGAGCACGATGCCATCTGCGATTGGGTGTTTGATAAGGACCCCGACTTCAAGGCATTTGAGGAAGGCACCACCAAGCTGGACCGCGCCGACATGGAGAAGGCAAAGGATCTGTTCTACGACGTCTTCGGCTGGGACCGCACCACCGGTGTGCCCACCCGCGAGACGCTGGAGAAGTATGATCTGGCTGACATGGCCGATGATCTGGAAAAGCGCGGCATCTACGCCCAGAACACCGCAGCAGCTGAATAAATCCAACAGATAAATCCCATAGAAAGAGGAAAGACCGTCATGTTGTTTGGCAGACGTAAACCCGGCTACACCACCACGGTGGATGGCAGCGTAGACCCGGAGCAGGCCGTTCTGGAACTGCAAAAGGCAGAGCTGGCCGCCAAGAAAAAGCCCAAGGCAGAGGTGTTCGACATCGACGCCGCAAGCGAGACTGCCCGCCGCCTGAAGGAGACCGGCAGCACCTTTGACGGCAGCGCCGCCAAGACCGGCGAGGATGTGATCGCTGCAGTGGAGCGGGAGACCGCCGAGCTTGCCGCAAAGCAGGCCGCCGAGGCCGCACCCGAAGCCGCCGAAGCTGCGCAGCCCGATGCTGCAAAGCCGGAACTGCTGGATTTTCTGGCCGGTGAACCGGAAGCGGAAAACGATCCCTTTGCGGATCAGCCCACCAAGACCGCCCCGGAGCTGCCGGAGCTGACCCCTGCACAGGAGCTGGCCGGTTACATCCGCGCCCGCTCTGCGGCTGCGCTGATTACCCCCCACGCTTTGCTGCTGGAGGAAGTGGAAAACGCCGATGAGCTGCTGGCGCAGATGCCCGCAGACCCCCAGTGCACCGATATCGTCACCCGCGCGGGTGCAAAGGACACCTACTATTACTCCAACGCCAACATGAGCGATAACTACGCCATGATCGCGCAGCTCATCGAGGACAAGGATCTGTGTGTGATGTTCGCCGAGATGGTGCGGTTCAACGCCCGCATCTACCCCAGCGCCACTCCGCTCAAGTACTTCCAGCGCTCCCCCTACGGCCTTGCGCCGGAGGTCATCGAGCAGACATGGAAGGCCATGCAGGAGAACCCCGCCTATGCCGATATCGAGGAGCTGACCAACAACCAGAACGAGCGGTTCCTCTTTTCCACCAAGCACCTCACCCGCCGCTACGCCAAAGCCATCAGCGACGTGGACGATTTCTGCGATTAAACCAACCTACAATTGAATCAGGGTATAAGAGCTTCTTTGAGCAAAGGCGTCTAAACTCTCACAAAGAGCAGGACACCGCGCCGCAATGCTGCACCCGCAAGGGCGGGCATTCAAGGGTGGCGGGGGAAACCCCACCGCCTTCCCGCAGAAGAAACGCTGCAATTTGAAAAAAAGAACTCCTCCCATCTTCACAGGTGCTTTTTGGCTGTGTGCTGCCGCTGCAAGGGCGGCGCATAGCCAAAGGCTGCCACCGGCGTAGCAGACTGCAAACTGCCGCAGCCGGTTTTGTGGGGATATTCTGCGGAGGCGTTTTGATTTTCCGGTCAAGACGTCTCCGCTTCTTTTTCACCTGCCTTTTTTGAAAAAAGAATACCCCTGCTCCCCCGCCTGAGCCATAGCAGGCCGGGAGAGCGGGTCTATGGAGGAAGTTATAATGAACCAGCCTTTCTGCTCCCCCGTCAAGGCGCTGCGCAGCGTGCTGGACGCGGCAGCGCTTCTGCCTTCTCCGTCCCCGGAGACCATCCCGCTGGAAGCCGCCTGCGGGCGTATTGCTGCCGCCGACCTCTGCGCCCGGATGAATCAGCCCCCTTTTGACCGCAGCCCGCTG
>ERZ779890.5300-NODE-5300-length-10188-cov-3.444488_pt1 | contig 10188 bp, 7 predicted proteins | sample MGYA00511553_ERZ779890 | MGnify/ENA primary metagenome ERZ779890 (study PRJEB29588, sample SAMEA2152064) | human gut metagenome | biome: human gut; feature: human-associated habitat; material: faeces | place: Denmark | collected 2008/2010 ...
GAACTTCCGCCAGTGGCCGTCAGTGTGTTCAAGGAATTGGGATTCAACCTGAATTCAGTTCCCCGGGAAGAACTGACTTTGGCATTACAGTCCTCTGCCACTTCTGGAATACCGAGTACCGTAGTCATTGATAAGATAACAGCAAAAAGACAAGGTAAAGCAATGGTAAAGGTGGTCAGTGAATTCATTGGCAAAGAGAGGAAACCTTTCCTGATTATGGATATTGGTCCCCGTTCTGCCTCCAGAAAATTGCTTGGAGCAAGATTTGCCGCGGTGACCGGGTATCTTAAGTTTGCGAGTAAAGTCGGTTATTTTCTGAAAGCGGATGAGAATGGTCTCTCATATTTTGATGTGGAAGGCATTCAGGCATTTATAAAAGAATTGCCATCCGGACAGCCTGTTGTGGTTTTTGGATTCACTTATATATTGTATCAACATGTATTGAAGTCAATACTGGAATCAGATGTGAGACTGCATTTGCCTAAAGGTTCCAAGATAATCCATATTGGCGGTTGGAAAAAATTGGAAAGTGAGAAAATAAGCAAAGAACTTTTTAATGAGCAATTAGCGCGGTGCTTTGGCATTTGTCCGGAAGATGTCATCGACATTTATGGATTTACAGAGCAGATGGGGTTGAATTATCCGGATTGTGCCTGTGGCTGTAAGCATGCCTCTTCTTATGTGAAAGTCCTGGCCCGCGATACCGTTACAAGAAGTGTCCTTCCGGCGGGAAAGGAAGGGATGCTTGAATTTATAACTCCTATTCCTCATTCTTATCCGGGCAATGTAGTATTGACAGATGATATCGGCATTCTGGAAGATTCGCCTTGTCCTTATGGACGTCCGGGACAGAGGTTCCGTATTGTCGGACGGTTGAAGAAAGCGGAGGTCAGAGGATGTGGGGATATTCTTTCCTCCAAGTTGGTGTTTCAACAGAAAGAAGGGACGGAAATAAAGTCGGACTCTCATCTGGACATTCAATATTTTAGGGGAACTTTGAAAGGAAATACGGGAGAGGAGCAGCTGCAGGGTATTATTTTTTGTCTGAATGATAAACTGGACTGGCTTCGGCAGCAACCGGTCGAGGCACTGATTGGCATCATTGGTGAAGTCGCAAAGAAATGGCTGTCCGATGAACGTTTTTCCTTTTTGAAGGACAAAGGCTTGCTGTTCTTGTCGAATTGGTGTGAAGCGTCTCATTTAAGGCAGATAGCCGAAGAGGGTCTGAGGGGGAATATAAGGTATTGCGATACCTTCTTGCATTTTCCAAATTCTTCAAAACATTTCTTGAAGGCAAATTCGCGAGGACTGGCTTGTCATTGGATGGCAGGCAATGTACAAATATTAGGTGTGTTTGCCTTGGTCCAATGTATCATAACTAAAAATGTGAACTTATTAAAGGTCTCTGCCAAGGATGACGGTGTGTTCCGTGCGCTTTTGAATGCGTTTGAAGGAGTTACTTATACAACTGAGGATGGCTATACACTTGAAGGTTCGGCTCTGATGGATACTGTGGCTGTTGTATATTTCTCGAGAGATGCCAAAAAATTGGGAGAGTTGATGTCTGGGTCTGCCCAGGTCAGAATTGCATGGGGAGGGAAAGAGGCGGTTGAGACGGTGGCAAAGTATCCTTCGATGATTGACTGTGAGACAGTTGTTTTCGGCCCCAAATTGTCTTATGCGGTAATTGCTAGGGAGGAACTGTCATCGGAGCATGCTGCGAAGAAATTGGCAAGACGGGTGTCGGTAGATGTATCTGTTTTTGACCAGTCCGGTTGTGCATCACCTCATAATCTTTATATTGAGAAAGGAGGAATAGTTACTCCTGAACGTTTCTGTGAAATTTTAGCGGAGGCATTTCCCAAAACGGAAGCCCAAATTCCTAAACCATTCATATCTCCGGAACAGATATCTGCTGTTCACTCGTCCAGGGGAGTGTATGATTTTAAAGGTAGAGTTTGGGGAAGTGATACGATGTCATGGACAGTACTCTATTCAGAGGACAATGAACTTTGTAAGCCAGTGTATTCACGTGTGCTTATGGTACATCCGGTGGATCACATAAATGATGCATTGGTACATGTTCAAGATTATATCCAGACGATTGGCATTGCCGCTCCTGAAGATAAGGCCATTGATTTTGCAAATAAGGCTACAATGGCAGGTGTTGCCCGATGCCCTTTGATAGGCAGGATGTTGAACTTTGAAATGCCGTGGGATGGACTGTTCCTGATTGACAGATTGGTCAGATGGAATACCTTGGGCGGCCCTCTTTGTTGACGGGCAAAGTGGAAATGATTGAGATTGTTCGGATTGTCAATTCTGTATTTGAATCAAATACCTATTTGGCAATAAGCAGGAATTGTGACCTGTGTTTTTTGATTGATTGTGGAGATCCTGCCCCTATAATTGAGAACATAAACAATCGGGGATTACATTTGAAAGGTATTTTCATTACCCATTCCCATTTTGATCATATATATGGCTTGGATTCCATCATTGATGAATATCCGGAAACTCCCATCTATATCTCTGCTTTGGGAAAGGAAGGCTTGTACTCCGATAAATTGAATTTATCGCGCTATAGTTTGTGCCCTTATGTATTTCAACATTATAGTGTCATGAAAGAACTGAAAGAAGGGGATACTGTATATTTATATGGAAGTGCTGGAGTGGAAGTTTATGAGACTCCCGGTCATGATAGAAGTTGCCTGACTTACAAGTTTGGCAATTGTTTGTTTACAGGTGATGCGTTTATACCAGGGCTAAAGGTGCCCGCTTCATTTCCTAACAGCAATAAAGTATCCGCAGAACTATCCCGACAACGTATTCTTTCTTTATCGAAGGGGTGTCGTTTATATCCCGGTCATGGTGAGAATTATGAGAACTTTCAGCCGGAAGTATATTTATAGGCTGTTTTATTGGCTATTTATCCCCTATTATGTGAGGCGGAAGAGTTCTTCTTCTGTCGAATGAACCTGATTTATTTTACAAAGAAATGGATAAGAGAATATATCTTTGCCTCGCCCACATGAGCGGCAAGGAGATGGGCTTCATACAAGAAGCCTTTGATACCAACTGGGTTGTTCCTCTCGGACCGAACGTGAATGCCTTCGAGCAGGATTTGGAACGCTTCATTGGGCGGAATAAAAAGGTGGTGGCTTTAAGTGCCGGTACTGCTGCTGTGCATCTGGCCCTGCTTGCTTGCGGAGTTGCTCAAGGTGATGAAGTGATAGTACAGAGCTTCACTTTTTGTGCCTCTTCCCATCCGGTGACCTACCTTGGTGCCACTCCGGTATTCGTGGATTCTGAGGCTGATACATGGAACATGGACCCGGTTCTTCTGGAGCAGGCTATCAGGGACCGTATCGACAAGACCGGCCGAAAGCCCAAAGCGATTGTTCCGGTGGCTTTGTATGGGATGCCCTACAAGATAGACCAAATCATGTCGGTGGCAGATAAATATGATATTCCGGTCATAGAGGATGCCGCCGAAGGCTTTGGAAGCAAGTTTGACGGGCAAGTTCTTGGAACTTTTGGCAAATATGGTGTGCTTTCTTTCAATGGCAACAAGATGATAACCACCAGTGGTGGCGGTGCTTTGATTTGCCCTGATGAAGAGTCCAAACGTGAGATAATGTTCTATGCTACCCAGGCCCGTGAGTCCTATCCCTACTACCAGCATGAGCGTATAGGCTATAATTATAGGATGAGTAACATTTGTGCGGGAATCGGCCGCGGTCAGATGACGGTGGTGGATGAGCACATAGCACACCATAAGCATCTGTGCGGTCTGTATCGTGAGCTGTTGGCCGATGTGGAGGGAATCACGCTTCATGAGAATCCTTCCGGACATTATGACAGCAATTATTGGCTGAACACGGTACTGCTTGACGGGAATCTGCATGTGAGAGGTGAGGAGGATGCCTACCGTGAGACAGTGAAAGGTGCCGTTGGTGGTGCTGCGGGTGTTACTCATGAGTCAGTGAATGCCCATACTTCTTGTGAGCCTAACCGTAATGTGGAGGCCATGCGTGTTTGTTTGGATAAAGCCGGTATCGAGAGCCGTCCCTTATGGAAGCCCATGCATCTCCAGCCGGTTTATGCGGCTAATCCTGCCTATGTGAATGGTGTCAGTGAGGGCTTGTTCAAACGTGGTCTTTGCTTGCCGAGTGGTCCTTATGTGACGGATGAGGATGTGAGATACATAGTGAATGAAATGAAGAAGAGTATACTATGAAACTACATAGTATCAATTTTTTATGAACTAATTTCAGAAAACAGCTTCAGTGGGGCTGTTTTCTTTGTTTATAGGCATATTTAAGATGGTTACCGAGAAGTCTTCCCTGGCTTTGGGGGATGTCCATAATGTGATCCTCTGTGATAGAGAGTCATAGTTGTGTGTTGCCACTCTTACTTGAATAACCGTTCTTTGGTGGTGAATAATAACCAATAAACGTTTATCAATTATGGCAGTAGTAGCTTATTTAAGAGTAAGTACAGAAAAACAGTTTTTAGAGAATCAGCGCGAGGAAATTATACGCTTTGCGGAGAAGAACGGTTTGAGTATCGACAGATGGTACATGGAGACGGTCAGCGGAAAAGTGAGTAGCAAAGAGCGTAAACTGGCGGGCTTGTTGGACCGGATGAAACCGGGAGACTCCTTGATTATAACGGAGATTTCACGGCTTAGCCGGACACTGCTGGAGATAATGACCATTCTTAACTCCTGCATCAAAAGGGGAGTGGTGCTGTACAGTACCAAAGAGGGGTATGTGTTCCAGAATGACATCAACAGCAAAGTGCTGGGTTTTGCTTTTGGACTGATGGCCGAGATAGAGCGTAATCTGATTTCCATGCGCACCAAAGAAGCCTTGGAACGACGGAGGAAAGAAGGAAAACATCTGGGCAGGAAGAAAGGGGACACACCCAAAATGAAGATACTCTATGCGAACAAGAGGAAACTTGTGAGGGAGCACCAAAGAGGAGAGTCGTGTGCCGAACTTGCCCGGCAGATGGGAGTGTCACGGACTACGATGTTCCGTTTTCTGAGACGTTATTGAGCAATTCGGCTAAACGAAGGTGTCAAAGGTGGGATTCCTTTTGACACGCTTCGTGTGGGCTACTTATTCGGCTGATACTTCTTTCTTTTCCTTCCACTCTTTCCCGCGCTTGTGCAGGTTTTTCAGCTCGAATGACAGCATGATACGGAAGAAGCCTATAATCAGGAATGCAAACGAAATCATGTACACGGCGTAAAGGGCGCCTACTGCCGGTTGCCACAAGATGATGAGCGAGCAGATGACGGCAAGAATACCGAAAGCAACATACCATCCCCAGTCTCTTGTCCCGTATCTTTTGAGGTCCATGGCATAGCCTACGGATGAGAAGCCGCGGAACATCAGCCAGAAGGCGATGATGAATGGAATGACTTCCATGCTGAGCATCGGGTAGGCTATCAGGTAGAATCCCAGAATCATGTCGATGATGCCTCCAGCCAGATACCATCCCCAACTGGATACCCTTCTACGGTTACTTACTGCAAAGGATATTTCCAGCAGACCGCTGAACAACATGGAGACGCTGAACAGAATGCTCAATACCGCATACCCGCTGAGAGGGGAGAACATCAGGCTTATAGCCACTATTACATAAAGAATACCAAGAATGAGTGAAATCCACCAATTCTTTACTTCCTGCTGAAGTTCGTCAAAAATAGTTTTCATGTGAATTTAATTTTTTAAGTGATTATCATTAATTCGTCCGTAGAATAACAGTTTATCTGGAAAAAAGTTTCGGGTGAACTTTTTCTGTATGTAATTTGTTATGTATACATATAATTTGATAAAACTATGGCTACAACAAAATTTAAAGGACAACCGGTAAAGGTTATCGGTGAATTTATAAAGGTGGGCTCTGTTGCCCCCGATTTCGAATTGGTAAAAACAGATTTGTCTTCATTCTCTTTGAAGGAACTGAACGGGAAGAATGTTATTTTGAATATTTTCCCCAGCCTTGACACTGGTGTGTGCGCTACTTCTGTACGTAAGTTCAACAAACTGGCTGCCGGCCTGCCCGATACCGTGGTGTTGGCAATCTCCAAGGACTTGCCTTTTGCACATGCACGTTTCTGTACAACGGAGGGTATTGAGAATGTGATTCCTTTGTCTGATTTCCGTTTTTCCGATTTTGATGAAAACTACGGGGTACGCATGGCCGACGGACCGCTTGCAGGTCTATTGGCGCGTTCGGTAGTGGTTATCGGCAAAGATGGTAAGATTGCCTATACGGAATTGGTACCTGAAATTACGCAAGAACCTGACTATGATAAAGCTATTGCAGCTGTAAAGTAGAAAGTTTGGATTTGGGATAAGCAATAAAAAGCGGTGGACAGAATTTATCATGCTGTCCATCGCTTTTTTATTATCATACCGTTTTCTTTTTTATTTCTTCTTCATGCCTTTATAGATGAAGAATGCCACGATGAGTACGCCGATGCCGATAAATACATAACCTATCTCATGGCTGTATTCCGTTACTTTGGCAAGCAGCTGTTCCTCGTTCTCAATGCCGGGTACTGTGGACAAGTAATATCCGATGAAAGCCAGGATGGAATTCCAAAGGCCTGCACCCAAGGTGGTGTACAGCAAGAAAGTTCCCAGCTTCATGCGTGCCAGACCGGCAGGGATGGATATCAACTGGCGTACGGCAGGTATCAGGCGGCCGACAAAGGTTGATACGGCTCCATGCTTGTCAAAGTATTCCTCCGCATGCTGCACTTTGGCTTCGTCGATGAGGCACATGTGCCCGAAACGGCTGTTGGCAAACTTGTAAATGATGGGGCGTCCCAGCCATTTTGCCAGATAGTAGTTTATCAATGCTCCGATATTTGCCCCTATGGTTGCAAACAATACCACCAGATATATATTCATGTTGTCATTGTTGGCGGCTTTCCAAGCGGCAGGAGGGACTACAACTTCCGAGGGGAAGGGAATAAACGAACTTTCAATGGCCATCAATAAAGTGATGGTCCAGTAATTGAGGTGGTCGAGACACCATTGGATAAAGGCTACTGATTCCATTTGCTAGATTAGTGGTATATAATTACTGTTATTGTAATGCATTGAAAATATTCTTCATCACTAGGGCCAGCTCTTCCTGATTATCTTCTTGTAGTATCTGCTGTAATCTATCCAACTCTTCCAGCCTGAACGGATGTTCGCACAGCTGGTTGTACTTCATGAAGTTCTCTTTGTCTTTGAGCAGCATATACAGAGAGGTCAGCCTTTCGTTGATACCTTCAAAGTCCGGCTCCATCTCTTTGACATGTTCAAAGGCCAGCTTGGCATAGCTCAGTTGTCCTATTTCCATGCTACACATGCCTATTTCGTGCCAGGTATCCGCATAGGGGGCATACTCTAAGGCTTTGGCCCATCTCTTCACACCTTTCTCATACTCACCTTCTTCCATGTAGATGCGTCCCTCAATCAGGTACGGGTCTATCTCTTCGGGTGCCAGGTCGTATGCTTTTTTACAATACTGGTGTGCTTTGCGTTTCTTTCCCATCTTGTGCAGGCATAGGGCTGCATTGGCATAAAGAGAAGGCAAGGCGAAGTCATGGCTGTCTTCGGCCGTTATGGCTTTTTCCAGATAGTCGTATCCTTCTTTCCACTCTCCTTTGGAGGTTTTGTTCAGGCCGATGAAGGTGTTGATGAAACCGTGGGAGACGAGATGGAACTTTTCGGCTTGCAGGTAGTTCTCCATGGCACTTTCCTCATTTCCCAATTGGAAGAAGGAATGTCCTTTCATCAGGTAGGCATCGGCAAACTCGTCATCGGCCACCGTGGCATAGTCGCATGCTTCGATTGCTTTGTCGAACATCTGCTGGTCAAAGTAGCAACGGGCCAGCCCAAACCAGTAAGGAGCCGAATACGGATTCTTGTCAATCAGCTTATTGAAGAAGAAGGTGGCTTTTTCAAACAGTCCCTGGGCATAGTAACAATCGCCGGTGACGGCAAGGTAGGCTTCTTCTTCGGCATATTTTTCGAGTCCGCGCGTCAGCCATGTCAATGCTTTTTCCGGGAATCCCATGTCGATGTACATATAGGATACATCAACGATATTGGCCAGGTCGTCCTTATCGTCTATGCTGTCGAGTATCGCTTCTGCTTCTTCTTCTTTGCCTTCGCCCAACAGTAGGTTGGCTTTCAGCACTTTCACTTCGGAAGATTCTTCGGCAATCCGTTCCAATATATCTTTGGCTTGCTCTTTATGCTGGGTGTCGAGGAACAAGTATGCCTGTTCCACCAGCAGAGCCGTATTATCCGGATGTATTCCCAAGCCATACTCTACGACCTCGGTAGCCATGGCATATTTATGATGCACGGCATACCAGTCTGCGAGGTCGGCTAAGTCGTCTGCGTCCAGATAGATGGTTCTGTTCTCTGCTTTGGCTGCTTCATATTGTTCTGCCATTTCTTGCAGTTCTTTGTCTCTTCCGGACAGCAGGTTTTTTTTACTCATATTCTTATTTATTGATTTTACCCCAAACGTCTTTCAGACCTACAGTACGGTTGAATACCATTTTTTCTGGCGTAGAATCTTTGTCAACATTAAAATAACCGATACGTTGGAACTGCAGGTAGGAGAGGGGCTGCATGCCGGCAGCGTACTTCTCGATGTAGCAGCAGGGCAGCACATTCAGGGAGTCGGGGTTGATCATCTCTTTCATGGCTGTCAGTGCGTCGCAGTTCTTCGCTTCGCGGATGGCGGCAAGCTCATCGCGCGGGTTCTCCACTTTCCACAGACGGTCGTAGAGACGCACTTCTGCTTCGAGGCAGTGGGCACAACTTACCCAGTGGATGGTGCCTTTCACCTTACGGTTGGCTCCGGGCAGACCGCTCTTGGTATCGGGGTCGTATTCGCAATATACTTCGGTGATTTCACCGGCGTCGTTCTTCTTGCAGCCGGTGCATTTCACGATGTACGCGTTCTTCAGACGTACCTCTTGTCCCGGTGTCATGCGGAAATATTTCTTCGGAGCATCTTCCATGAAGTCGTCGCGCTCCATCCAAAGTTCGCGGCTGAATTCGATGACGTGGTTGCCTTCTTCGGGATGTTCGGGGTTGTTGACGGCTTCCATCTCTTCCACTTGTCCTTCGGGATAGTTAGTGATGATGAGCTTCACGGGGTTCAGTACGGCGGATACGCGGGTGGCACGGTCGTTCAGGTCCTCGCGCACGGCGCTTTCCAGCAGGGCGAATTCATTAAGGGCGTCGTATGTGGTATAGCCAATCTTGTCGATGAACTTATGGATGGACTCCGGAGAGTAACCGCGACGGCGAAAACCGCAGATGGTCGGCATACGGGGATCGTCCCAACCGTTTACCAAGCCTTCCTTGACTAGAGTCAGCAGGTTGCGCTTGCTCATCAGCGTATAGCTGAGGTTCAGTTTGTTGAACTCATACTGATGGGGGCGGTTATCGTCGAGGTCTTTGCCTTCCTTCACCCAGTCCACGAAGAGGTCGTAGAGCGGACGGTGGGGCACAAACTCCAGTGTGCAGAGCGAGTGTGTCACGCCTTCGAAGAAGTCGCTTTGTCCGTGGGCGAAGTCGTACATCGGATAAGCCTTCCAAGTGGTGCCCGTGCGATGGTGCGGATGCTTCACTACGCGGTAGATGATAGGGTCGCGGAAGTGCATGTTGGGGCTTGCCATGTCTATCTTGGCACGGAGCACCATGGCACCTTCCTCAATCTCGCCGCTGTTCATCTTCTGGAACAAATCCAGTGTTTCTTCGATAGGACGGTTGCGGTAGGGACTTTCCACACCGGGCTGGGTGGGAGTTCCTTTCTGGGCGGCAATCTGCTCGGAAGTCTGTTCGTCGATGTATGCCTTGCCCTCTTTGATGAGGCGGATAGCGAAGTCCCACAATTGCTGGAAATAGTCGGAAGCGTAATATTCGTTACCCCATTTGTAGCCTAGCCATTGGATGTCTTCCTTAATGGCCTCTACGTATTCCACATCTTCTTTGGTGGGATTGGTGTCATCGAAACGCAGGTTGCAGACACCGCCGTGTGCGGTGGCAATACCGAAATCAAGGCAGATGGCCTTGGCGTGTCCGATGTGGAGGTAACCGTTCGGTTCGGGCGGGAAACGGGTGTGTATCTGCATACCGTAGCAGCGATGCC
>ERZ779890.5302-NODE-5302-length-10187-cov-2.704994_pt1 | contig 10187 bp, 7 predicted proteins | sample MGYA00511553_ERZ779890 | MGnify/ENA primary metagenome ERZ779890 (study PRJEB29588, sample SAMEA2152064) | human gut metagenome | biome: human gut; feature: human-associated habitat; material: faeces | place: Denmark | collected 2008/2010 ...
CCGGAACGTCGCGTCGGGAAAGATGATGATTTGCAGGAGCTTCTGGACGATACGAGCCGACTCTACAATTATTTCAGCAGCGATAGTACGCCGAAAATTGATTTTGCCGAGAAGATTGAACCGTACTGGGCGTCAGTTCGCTTGCCGGATGAGCCGGAAGAACCGACACCCTCGGTTTCCCGAAAGCGTACCGCCGAAAAAGCAGCGCCCATTCTGACGCTGGAGGCCCGAGCCGATGTGGAAACCGAAGAAAGCGCCGCCGATACGGTGTGGCATGAAATCCACAACGCCTATCGCACCCGCCGTATTCTCACCGGTATGCTCGGCGGCATTGAGCAGATGGATAATGGAAAAACGCTTGCTATTGTGGAATACAAAGGCTTCCGTGTGGTGATTCCGCTGAAAGAAATGGTTGTCAATTTCCCGAACAATGTCTCAGGTGATGCTTATACGGAGCTGATTGTCCGTCATCACAAGCTGCTCAGCAATATGCTCGGTGCTGAAATTGACTTTGTGATTAAAGGGATTGACTCAAAAACCCGCAGCATTGTCGCCAGTCGTAAGGAAGCGATGCTCAAAAAGCGCCAGGTATTTTATATGAATACCGACGCCTCCGGAGCCTATCGCATTTTTGACGGTCGCATTGTGCAGGCTCGTGTCATTGCCGTCACGGAAAAAGCCATCCGCATTGAAGCCTTTGGTGTAGAGTGTTCGATTATGGCAAGGGATTTGTCATGGGACTGGATCGGCGACGCACACGACCGCTTCTCTGTGGGAGATCAGATTTTGGTGCGTATCCTGTCTGTCAAACGAGACAGCATCGAGGAGCTTTCAATCAAGGCAGATGTAAAAAGCGTATCGGAAAACAGCAACCGGGACAATCTCAAGCAGTGCCGTATCCAGAGCAAATACGCCGGCAAGGTTACGGATGTTCACAAAGGCGTGGTTTATGTGCGGCTCACCAACGGCGTCAATGCGATTGCCCACTCCTGCTACGACAGACGAATGCCCGGTAAAAAAGATGATGTCAGTTTTGCCGTTACCCACATTGATGAAGAACGTGGCGTGGCGGTCGGTATCATCACGAGGATTATCAAGCAGAATTTGTGACTGCACCCGTTTGTTGAAATTCGATGGCACAAAGTTGTAAAAAGAGAGTGAGGACAAATCAATTCAAGGAGGTTATTTATATGTTAAAAAAACTTATTGCTCTTGCCCTCTTTTGTGCGCTTGCCCTGTCTGCAACAGGCTGTGATGAAACGCCGAAGCCGATCCTGCTGGAAGCAGAGTCTGAAAATCAAGCTCAGTTGACCGTATCCGAAGCGGATCAAACGGAAAATCAGGATGATTCAGCCATAGCGACAGTGCCGGAAAATCCAGACAGTTCCAAAGCGCAAAGTGCTTTTCCCGCAGAAACTTCTAAAACAGAGAAATCGCCGGATAACTCTTCTCCATCATTAGTTGCTTCTGCTCCGGAAAAGACAAAGCCACCGACAGTAAAACCGCCTTCAGGCAATCAGACCGGAACTGCGGAGAATAAACCACCTGCTCCGACTGAGCCGCCGAAACCAAAACCAGATCCCGAACCGACTGTTCCACCGGTTACATCTGAGCCGAGCGAACCAGAATCCGCCGAGCCGCCGACAGAGAGCACTACCCCACCGCCGGATGTGGAAAAAGAATATGAACGGATTATCTGTGAGACGATTGATTATGCCGAAAGCTATGCAGCAAAAGGCTTTACTTTTGTCTGGGATGATTCGTTGAAATTTTGCCCAGAGACTGGTGGCATGGGTACGCCTCGTGTGAAATATGAAGGTGTTGACGGTGTGATTGAAATATTGAAGCATCACATCGATATGATTGTGAAAACAGCGACCGATCCCGGCAACGGTATTCCCGGATATTCAGCAAACTATAAGGTGATGCAGGTCACTGTGGACGGCGATATTGCATTCGTTGTCCTGTACGGATAAAAACTATATATTGCACAGAGAAGCGTCATTCATCGGAATGGCGCTTTTTTGCGCCCAAAATCAAGGAGGTCATTATGAAAAAAATAAAAAAGCGATTGCTTCCTCTCTTTATGGCAATCGTTATGCTACTCGGACTTATACCGACCACAGCATTTGCTGCCGAGGTCACGATGGATTTATCCAAATGCGAGGTCAGTTGGGATTATATACTGACTGATGAAGACGACAATCCGTTCTCGGCAGCATATGGACTTCGGGCAGAAGATAATCCTTTTGGATATGCAATCAACCCGATGAACCGTAAAATGCATGACTATACAGCCAAGCGTCCCGGTCTCGGCAGTGATAAATCCGATTGGGAATACGGAAGAGATTATGTTTACTGCTTCTGTATCGAGCATGGTATCCCGCTTCCCGATGATACCAGCTATGCCGGTTCCAGCAATGCAACGCACGGTAATAAATATGAAAAGCTGTCGGCTGAGCAAAAAGACTTGCTGGCTCTGGCTCTAACATATGGGTATCCAAATAGAACAGATATTGAAACTTCCAAAGACGCCAACGCCTGTTACAGCGCCACACAGCTTATCGTCTGGCAGATCACCTTGGGATTTCGTTCATCCCCCACAGAGCTGAATGACAAGACTTATCCCACCAATGGAAGTACCGGAACGATGACCGAACAGTATTGCAGAAACAAATATTTTAAGCATTACTATGATTTAATTCTCTCTGATATGGCGAACCATTTCAAACGTCCGAGTTTTACTTCCACCCTGCAAAGCTCTGCACCGACCTATGAAATGAAATTTGAGGGCGGCAAATATACCGTTACGCTGACCGACACAAACAATGTACTTCAGAATTTCTATGTTTCGGTAAATGGCGGCGTTTCCACTTCTATCAGCGGCAATCAGCTGACGCTGTCTTCCTTCAAACCGATTTCAGACAATGTGATGATCAAACTGAACCGTAGGATGCCGTCTACCAATCACACGACCGGTTTTCTTATTTGGAGCGTGCCCGGCAAAGAGGATGAAAATCAGGATATGGTGTCCGGTGTTCCCGCCAACAATGACCCTGTTCCTGCTTATCTCCGGGTGGAAGCACCTGCCGGTTCAGTAAAAATTGTAAAGACATCAGAGGATGGAAAGGTCAGCAATATTTCCTTTACCGTCACCGGAAACGGTGTAAACCAAACGGTCCGTACAAATGCGGCAGGTGAAATTCAAATCAGCAATCTCAAACCTGGCACATATACCGTTACCGAGCAGAACTATGACAAATATGAACCGCAGGAAAGCCGTCAGGTGACGGTCGTATCCGGCCAAACAGCCACCGTTACCTTCAACAACAAGCTCCGTCGGGGCGATCTGACCGTGACGAAGACAGCGGAAGACGGTTTGTCGCAGGGCATGAAGTTCCATCTCTACGGCACCTCTCTTTCTGGGCTGAAAATTGATGAATATGCCATTGTCGGTGCAGACGGAAAAGCGCATTTTCAGGGCGTGCTGATTGGTAAGGGCTATACACTGGAAGAGGTTGATACACCGGATCGATATATCGTGCCGGAAAAACAAACGGCAGATATCGAGTGGAACAAGGTCACCAACAAGAATTTTGACAACAAACTCAAGCGGGGTGATCTGATTGTCACGAAAACTGCCGAGGACGGATTGACGGAAGGTCTGCGTTTTCATCTTTACGGAACTTCCGACAGTGGGATTGCGGTAGACGAATATGCTGCTGTTGAATCTGACGGCAAGGCATATTTTAAAGACATCCTTATGGGGACCGGCTATGTACTGGAGGAGGTTGATACGCCTTACCGATATGTTATTCCGGCCAAGCAGACAGCAGCGATAGAATGGAACAAGGTCACCGAGAAATCCTTTGATAACCGGCTGAAAAAATGGAACCTCACTGTTAAGAAATCCGACTCTGAGACCGGAACTGCGCAGGGCGATGCTTCTTTAGCCGGAGCAGTTTACGGGATTTACAAAGGCGAGAAGCTGATTGACCGTTATACGACCGATGCGAGCGGGCGTTTTACGACAAGCTATTACCTTTGCGGCGACGACTGGTCGCTTCGTGAGATTACACCCTCCGGGGGATATCTGATCGACGCTTCCTCTTACCATATCGGAGCCGAGGCGAAAAATTATACGATTGAGTATAATTCCATATCCTCTTCTGTGACAGAGGATATCATAAAAGGCAATATCGCCATCATCAAACATACCGACGATGGCAGCACCCAGATTGAAACGCCGGAAGCAGGCGCTGCGTTTGAAGTGTTCCTGAAAAAGTCTGGTTCTTATGCAAACGCTATGAAATCCGAACGGGACATACTAATCTGCGACGAACACGGATTTGCGCAGACCAAGGAACTGCCTTACGGCGTTTACACCGTTCATCAGACAAAAGGCTGGGAAGGCAGAGAACTTCTGCCGGACTTTGATGTATTCATCTCTGAAGATGGACAAACCTATCGCTATCTTGCGAACAACTCCAATTTTGAGTCCTATATTAAAGTGATCAAAACCGATGCGGAATCCGGTTTAACCATACCTTATGCTGGGGCGGCATTTCAGCTGTATGATCCGAACGGCAACAAAATCGTGATGAACTATACCTATCCCGAGTACACGGAAATTGATACTTTCTATACAACGGCGGACGGCATGCTCATTACCCCGCAAAAGCTCCCATACGGAAACGGATACTCGCTTGTAGAGGTGACAGCGCCGTATGGATATGTACTGGATTCCACTCCGGTCTATTTTGATGTGGCAGCAGATACGGCTACCGGGGATGGCTCTATCACAGTAGTAAAGGTTTCCCGTCCCAATCTGCCGCAGAAAGGCGTTATCAAGATCACCAAGACCGGCGAGATATTCCAGTCTGTTATGGAACAGAGCGGCGTTTACCAGCCTGTCTATGAAATCGGCAAGCTTTCCGGCGCTACCTTTGAAATTCGTGCCGCCGAGGACATTTACACCCTGGACGGCGTGCTGCACTTCGCAAAAGGCGAGGTAGTCGATACTGTTACTACCGGTTCTGACGGGGTTGCCGTCAGCAAGCAGCTCTATCTTGGAAAATATGAAATTCGGGAAATCACAGCGCCACACGCTATGGTGTTGAATAATGAAATCCAGACGGTAGAACTCACCTATGCAGGGCAGGAAGCAGCTGTGACCGAAGTATCCGGCAGCCTGTACAACGAGCGGCAGAAGGTCAGGGTCAGCCTTGATAAGATGTTGGAACAAAATGAGCTGTTCGGCATTGGAAGCAACAGCGAGCTTGCAAATGTCACCCTTGGTCTGTACGCAGCGGAAGACATTGCTGCCGCAGACGGTAAAAAGATTCCGAAGAACGGTCTGATTGAAATTGTTTCCTTTGATGCGGACGGTCACGCAATCTGTCAGACCGATCTTCCGCTGGGCAAATACTATTTGCAGGAGCGCACCACCGACTCACACTACATTTTGAGTGATGCAAAATATCCGTTTGAATTCGCCTATGCCGGTCAGGATATTGCAACAGTTGAGATCGCTGTCAATGATGGCAATGCGATTGAAAACAAGCTCAAATACGGCTCTGTGTCAGGCTTGAAACTGGATGAGGACGGCAAGACCATCGCAGGCGCAAAGTTCGGATTGTTCCGAAATGACGAAACGGAATACATAGAAGAAAATGCTTTGATGACAGCCGTTTCTAATGAAAACGGCTCGTTCCGCTTTGACCGTATTCCTGTGGGTACATGGGTCGTGCGTGAATTGACTCCCGCACCGGGATTCGTGCTGAATGAGCAGGCATATCAGGTTACAATCGCTGAGAATCAGCAGGTTATCGAAATCACGCTGGAAAACCGCTATATCCGCAGTGACATCAAGGGTTTGAAGGTAGATGAAGACGGTGAAGTGATTGCCGGCGCACTCTTTGGATTGTTTGAGGACGGTACGGAAGAGTTTAGCGAAGATACTGCCTTTCTGACCGCTGAATCTGATGAAACGGGCGTTTTCTGTTTTGAACAAATCCGTTTTGGCAAATGGATTGTAAAGGAACTGCGTCCGGCAGAAGGGTTCGTCCTCAACGAACAGCTGTATGAGGTGCCGGTCACAGAGGATGGCGCCGTTATTGCGTTCACCGTAGAAAATGAATACATTCGTGGCAATATCGAAGGCTTGAAAGTTGACGAAGACGGCAAAACCGTCGAGGGAGCCGTATTCGGACTGTTTCAGGAAGGTGCGGAAGCATTCACAGAAGAAAATGCAGTTATGCTCGCCACCTCCGGAGCGGACGGGAAGTTTTTGTTTGAGAATATCCGCTATGGGAAATGGCTGGTAAAAGAACTGTCCTGTCCCAAGCAATATGTCTTGTCGGAAGAAATCTTTGAAGTAAATATCGCAGAGGACGGAGAAATAGTTTCCTTTACCGCTGTCAATAAGTATGTAACCGGAAAAGTGCAGACCGTAAAAGTCAGCAGCAAAGATCATACGAAGCTGCTATCTGGCGCTGAATTTGAGATTTATCTGGATGTAAACGACAATCAGATGTTTGAGCCGGATATCGATACATTGATTGGAAAACTGACGGAAAGCGAAGCTGGATTTTATGAAATGGACGGTTTGCGATATAACGGATACTTCCTGTTTGAATCTAAGGCGCCGGATGGTTTCCAAAAGGATGACCGCTATTACTACTTTGAAATTCTCGAGGACGGTGAAACGGCTGTCGTTGAAAATCAAGTCGGCGTTGGTTTCGTAAACCAGCCGACAGAACCGGAGAAACCCGAAAATCCGGACAATCCGCAGACAGGTGACAATTCGAACATCTGGCTTTGGATATGTCTTGCAGGAGCTTCATCCAGCGCACTCATTCTGCTTACCGTTAAAGGCCGCAGACAGCGTAAAAAAATAAACTGATTTAGATAAACCGGGGCATCGTTTCATGCGGTGTCCCGGTTTGCTTTTGTCCGTCAAAGCCCGTGCCAGGGGATTTCTGAATGAAAAAAGTATAATGAAGATGCGGGCATAAGCATTGGAGGGGGGCGGAAGCCTCCCTTTGTTGCGTTTGGAGGAATTTGATGAAAACAGAATCCCAAAACCTATACCGGTTTTTAAATGCCTGTGAAGGCAACTGGCGAAACGCAGTATTTATCGAGTGTACGGCGTGCCCATATTCTGCACCCCTTTGTTCCGGTCATCTTTTGACCGCCGATCTAACCGGACACCCGCTTCTCTTTTCGACTGAGAAGTTCAAGGAGCTGACCGGCGAACTGGTTTCAAAGGATGAATGTGTTGGTATCTTGAGCCGCTATGCCTTTGAAAAGCTGTATAGCCGTTTGCTTCTCTGGAAAACCGAAACACAGCAGCAGTGCAGCATCCTGCAGCTGATACAACATTCAAATCAGGAGGACAAATGCGCTCTTTCATGCGTATAAAGTCCGTATTCAAACCGTATTGGAGGTGTTTTTATGAAGAAAACAACAATCAGGTGCCCTTATTGCGGGGCAAAGGCAACGCTCAGACCGTCAAGCGCTGTCTATGGAAACCATGCAAAAACTGACGGTTACCTATATGTGTGCGACCGTTATCCGAAATGCGATGCTTATGTAGCGGCTCATCAGAAAACGAAACTACCGATGGGAACACTGGCAAACGGTGATCTGCGACATAAGCGCATTGAGGCTCATAAAGTCTTCGACCAAATGTGGAAAAGCGGTCTTATGACAAAATGGCAGGCTTACAAATGGCTGCAGGGCAAGTTCGCTCTTAACGACAGTCAGGCTCATATCGCCAAGTTCAGTGAGTATATGTGCGATCAGTTAATAAACACCTGCCATCAGGTGTATGAGAATTTGGATAAGGCAGCCTGAAAGAAAGGAAATCGAAAAAATGAAGAATGTAAAAATAAGGAGCAGATGGATATATGAAAAGGAAAATGATTCCGCTTAACGATGAGCAGCGGCAGCTGGTGGAAAACAACTTAAATGTTGTGCATCAATCCATACATAAGGAAATTATCGTAAATGAAACTATTTATGGCTTCAGCTACGAGGATCTTTATCAGGAGGGATGTATCTGGCTCTGCAAGGCTGCGCAAGCCTTTCAGAAAGATAAAGGCGTCAAGTTTGCAACCTTTGCTTCCAAGGTGGTTGTCAACGGTCTGCGTACCTACTGCCGGCTGATGTGCAGTAAACAGAAACGGCAACGTACCGTGCCTGTCCACCAGGATGAAAAGAAAAAACAGTTTGCGCTTGAGTATTTGCTCGCTGACGATTGCTTTGAAAATTTGATTTCTGAAATAGACACTATGCAACTGCTTCATAAAGTAAAACAGCAGTACAGCGGCACGGCAAAACTCGGCATTGAGGCAATCGAATGGAAACTCAAGGGCTTCAGCGGAAAAGAAATCGCTGATATGTACGGCGTGAAACCGAATTTGGTCGGAGCATGGATATCCCGGGCATCCAGCAAACTCAGGGGAAATCCGGATTTTATACGGTCTGTGGGAGGCCGTGTTGAAAAAGTGCCCCGGTAAATCGTAAATAGAAAGAAAAAGCAAAAAGGGGCGTTTTATTATGACGAACAAGAAACTTTATACCGCAGTAGGCAAATTCAGAACAAAGGGAAGCATCGGCGGTCTGCGCTGTCCGATTATTACGATCGGTTCCAGGGAATGTACCTTGGATATGCAGGAAATGATTCTATGGACCGTTTTGAATTGGAGGATACTGTCCTTAGAGGAACTTTCCGCTTTGTATGAGCAGAAATCTGCCGATACAGGCTTCTTGTCACACCGAAGCATCGAGGATTGCCTGCACCGTCTTATCCAACGGGGGCTTGTTGCCGAGGGTATCGGAGAAACCAGCGCAGACGCTTTATATGATCTTCTGTCGGAGCTGTATGTGATTCCGATTTCGGAAAACATCTTTCTCAAAGTATTTTCTTTTATCCGCCTGACCTTCTTCTCCAAGGTGCCGTTTGCTGTGACAAAGAGGATTTTCCACAGAGATAAGCGAAGCGCAGGTGAAAAAAAGGTCCTCCGCCTTTCAAGACAGGCTATGCTCTCCACTGCGGAAATTATTAAGTGCGTGGAGCTGAACAAACTGGATTTCAATACAGAGGAGGACTTGCTCAATACGCTGTATTATGACGATTACACCACCAGCGAAAATATTGCCTATACAGTGCGTTCCCTTCCCCAGTGCCGTCCGGTTATCACTTCCATTGCAAACCTGTATCTGCGCAAGCAAATTATTTTTGAAAGGAATTAAGGTATGGACAAAATAAAAGACAGTCCTCCGCCTTTAAGACGAAGACTTTTTCTGACCGTGTTGGTCGGGTTGCTTTGCCTTTTGGTCGGAATCTCTATGTGCGTCATTTTCAAAGACTGGCTGATGCTGGGGCTGAGCGGCGCCGTGTTCGCTTTCAGTTTTATAAAGGCTTTTGGGATATATCGGGTAGTTACCCAAAAAAGTTATGAAATTGTGGAAGGCACCTGTATTGGTATCGTACCGAAGCCGCTGCGTAAATTTCGCAGGATAAAAATTATGGACGATGAAGGCAATGAAACATTGCTGCTTCTAAACAAGCAGTCAAAGGTAAAGATCGGTGACCGTTATCGCTTTTATTTCAAGCAGACGCCGCACTTTTCTTTGGGCAGCGAATATTTTGACGCAGCGATGTCCTCTGACTGCTTTCTCGGCTATGAAAAAATCGGTGAAATCAACACGGACGATACCGACAACAAATAAGATTAAAACTGCTATTTAACATTTTATTTTATGTTTTTGCAAATTTTCTGCAACTAATTTTGTATATGTTTCGGCTCCACCAATATTCAATACGCGGTACCATCACTTCACTGGCAACAGAATCGCCGAAGTCCACCACGTTGGTGATCATTTCCTTCTCTTCGGATTCAATAACACCGTCTTCATGACTGACATCCACGATGGTACGAAGTTCCTGCTCGGTCATGGTATTCGGTTTGGCATCCGGATCTACGTGAAGCAGAAACAGGACACCTCTTGAAAGCAGATTTACCAGAAAAATCACAGGAGTCAGTATTTTCATAAGAAAACCGATAATACCGGAATAGGCGATCGAAATCTGATCCGCATAAAGTGTCGCAAAAGTTTTTGGAGAAATCTCACCAAAGACGAGGATCAGAAACGTAAGGATACCGGTTGCAATACCTGCG